>Ga0307928_10000157_pt1 | contig 44333 bp, 42 predicted proteins | sample AceLakmetagen232_FD_201815 | JGI IMG/M metagenome (GOLD analysis project Ga0307928, IMG submission 201815) | Saline water microbial communities from Ace Lake, Antarctica - #232 | ecosystem: Environmental > Aquatic > Non-marine Saline and Alkaline > Saline | place: Antarctica: Ace Lake...
GTGATAGGAGTTCAACTCTCCTATACCCCGCATTGTTAGTTTGTAGCTGGGAAAAAGTTCTTTGAAAGTTCTACCTAATAACATTAAAGGTAGAGCGTCTCGTGCCTGTTAAGAAAGATTGTATTCCCAGTTCTTTCTTAGCTATAAATTAATAATAAAAAAAAATAATGCCAGTAGCTAGAAATTATAATAATTATAAATATAAAGTTTGGAGAGATAAGGTGTTAAAAAGAGACGAATATAAATGTCAACATTGTGGAACATTTAATAAAAAGGATAAGATAACGGTACATCATATATTTAAATGGTGGAAGTATAAAAATTTTAGATACGATATTTGTAACGGTATAACACTATGTAGGAGGTGCCATGATTTATATGATAACAATGAAAGTATTATATGGCAAGTTAAGTATAGGAAGTTAAAAGAAAAATATAATAATCTTAAAAAAATAAAATGAGTTATTGGATAACAACAGATACACATTTTAATCATCAGATGTTAATAGATATAAAGTCTAGGCCGGCTAACTTTGAAATGATTATTAAGAAACGATTAATAGAACTTATCAAACCAGAAGATATATTAATACATCTTGGAGATGTATGTATAGGAAACGATAAAGAAAACAATCAGTGGTTTAAAGATAATCTTAAATGTAAAACAATATTAGTAAAAGGTAATCACGATCATAAGAGTTATAGTTGGTACTTAAAGAATGGTTGGGATTTTGTATGTGAAAGATTTGATTTAGACATGTATGGTAAACGATATTGTTTTACACATAAACCAGTACCATGGGACGGAGAGTTTAATGTTAATGTCCATGGACACTTTCATAATACTGATCATAGAAGATTTGATCCACAGTTCAATAAGATATTGAGTGGGTATAATAAATTAATAGCATTAGAAAATAATAATTATAAACCAGTTAATTTAAAAACATTATGAGACATCTATCAGCAAAACAAAAGAAATTTTTAATAAGTAAAGTTAAAGATAACGATATAAAATTCATGAATCATTTAAGCCTAGATGATTTAAAGTTATTAGAATCAATGAATGATTATGAAACTTTATATCAAGATACGAATAGATTTATTTATGACTATAGAATTAAAAATATAGTAATATAAAACTATATGAAACAAGAACCTTCGCCCAAATTGTTCATAGTATATCTTATATTAATAGCCGTAATGTTTTTTGCTATGGGAATTACTATAGGTTATAGTATTGGGAATAATAAAGTAAATGAAACAGAAAGTTATAATGATTTTATAATGGTAGAGGCGCCAAATCTATCATACTTTGTAAAGAATCAAACACTAGCAAGTCAAATGGATGAGTTTGATTTAGAATTATATGATATGGCCTATTCAATAATAGAGTGTGAGAGTAATTGGGATGCAACTGCACAGAATAAACATAGTAGTGCATATGGATTAGGACAATTTATAAATGGGACATGGCAATATGTAGAAAACAAATGGGATATGGATCTAGATAGAGATGATCCTGAAGCTCAGATGTATGCAACGATAAGATTATTAAAAGAAGAAGGATACTCGCACTGGATAGAATCATCATCGTGTTGGGATCCAGAACATAAGTATATAAATCAATAGATATCTATTGATTTTTTAATATAAATAAGGTATGATTAAAATAGATGAGAAAAAAATTAAACAAGAATTAATTAATTTTGGATTATTAAAAAAAGAAACATTAACAACAAGAATGTTGTATGAGATGATAGAAAGTTCAAGCTTAAGTAGTTGTATAAATTTAACAGCAGAAATAAGGGAAGACGGACAGAGTGCAGATATTATTGAAATATATTACCGTTCAGAAACAATAGATAAATATATAACACTTGTAATGGATAAAATTTTTAATATTGTTACAACAGATAAAATATTATTTGACAATGTATTTGATTACATTATTAAATTAGAAAAAGAAATAATAGATACAGAAAAATTAATGAATTAATTGCTTATCTCTCTCTCTCTCTTTGTGGAGAGAGAGATAATCTTAAAAAAAATAAATGTCAAATAAAATAGATACATATAAAGAGTGGGAAAAAAGTGGAAACATATTAATTAATGAAAATATAACAGTAGAACTAGCAACAAAAGTTATTCTAAGTTTAAGAAATCAAGTTAGTGATAATAATATAAAGTCTGTATCTATGTATATTAATAGTAGCGGTGGAGATACTGCAGCAATGCAAATGATAATTGCTCAAATGGAAAGAGTCGCTAAAATTAAACCAATATATACACATATAGGAAGTTATGCATATAGTGCAGCAGCATTAATAGCACTAGTTGGAACGATAAGAACATCAGATAGATTTACTAGAATATTATATCATGAAGTTAAAAGTAGTAATGACTACTCAACACAACATGACATAGGACAAACACACAAACAAATTATTGATTTGAATAAGTTCGGTAAAGAACTTATAGTTAAAAATACTAAGCTTAAAAAAGCTGAAGTCGACAAGTATTTTGATAGTAAAGATATTTTTATTAGTGCAAAGCAAGCATTAAAATATAATATAATTCATCATATATTATGATTAATAATATACCAGTAGGTACAATAATAAAATATATAGGAGGAAATTTATGGATTGCTAAATATAAAAATGAATATTCAGCAATAGGAACTACACCAGATATAGCATCTAAATTATTAGAATATAATATTATTAATTATATTAGAGATATAAAAATAGAATTAGATGAACATATATATAAAGATAAGCAATGATGCACATGCAATAATATTATTAAAATTTTTTATAGATTACTTTATGAAAGAAACAAAAAATATTAATTACAATGAACATTATAAATATACAGTACTTAAAGTATTAAAAGACGATTATTATGAGTTAGTATTAAGACAAGATAAAAGATTTATATGCATGTTAGTTGAAAGTGTTGGACCAATATTCAGTGCTAATAGAAAGAATATTCACTTTGCATACTTGAATAATTTTAAAGGATATGAAGAATTAAATGCTGATATAGATACAATAAAAAAAGATCCTAAAGTTTTGTTAGGATATTTAAAGTTAATAAATTTTTAATATGAATAAAAAAGATACAGAATTTTTAAAGAGGCGTGCAATATATTGTAAGATACATGATGTTTGGTATTCAAATGAACTTAGTAAATGTCCAATGTGTTCAAAAAATATTAGACCATCAATGGATAAGAAAGATTTACATGCTATTAAAAAAGAATATATTAAAAAAACATCCTTTGATAGGTTTGAATGTTGTATGTGTGGTAAAAAAATACCAACAACAATTAAATACCATAAAGAAAATGGTACATTCTGTAAGAATTGTTTAGAACAAATAGACAGAGAATTAGAATGGAGACAATTGTATGGATATATTAAAAGATTAAAGTTAGCAATTAAAAATGGAGTTGTTGATAGTGTCACAAAAAGAATATTAAAAGAACAAGTAGATAGAAAAGAATATCTAGAAGATGTATTGTTAAAAAAATATCAAATGTCGATTGATATATTAATAAAAAATAATGAAGAGGCAATAGCATTCAAAGAACAATTGAAATGAATATAATAACAATTATTATATTTTCAGTCGCTGGATTACTAGTAGCTGTTTTTATAAATTATAAATATAATGATATTAGATTTAATGATATCTATGATACATTTAAAGCTATAGTTAAAAGCATATTCAAATTAGAATATGATATGCATACAACTAATTTAAAAATAAAATATTTGTTTGATAAGATTGGAAAAGAAAAAGAGTTTCAAAAGTATATAGATAATGACGAGGAAGAAATGATTGAACAAATTAAATCAAGTGGAATATATAAAGATAATAAAGGTATAAGAAAAAGTATTAATAGAATAATAAAGAAAAAGAAATGAACAAATCACATTTAGAAGTTCTTAATTTAAAGGAACTTAAAAAAGTATTAGAAATATATTATAAGAATAAGGCAACAGTATATTTATGGGGTAAACCATCAACTGGTAAGACTAGTGTGGTAAGAGAATTTGCACAGAAAATTGCTAAAGATAAAGAATTAATATATAGCGAAGACATCTTCGGAGAAAAATATTTTACATTAAAGATATTTACATTAAGTCAATGCGATAGTCCAGATCTAAGAGGCATGCCAAAGATAACAGATATAAATGGTAATGAAGTTACATCCTTTATACCAACAGAAGAGTTACCAAGAAATGGACATGGAATATTATTCTTTGACGAATTAAATAATGGTGACGAAACAACACAACGAGCAGCATATCAATTAATATTAGAAGGTGCATATGGAAACTTACCCTGTGTTAAAGAGGTAGACGGAACAGATGCATTCTGGAGAATAGCAGCTAGTAATTCTGAAGATGATATGTGTGGAGCAGCACCATTACCATTAGCATTGCTTAGAAGATTTAGTCATTATGAAGTGATGCCTGATACACAAGAAATAATAGATTACTTTCAAGCATGTGATTTAGATTCAAGGATTGTAAGTTATCTTAGTGCAAACAATTCAGATCTATTTCCAATAACATGGGAAGAAAAACTATTAGATAAGAAAGCAAATCCATTTCCATTTCAATGGGAAAGAATAGCAAAAATGATTAAAGGATTAACAATGAAAGATATTAATACAATCGGAATAATAGCAAGCGGATGTGTAGGACCTGAGTTAAGTAGGAAATTAAAAGCACATATAACAATTGCTAATACAGTAGACTGGAAAAAGATATTATCAAAAGATGTTAAGATTGTTGAAGAGGAAATTAATAAAGTTAAAGAAAGTGAACAAAAGATATCTTTAATGTGGAGTATTATGTCAGAGTTTTCATCTAGGTGGAAATCATCTAGAAGTAAAAAGAAATTAGTAACACAAGAACAAGCAGTAAATATAATTAACAATCTTGATATAGAGTTTAAGATAGGTATTACAAAAATGTTATTTAATAATAGTTCTATTACACAATTGACTGGACTAAAAATAGAGCCAGTCATTAAAGAATTATTAAAAGATGTAGTAGACTTAGCCTATACAGATTAAAACTATTATGAATGCAATAGATAAATTAAAAAAAGCAAAGATAACATTGTTAATAGAACAACCTTGGTTTGGACAACTAGTAACATTTTTAAATTTTATTAGTGCAGACAAAATAGGTATTGCAGAAACAGAATGTGAAACTATGGGTGTAGATATAAACGGTAATGTTTTTTATAATGAAAAGTTTATAGAGAGTTTAAAGATAAACGAAATTAAAACTGTATTGTGTCATGAGATATTACATTTAGTTTTCTTACATCCAAATAGATGCGGAACAAGACATCCATTATTATATAATATAGCAGCAGACTTAAAGGTTAATAATGAATTAATATATGTAAGAGACTCAAAAGGAAATTTATTATTTGAATTGCCTAGTGGTTGTCTTATACCATATGGAAATTGTTTTGGAATGAATGGTGTTACTGTAAATAATATATCAGAAAAAACAACTGAAATGATATATGACGAATTATTTCAACAGGATTTTGATCCTAGTGGAAAACAATTTGATGCATTAGTTCAAGGTAATAATGAAAAGAAAGATCCGAATGGAAATAATAACAATAAGGGAATTTCTAATAAGGAAAATGAATGGAAAGAAAGAGCATATGTTGCAAATGCTACATGTAAAGATAAAGGAACAGTTCCAGCAGGAGTATTAAGAGAGTATGAACTATTAGATAACGCAGAGCTTAGTTGGAAAAAGATTATAAGACAAAGACTTAAAAGTATTTATAAGAAAGTAACTTGGAGTAGAGTGAATAAAAAATTCTTTCCTGATTATTATTTTCCAGGAACTAAAAAAGTACCAGGATTAATTTGTGTTGTTGCTATAGATACATCTGGTTCTATGACAAAGAAAGAATTGTCAAAAGCAATGAGTGAGGTATGGAATCTATCAAGACAATATGAAAAAATAACATTCTATGTTATGCCATGTGATTCTGAAATTGAAAATGTTATAGAGGTTAATACTAAAAATAGAAAGAAGTTATATAATATTAGATTAGGAGGTGGTGGTGGTACAAATTTTGTTCCAGTGTTTAAAGAGATAAAGAAAAACTATAAGGATAAGATAGATTGTTTGATTTACTTTACAGATTTATATGGAGACTTTCCAAGAGAGAGTGGGCATTATCAAACATACTGGATAACACATACAAGAGAAGTCGATGTACCATTCGGAAGAATAATACATTTAAAGAATAATTAATATGGATATAAATATAATAAAAGAACATAAGAAAAAACATTTAGAAATTATTAATGCAAGAGAAGTATTTATTAAAGATTTAGAAAAAAGTTTTCCATATATTTTTAATAATAAATATAGCATGTTATGTCATAGTATAGAAAAAGATTTTGTATATATATGGAGATCGTTAACAGATTTAAAGGCTAAAAGATTTAAACTTAATGAAGAATTTTCATATAGATTTCCATACAATGGATTGTATGAAAACTATGCTTCTGGACAACTTAGACAATCAGAATATGAAATAGAAGATAATAATTTTAGAATAAAAACATGGAGAAGAGATTCTAATAATATTCCGATTAATAGATTAAGAAATAATTCAGGAATAAATAAAGAGAATTTTGATACATTAATTGGTTTACTTGCAGAATGTCAGTTGCTATTAAACAAAGAACAATATGTTGGACTTAATTTAGAAGATAAAACCATAGCTTATAATAGAGAATCAATGACAAGATCAATAATTGTAGGAGATAATAAAGTTTTATTTTCTTCTTCATCATATTCTGGAAAAGATATATTTGATATTTGTGAAACAATAAGTGATACTACTGAACATATTGATAATTTAATTAATAATTTTGATAGTATAAATGAATTCTTTATAAAAATAAATCAAGAGTATTTAGCAATAGATAGCAAGTTAGAAATATTCTATAATAAAATTCATAAGATTGCTAATGTGCAAAGAGTATTCGAAGGATTAAAAGCATGATCATGGAAGATATAATAAACGAATACGAAACATCACTTAATAATTATAATGCAATAATTGATAACATAAATAATTTAGATAGTGAAATTTTTTGTAAGTATAGTGAGAAAAAAATAGGCAATATGTTTGAAGATATTAAACATATTTATAATAAAGAAAAAGAAATTGTTAATATTTATAATAAAACATTTGTTAAAGAGTTTTTAATATTAGCAGAATCTTGTATCAATTATGGAGTAACATTCAATATTACAAGTTGTATTTATTTTTCAATAAGAAAAGATTTTAGTGTTTCATTAGATAAAAAGTTAAGAAAAAAGAAACAAACTTCATGGCGGGATAGTTATCAACGTAAGTTAGTTGACGAGATTGTTGCTAGTGAATTTATTCATTGTAACTATGGAAACAAAAGATATAACAAAAAAAACATAGCATATCTTATTAATGTAATAGATAAATTGCGTGAGATAGATATTAATAAAGATGCCAATACTGATATGATTATAGATAATGTTGAAATATCTTTATCTTATAGTGATTATCCAGAAGTTTTATTCACAAAAAATTACAATACAGTTTATTTAAGAGAGAATACAAGTAACAATGAAAAGATGGAAGTGATAAAATCATTTTCATTTTTGAAAAAATACAAAGAAGAATTATTAAATAATGTTAGTGATAACAAAAAATTAATAGAAACAAGATCAGATAAATTAAATAATCTAATAGAAGAAATGCATGAATATAATAAAACATTTATTGTATTTCAAAAATTAGAAGCATAAACATATGTCAAATAAAATAAACGAAGAATATAAAGAGGCAGTTCAAGAATATAAAGAATCAATTAGGGAACTATTAGAAACAGTATTAAGAAAATCTAGAGAAAGTGAAATGGAATTAAGTCTAGACGATATTGTTATAATAGTTAAAAGAGTTTTTGATAAGGCTGAAATAAAATATATTAAAGAAAAGTTAAATGATTGAAACATTATCTATACCATTATCATATAAAGAAAAATTAGAAATTGGAATGCATGCAAGATTATTAAAATTAAAAATTCCAGTATCTCCAGCTACTGTAATAGCAAATGTTACATATAAGAAAGGATATTTTTATAGTGGAAGAAAAATAAAAATAGAATTGTTTAATGGTAATATGTATTATGCTCATAACATTATATCATTAGAGAATAAACATTTAATTAATTTAGAATCTATAGATGATAGGACTAAAGAATTTAACGAGATAAAAGAAATCTTTAAAAAATATTCAGATGCTTGTACGATGTATAATGATCTTGTTGTAATATTTAAAGAAGAAAAAGATATAAAAGATAAGGAAAAATTAATTTCTAAATATATTGATTTAGTTAATTCATTGATATAATTATTTGATAGCTTAGTATTAAGAGAGGAGTAATCCTCTCTTTTTTTTTGTCTGCTAGTTGACATATCTATTACCCAATTGATATCATAGTATATATAATTAATAAAAAAATACTATGAATAAACCCCCAAAAAAAAATGTATCAAAGATCATAAGACCATTAGGTGAAATAAAAAAACCAATCGTTAATATAGAACAAGTAATACCAAATCAAAATAAGTATTCATTGTACTGTATTGGATTGTTTTTATTGTTTGTTTTGTCTTGTGTTGTAGTGTCTTTTATAGATATGTCTTGTGTTATAAAGTTTTTAATTGTGTTATTGTCTGCTATTATTATTGAAGACATACATCATACGATTAAATTTGTTTGGAAAATATGAGTAACTTAGTACCAACAGATGATATCAAGGTAACAGAATCAGAATGGTTTAAAAAATCTAAAAGAAAAACTATCCTTAATCTATTCATGGTAGGTATAGGCACAGAAGAAATAGCTGAAACTATAGATGGAGAATTAGAGGGAAAGTTTAAGGCTAGATCTATTAGAAAAATTGAAGACACGCTTAATCATCCGCACTTTCTTAATAGACTTAATATGAAAATGCAGATTAAAGGTAATGCTATAACGATTAAGAAAATGATTCTTCAAAATAATTTAATAGATTTATATAGAGGTATATTAAATGGAGATGAAAATCCAGGAGACTTACCTGTTGATAAGATTATTCCAGAGATGACTAAGCTTCTTAAGATGGATATTCCTGGAGGAATAAGTATTAAACAAATAATTAATAATACTATTAATAATGTTAACACTCCTCCACATCCAGCAGAAGATACTGAAGATGATGAAAAGAAATTGTTTGATATATTTGGTATAGCTTCAGAGGAAGTTGATTCAGAAGAAATAAATGAGTAATGAAATATTAAAATTTATATCTAAGAATAAGCTTCTAACAAATAAAGGAGCAAAGATTGAGTTTGATGAACATAAATTTTTATTAGATATATTAAGGGACGATAATAAAACTATTGTTATACAGAAAGCTACACAAGTAGGTGTGTCTTTTACTGTAACAATTAAAAGTTTATATATAGGACATGATAAAAGTATTAATATTATCTATGTACTTCCAACAGCTGGTGATGCTAGAGATTTTGTTGTAAGTAAATTTGATCCTATAGTAGAAAACTCTAAGTTATTAGAGACAGTTAAGAAAACTAAAATAGGAAAAACAACTGTATGGAATGCCGGACTTAAAAAGATTGGTGATTCATATTATTTCTTTAGAGGAGCACAGTCAGATAGTAAAGCACAATCTATTGATGGTGATTTAATTATTAACGATGAGTATGATTTTCAACCAGAAGAAACAAGAAAAATGTTCCAAGAAAGATTGGAAGGTTCTGCAAGTTTAGGATATAATTTCTGTGTTGGATATCCAATACTAAAGGGATCTGGTATTAACGAAATGTTTGAACGATCTACACAGAATGAATGGTATATTAAATGTCCAGTATGTGGTAAGGAACAGTTATTGGTTTGGCCAGGAAGCATAGATATTAATAAACAAATATATGTCTGTGATGATTGTGGTTCAGAAATAACAAACGAAGCTAGAAAAAAAGGAAGATGGATACCAAAATATCCAGAGTCTAAGATATCAGGATATCATATTAGCAAGATGATTGCCTCATGGATATCTGCATCTAAGATTATTAAATCTTTTAAGGACGATACACCAACTCATTTCTATAACTATACATTAGGATTACCATATCAAGATGCTAAAATTACACTGACAAAACGTGGTTTTGAAAAGATGATTATAAGTCCACTTAATATGGGTAAGTATACTAAGGACTCATACAGGGTGGTAGGTATTGATCAAGGGAATAGGTTCCATTATTGTGAAGGACTTGTTTCCCCTAGAGGAAGTGTTATAACTAGAGTAGAAATTTTTAACTCAGAAGATGATTTAAGAAATGCATTAGAAGCTTATAATCCAGACAAGGTTGTCATGGATATGTCTCCTAATAGATGGACAACGATTAATCTACAGAAACATTTTACTAAAGAAAAATTTCATTTAGCAAATATAAGATTGTGGAATAATGAAAAGATATTAAAGTATGGACATTTTCATCTTAAGAGAAGCGAAGGAATGGTTGATGTAGAAAGAACTGAAAGTTTAGAATACATGTTTGAATCAATGATAAACAGAGAGATAAAAATTAAACATGGTGCTGGTGATCTTGATGAAGTATATGGAAACTTAAAGAACATGGTTCCTGCAAGAGAATCACGTAGTGGAGTATTAAGAAAAGTATTCCAGCGTGCTGGTCCAGATGATTATGGGTTTGCAATTAGTATGTTTTATGTTGGTTGTAGAATGATAATGCCTGAGTCCTCAAAGATAATACAGAAACCAGACAATGAGATAATAGAAAAGATTAGTCCTGAGATACAAAAAGCACTTAATAATATTAGGGGAGGTGAGAAGAAATTTTCTCTTATCATAAAACCTAAACAATTTTAATAACATATGAACGAACAAAATTATAATAGAATATTTAGAAAGGTTTTATCTTCACAGTCAGATCATTCAAAGTTCTTACAAGCAACAGAGAAAAATTTATCTATATTTTATTTTGGAAAGAATATATCTTTAATGCAGAATACTGTGATGTCTTTGTTTCCAAAGGTAAATATGGTTAACTCATTACAATCTTATTCACCAGAAGCATATAATCCATTACAGTATTTACTTAATGCTTTCATGGATGAGATAGTTAATTCAAAGTGGGAGATAACGGTTAATCAATTCCCATATAATGGAGAAGATAGTGAAGCTGTCTGTGATTTTTGGGAAGAGATATTAAAAGATACACATACTAAATCTAAGAGAACAAAATATTTCAAACCATTATTGTTTGAAATGTTATTACATGGATACTCAGCTGTATATTATAACGGATGGGAAGATAAGTGGTATCCTTTAACATCTTATGAAATAATTCCTGGAGATACACAAATTTGTAACTGGGAAAATCAACCTATAATTACTAGGATAACAAAAGCTACAGTTGAATGGATAAAATGTAACGCAGATAATCCAATTGATTTTGAATTGATGAACGATGAAGAGGAAGTAAAGCTTTATGATGTTTGGGTTAAGGATAAAGATTTAAATATTTTATATACTGATGGGGGTAAGGTTGTTTATTCTCAACCGTTTCCACATCCTAAGGTTTATCCTTTCTTTGGTCCTATAGACAGTGACATGTTGAATTCTTTTTATACTGTGCCAGTTGTTCTAACTCTTAGTGAGTTGTTATATAAATATCAAGATTCAACGGAGGCAGTTAACGATTCATCTGCTGGTATTGCTAGACCAATGTTAGTATATGATGCTGATTCAGGTATAGATCCAGATCAAATAGTTCAAGGATTAGAATCTAAATATAAAAATGTAATCGTTGGTAAAAATAGAGAAGGTGATATTAACTTTAAACAACCAGCACAATTACCTAGTTATGCTGTTAATCAATCCAATGAAATACTCGGACAAATGATGAGAGTTCTTGGTGTTAATCCTGCATTCTTAGGGAATCCTATGGCTGGTGTTAGAGAGAGAGGAGCATTATCTAATTTAATCAAGGCTTCATTTAGAGAGTTAAAGGCTAAGGCAACATTAATGGAACAAGCATTCACTGACCTAGATGATTATATACTAAAATTTAATAGAGCACATAGAACAGTCTTCGGAGAAAATCAAGGAACAACAGTACAAGATATATTCTTTCCAGAAAGTAGGCTTGTAGTAAAAGATTATCTTGTAGAGTTTTCTAGTAAAGATACTGCTGAAGAAAAATCACTTAGTATATCTAAGTTTAGAAATGGATTGATATCCCAAGAAGCTGTACTTAAAGAGCTTGGATATAATCAACCACAAAAAATAATTAAACAACAAGTCGAAGAAGCAAAGAGAAAAGAAATAGACAAGATAGAAGTTCAATCAGAGATAAGAGAGATTGTTAATAAGAATATTATACAAAGAATATCAGAGAAACTTAAGGGTAGATTAGAATTTAGATACTGGCTTACACCTATAGCTGGTAATAAAGTTCTTGTTAAGGTAAATCCTAGAGATATGATTGTTGCTGGTAGATTGTTAACAAAGTATGGGGATGTTGTTGAGTTTGAAAGAGAGGAGGTTAATCCTTATGATGCAGAAGCACCTACTCCATATCAAGAAACTAAAGAGATTACTCCAACACTTTCATTAAAAGAACAAACAGACGCAGAGCAACAAGAACAAATTGCAGCACAACAACAAGTTCAGCAACCACAACAGGTTCAACAACCACAACAAGCTGAGCAACTACAACAACAAGAAGCTCCTGCTACTGGTGAGGCATCTCAAAACGATAAGGTTGAAATGCTTAGACAATTAATAGCAAAGAAAAAAGCTGAAGGAATAGAACAACCAGAACAAGCAACAGAACAACCAGAAGTAGAGGTTGGTGAAATTGAGATAGGAAAAGAAGCAAGTAAACCAACAAGCATAGAGGATAATATGAGAATGCTTAGTATTATAGAACCAACAAATGAGATGTTAGATGGAGAGGCTTTGTTCTTTTCTGAACCAGCTGCTAGAGACATGTGGAGTGGTAAACAAAAAGCGTTTATTAAAACAAGATACATGCCGGATCTAATAGATAAACCAATGTTATTAGCTGGTGAAAAAATATATGGTATTATTACTGTAAAACAAATAGCGAAAGATTTTGATTTTGAAACAATGAAAGAATATCATATGGTATCTGATGAGGATAGAGATAAGAGATGGAAAGATAAACAACTTTATCTATATGCTTTTGAGATGCAACCATTTGAAACTCCATTAAATTATGATGTACCTAATGGTGCTAATAATATAATAAGAAAAGTTAAAGGAATAAAATTATGAGCAACATATTTACAAAGATAAATGATTGGAGGAATAAACAAATTAGATCACAAAATGAATCAATGAAAGCTTTTATTGATAGAGGATATATGAACCAAGAACACTATGATAAGTATGAAGCAGGAAAAAATACTACTAAGCAAACTGCTACAACTGGAGAGAATATGACTCAAAGTGAGTATGACAATATAGTGACAAAAAGAAATGAATTAGCTGAAAAAACTGCACGAGATGCAGTTATTTCTGGACAACAAAGAATAGCTGATAGAAAGGCTATTACTGCACAACATTTAATAGATACAGAAAATATAAAAAATGGTAATGGATGGAGTAAGGTTGATGGAAATAATTTTGTTTTTGAAAAAGATAAACCAACGACAAAATCATTAGATGAATATCTTAATAAAAGTAGTAAATTAGAAACAACAAAGTCAATACCAGCTTCAATATTAAAAACTCATACTATTGTATCTGGTGATACGCTTAGTGCAATAGCAAAGAAGTATCAAACAACAGTTAATAATTTAATGGAAAGTAATACAGGGATTGATGATGCTAACAAGATTTATGTTGGACAAAAGATTGTTATACCTGGAGCGAATACATATTCGCAAGAAACTATACCAACAACAACATCAACACCTATGGTTGATCCAGCTATTAGTCAAGAATATAAAGATCAATCATCTATAACAGAGACTGGTAATAGTAATGTTACAAGTACAGAAAATATTGCACAGAATATTATTAATAAATCTACACCATATGTATATAATGAAAGGTTAGAACTTGCTCCTGGAGATGAAATTTTATTTCAAGATTGGTGGAAAGAAACAGCTCGTATTAATGGATTGAATATAGATGCAGATTCACCAGATCAAGATTATGATTATAGAAAGTTATGGGCTATAGAAACAACAAGAGATCCAACAGTAGATCCTCTTACAAAATTATCTGTAGACTATGCTGCTAGACAAATAGATGTTGATAAGGTAGCTGATGATGCTTTAAATAATAATCTTACTGATTATTCAAAAGATGCTTTAATGAATATGGTAAGAGCATTGAATGAAAGAAAAGAAAATGAAGCGGCTGCTAAAGTTGAAAAAGATTTAGCAACAGCAGATATTGTTGTTCAAGAATTAATTGATAGAGATCAATATCCAGAAACATTTACGCCACAAGCAGTTGTAATCTATGAAGATATCAAAGATAAACCTATAACTCTTGGAGATAAACAAACATATGATAACTTATTATTAAAAGAACAGAGCGGAGAAATATTGTCTGAAGAAAAAAAAGCAATATTCGAAGCACTTAAATTAAAATTAAAATTATGAATAGAAAAGAAACAGCAAAAAGAATTTTTAGTAAAGGGGAAAAAATAGGGAAAGAAGTAGAGAAATCTACAATGAAAGGAACAGATAAACAAAAAGCATTGTATACTGAAATACAAAAGTTAAAGGATGCAGGTAAAATTACTGAGGCAGAAGCTACTAAGTTAAATGCTACTGTTAAAGAAAAAGGATTTGTATTCCTAGCTCCTTATGCTAAGAGAGAAGCAAAGAAGGTAGTCGTTGTAGAAAAAAAATGAAGCAAGCAAAGCTAGGTACTGGTACAAGATTTAAACAACTTGTAGAGAAATTAAAGAAACAAGGTAAGAAAAATCCAGAAGCATTAGCTGCCTGGCTTGGACGCAAAAAGGTAGGAAAGGTAAAGTTCCAAGCTTTAGCAAGAAAAGGTAGGAAATAAAATATGAATAAAACATCATTCAAGAAACAATGGACTGGCATTAAGAATTGTAAAAGATGTAATAAGGAATATATTGCAACAGCTGGAAGTAGAAAATATTGTGATGAGTGTATCGCTGAATTAACTATTTGTCCAGAGTGTGGCAAGAAAAAATCTTTATATCATAAGTTTTGTAGTAATAGTTGTGCTGGTAAATGGAACTATAGGAATAGCAAAAAAGTCAGAGAAGCATTGTTAAATGGTTCTAAGTATGGACATTTATCAGAGGAAAGAAATTTTAAAATTTCTAAAGTAAGATTGGGAAAACCAAGATATGATATGAGAGGAGAAAATAATCCTAATTGGAATGGTGGAACTTATGGGACGGAAAGACATAAAGATATGTGTAGAGTAGAATATTCAGAATGGAGAACAAAAGTATTTACAAGAGATAATTTTACTTGTTGTATCTGTCATAAAGTTGGTGGAATTTTAAACGCTCATCATATTAAGAGTTGGAAAAATTATAAAGGTATATGTTATGATATTAATAATGGAATAACCATGTGTGAAAAATGTCACAAAGAATATCATAAACAAAATAGATTAGATTAGCTATGCATACATTGGACGTAAAAAATTTGGGAAGATAACGTTCCAAAATATGGCCATGAAAGGTAGAAAATAACTTGACTCTTTTGTATACCTAGTTATATCCTTGCATTAAGATAAATTTTATAAAAAAATATGGTTGATGAAATAGAAACTCCGAAAGGAGATGACATAAAAGAAACTACACCCCCTATTGATACTGAGAATCTACCTGATGATAAGTATCAAGAATTAGTTGATCAAAAAACTAATCTTGAAAAACAAATAAATGATCAGGAAGATACTATAGAACTTCAAAACGAAAGGATTGGAGATTTAGAGGGACAATATAACACAGTTAAGGATACCCTTGAAGACTTTTTAAAGAAAGGGGATTCTCAGATTAATAATAATATAAATAATATGACAGACGAAATAAAAAAAGACGAAGTAAAAACTCCTGAAGTAACTCCAGAAGTTAAACCAGAGGAAATTCCAGAGGTTAAACCTGAGGTTAAACCAGAGGAGGTTCCAGAAGTTAAACCAGAACCAATTCAAGAGGTTCCTAGAGAACCAGAAGTTGATTCAAAAGATTTAACTGTTGATGAAAGACTTGAGAGAATTGAAATTGCTAATGCAGAGGCGGCAATGGAGAGAGATATAACAGCTGCAATGAGTATAAGTCCTAAAGCTACAAGAGAAGGAATTCTTAGTAGGTTAGCATTAGGCGATAGTAGATTAATCAGTGATATTGCAAAAGATATTAATGATTCTACCACAACATATGAAAAAGAATTAAGAGAAAAAATTCTTGAAGAAGAAAAAGGGAAAATCGAAGAGCAGATTAAAGAGGAATTAGCAGGTAACAAGTCTATTCCACAGTCTCAAGGAGGACTCCCTAATAGTACAGATGCTAACAAAACCAAGTTTGCAACTCCTGAACAAAAAAGGAATGCAGATTGGGGACAAGCATTGGAGAATGCAAAAAAAGATATGCATACTTCTTAACTGGAAATTGTATAAGATTAATAATAAATAAAATAAATATAATATGTCAATCGTATCAGAATTAAATGTTACAACTAGGCAAAATTTCATGCCACTAGTAACAGAACAAATCTATGCTGGTTCACCTGTCCTAGAAAGAATCTTCGGAATCGCTAAGGAAGGACAATTTGGAACTGGAGTAGAATTATCAGGACAAAACATTATTGAAACTCTTAGAGTTGGTAATGTAGCAGAGGAAAGAACAACCCTAGATACTGCTAAAGTAACTGATATAATAAAGGGGGCAACAGTAGTAACTATGGGTACAACTGTTATGGCAGCAGTCTATGCTAATAATGGACAAATAAGAATTGGTGAATCATTAGGTCAAGCTTACAGAATTAAATCAGTTGATAGTACAACACAAATAACATTGTTAACACCTTATGAAGGTGAAACAATCACAGGCACACCTACTGCTTGTGAAATTATTTATGGTTTAACCACAACTGATTCATCTGGTGCTTATTCAACATCAGATACATTTGCAGCTGCAGATAACGACACTTTAGGTGGAGCTACTTACAACTGGAAAATGTACCACACAACTACATCTTTACACAACAAGGAAGTAGAAATGAATAAAGACAAAGGAAGAATCATCGACTTGGTTGCAGAAAGATTACAATCAGCAACTCAAAAACTACAAAAAGATTTACTAACAGACTTCTATGCATCTAACACAGGTTCAGGTGATAACATGGTAGGATTAGGAGCTTTTGTAGCAAGAACAGGAACAGTTGGTGGAATTGATAAAGCAGCTCTAGCATACTGGCAAGGTTTTGCAAACACTGCAGCAGCTAACAGAACTTTATCAGAAGGAATGTTAAACAAGATGTATCATCTTACTAAGAGATATGGTAATGGTGATAAATCTACTTTAATATTAACATCAGAAGGTGTATTAGAAGCTTACGAAACAACTTTAACAAGTGTTAAGGCAGCTGCTTCTGCTCCTAATATGTTCTTAACAGCAGATGCTAATGTTAAAGGAATAGATCAAGGAATCGTAGATTTCAAATATAAAGGAATAGATATTATTGCAGACCCTAACATGCCTACAAGTAATACTATGTACTTCTTAAATGAAAACTATCTTAACTGGAGAATTCTTAAAGCTTTCCAATCAGACGAAGGATGGGTAAATTTAAAAGCTACTAAAGGAACAGATAAGATTCAATTAACCATTAACGGATATGGTGCTTTAACAAGTACTGCATGTTGCAAACATGGTGTAATTGATCATATTACAGAAGCTTAATGATCGGAGGGGGAAACCCCTCCTTACTTGGTAGTATCGGTATTAATTCTGGTTCAACTCCAGTGACTGCCTTAATAAATTTATAAATAAAACCCCAATGAATATAAGTATATTAATTAAACCTTATAGAGAAGATCTTAAAGAGTTTTTTTCAGTAAGAGGATTTGATATTGAAGAATGTAATCCTAATATCTTACTGTATACTGGTAATAGTAATAGCGAGTTAAGAAGGTTAATGAAGAAAACATCTGCTGATGTTGCTTTAGTAAATAATATACAACCACTAAATGAAAAGTTTATATGGGTATATAATGAGTTTAATACAGTGGAGGAATTAGTTAGTAGTACTTTTGTATTAACTAATTCAACTACAATGGCAAAGGAAATATATTCAGCGCTTGGAATTCAACTAGTTATTAAACAAGTTGAACAAAGGAAGAGTATTAAACTTAGATGCGAAAATGTATTCGTAAATATTGCAGAGAAAATGCAGTGGAGATAAATTGTTTTAAAATAAAATATGGCAAAAGATTTTAGTGAATATTTAAAAAATCAAAAAGCTTCAACAACAAGCTTCAAGCCAACACTTGAAGATGTTGGTAACCAATACACTACACAGATAGAACCTGTATCTAATAAGACACAGGATTTTTTGTATAAAGTTAAAGGTGGTGATACTCTTGGTGTAATAGCAAAAGAATTTGGCGTATCTATAAAAGATATAACCAATGTAAATAAGATACCAGATATCAATAAGATATATATAGATCAAGAGATATTAATTCCAGGACAAGAAAAGATAGAGGCAGGTGTTTCAAAAGAATTTGTAGATTCAATGAAAGATACCGTTAGAGAAGAGATAATACCTGTTGATTATGTGATTAAAACAAACAAACCAGATTTTTCTTCATGGCAATTTAACATACCAAAGATTGGTGATAAACTTAGAAGAGGTGAGATAGCAAAATATGAAGAAGCTTTAAGGATAGAGCAAAAGAAATGGACTGATGAATATTTAAAAACATTAAAGAATACTTCAAAAGAAGATCTTAAAAATGTAACAGCGTATGGATCTAGTGTATTAGAGTTATTTAATAAGGCAGGTAGTGGAACAGTAAAAGAAAATATGTATCCTGAAATTGATACTAGTGATATAGACTATGCTGATAAAATAATAGAAGATTTATTAGAACCATATAAACAAGATTATGGATTAGAAAACTTTAAAGATCTTCAAGATTTTACATCTAAACAAAAAACAAGTTATGATAATGCAGTACAGGAACTAGTTGATTTAGGATACATGGTAAAGAATAAAGATGGAGTATATGAGTTAACTGAAGAAGCTAGCAAGCAATTAGAAAATGATCAAATGAAATTTTCTACAGATTCTTATTTAACTAGTGGTATTTTAAAAGATACAATTATAAGTTCTTTGTTTGATACAAACAATATAACGGATATAGAAACTCTTAAAAAAAATATAGCAGAGATAGGACAAAAATATGGAGACATAGTTGCAATAGATAAATTAGAGCCAGCATTCTTAGATCTTAATAGGTTATATATTATTAGCAATGATGTTGATAAGATTGATGCTGAAATAGCAAAGATAGATGCACAATTAAATGCTATTCCTATTAATTCTTATGAAGCAGTACTTAATATATTAGAGCAAGATCTTACATCTGAAGAAATGGTTGCAGTGTTAGCAACATCAAATATAGATGTAGAAATATTAGATATTGTATTAGATGGTTTGGATAAGAAAAATAATCTAATAATAAAAAGGAATACATTAATAGATATAGATGCTGATAAGATATCAGATGATGTTAATACTGCGTTAAATTCAGTAGAGGCAATGTTAGTAGACTATGCAGCTAAAGAAGATCTGGAAAAAATATTTAGAGAAAGAACAGATCTTAATGAAAGTGAAATAGGATTAGCAATTAAGGGGTTCCTTAGTGCGCAAGATAGATTAAATAAATATTCTACTGGTAATTTTGATGATGCTATGCAAGCAGAGAATGCAGCATCGTTACTTAATAAGGTAATTAATCTAACAAAAATAGAATCAGATCTTATAAAAGGTTATGAGACAATGGATTCATATCTTTCTATTGATAAATCAAAGGCTAAGATACAAGAGGCTAGACAGTTAGAAGGAGCACAACTTAAAAATTTATTCAATAAGGAGTATCAAGACATAGACTTTGGACAGAATCTATCAACTATAATGGAGAAAGGCATGGAGAAGTTAGGTAAATCATTTGCTCCAGTACTTAATGGAATTATGTGGTATCAGGATGAGGTTATTGGAAGAGGTATTCTTGCTGGATATAAAACATTATCTGCAATTCTTTCTCAGGCAGGACAACAATCTGGTGAGGGTGTTGGTATAGCTATAATGAAAGCTAGAGGAAAATCTGATGAAGAAATAAAATCATATATAAGAGGACAAGAAGAGGCGATTGCTTATAATCTAGAAACATGGTATGGGCTTCCAGACGGAGCAACTAATCCAGTAGAAGTATTTAAACATTATAGATATGATGATTATGATATCAATAATATAAATGAGAATACAACTAAAACCTTTAAACTTACACATGATGGAACATTAGAAAGAATGTTGCCTGAAAGTCAAAAGTATATGAAAGCTAAAATACAAGCAATGAATCCAACATTGGATATGGATAATCTTAAAGCAGGAGATACTATAATTATGCCAATGTTTGATATGATGATACGATATTTAGATGGATCAATACCGGATCAGGATAGATATGAATACATGGCTCAACATCCTACATTATATGAAATAACAAATCAAGGAATGGAAATAGTAACGGATCCATTCACATGGGTAACAGCAGGATTAACAGATATTGCCAAGGTTGCTATTGGACAAACATTACCATCATCAATGAAAGTTTTTAAAACATTAGCAGCTGGTGGAAAAGCTGGAGAAAAAGCTGTAATAGCAGCAGATAAAGCAGCATTGAAACTAACACAACCAATTAGAAATATTAATACTGCATATACAACAACAACAAATCCTACAATTGTTAAGGCAAGGAATGGAATTAATTTTACAAATGAAATAATGAAGGGGATTAGTGGTATTGGAATGGACATAGATTTTGTTAAGAAAAATAAGCTTGATGGATTGAATGATGCATTTCAAAAATGGAGAGGAGTAACTACAGCAAAACTATTTCCAACACCTGTATCGGATGCCATACAAAGCATGCTTAAAAGATCTGGGCTTGATTTAATATGGGAAAGTAAAGTTAAATCAGCTGAGGCGTTAAAGGAAATGAGAAAGTATTATGAAGATACTGGTGGAAAAAAGGTTGCAAAGAAAGAAGTATCTGATAAGGTTTTTGAAATACTTGTTAACCCTGGGTCTGGTAATATGGCAGAGTGGGGTGTATTAGAAAAGTATGGGATAACAAAAACTGGGCTTATTGATAAATATAAAAAGATTATAGATAATCCTATTGTTGGATTTATTGCTAAGGATGATAATCTATGGCAACAAATAGTATCTTCTGTTAATAAGGTTGGAAATGAATACGCAGCTAAGAGAAAGTCTTATGGCTGGATAGTAGATTATACTAAACAAAATGTAGCAACAAAAGATTTATTCCAAAAATTATATGAGACAGCATCTGAAAAAGAATCTAAGAAAGTTTTTATTGTTGCTAATAATGAAATAGATAATCTTGTTAAGAACGGTTTAGCTAAAGCAGAAGATGCTGCTGAAGCAAGACGTGTATACAAAGGATATCAAAACCAAACAAAAGAAGCAGTAGAATTAGCTAACACTAGCGCTAATGTTATATCTGTTCCAGATAATTTATATGAAGTTGAATTTGATATTAATAGTATATTAACTAAAGAGGATTTTGAAAATGCAAGAACATATGGGTTAGTCTTAACAGATAAAAATACTGGAATGCAAAAATCTTTTCCAGCTAATACTAGCGCATTTGAGATAAGAGATTTTATATTTAATGCTTATCATAATGAAAATGTTAATAATCTTAAAGCAATAAATGCAATAAGAGAGGCTGTTGAATATGAAACAATACCAACAGGAACAGTTGGATACAAGCGTACTATAAATAATACGAAGAAAATAGTAGCAGGAACAGAGAAACGTATGGAGGTTCTATCAACTAAATGGCAAACAACAATGAAGAATGTTGATGGTAATGAAGTAAAGATAGTTATAGATGCAACAAATAAGATAGATGCTAAGAAACAATTAAAGGAAAATAAAATAAAGGCAACATCAGAAATTGTACCGCAATATGATGTTGGACAACCAAAGCAACATAGTATTATCATTGAAGCAAGGATTGAAAGGGTTAAAAAGAATGGAAAGAAAGAAACATATATTGAAAAAGACTGGAGAGCCTTTGATGAAAAAGGAAATGTTTATGATGTTGTAGATGTTAAGAAGGGAACAACACTTGAATTATTTGAGGCAGGTAATACTGCAAAGAACTTTACGTTATGGGAGTTATTATTAGAATCTGCTGATGAAGTTAATTTTAAGATATGGAAAAAAGGAAATCCAAAAACAATAGAGTTAGAAAAACTACTTGAAGACTATGGGAAACAAAAAGAAAAACTTCCAGGACATAATACTGTACAGAAGGATATATTTAATACAATAGAAAAAGATTATAATGGTATTCCAGAATATTTAGAAATGGCAAGTAATGTAGAAAATGAATATCTTTCTGATCGAATTCAATTTGATAATGAATACAAGGTATTGAAAAGTAGTTATGATCAAGGAAGATTTAAGAAGTTAGATGGTACGTTCAAGGGAACATATGAACAATATTTAAAGCTAAGAGATGAAAAATTAAAGTTTCTATTAATGGATAAGCTTATAGATAGAAAAGATTTCAATGCTGTTATATATAAAAATGCAAATATAAAGAAAGGAAGATTACTTACAGAATCACAAAGTAAATTGCTTAATGGTAAAGAACTTACATCAATAGAACTTAAGGCAATAGCATCTGAGTACGATAGTTTATTTAATAGAAAAATAAAAAGAGATTCATCCACTCTTTCTGATATGAAAATTAAGAATGAATCATATCTAGATAAGTTTGGTAATCCTCAAACGATAGAACAAAGACTTAATAACTGGCTTGATATTAAAAAGATTTATGTTGAGGAGAAACCAAAAAAAATTATATCTAAAAAAGTTACACCAGTTAAGAAGCCAACATATAAAAAAGTTAAAGGAGAAGCTAAGCAAGTAGAAATTGTTGGCGGTGGATCAGTAAGAACAAGAGAACATTATGCAAAGAATAAAAGAATACCTATTGATAGTGATGAAGGAATGGCCATTGCATCAAAATATTTTATAGAAACAAAAGAATCTATATCAAAAGAAACAACTAAGGTAAGAGAAAAAAAAGGAATTCCATTATATGGAAAGACAGCAATGAAGGGAAGAGATAGAAAGTTTTTTATAGATGCGGTAGAGAAATATAAAGATGGAACTGGCATAGAATTCTTTAGTCTTGGAAAATCTAGAAATATATCAGGAAAAATTAGTGATGCATATCTTAAAACTATTGTATATAAAATAAAAAAAGCTGGAGTACATACAATTATTGGAGTTGATATGCCAACTAGTCTAGTAAAGAAACTTAATAAGAATGATATTAAGGTGATTTCTATTACAGATGCAGAGTTTAAAAGATATAAAAATATAGGAACAGAACAGGCAAAGAAACTTACAGTTAAAGATATTGAAAAGATTAATGAGATACGTGATATATATTTAAATGAAAAGAGAATAGAATTCTGGGGAAAAGATAATCATGGATATGAATTCAAGAAAGTATTTACAAATAAATTATTAAGTGACTTTGAAAGAAGATCTATTAACATACATAATAATAGACTTGAAGCATATAATAAATTAATATATGGAGAAAAAAGAGTCAGAGGTCATGATGTTGCATTTGCAAAAGACTTAGATGATCCGTTATTGACAATAGAACCAGATCCAATTAAATCTATTCTTAGATCAACAGAAGAGTCTATAGGATATGCTAGAGAAAATAATATTAAAGCAGAAATTCGTTTAGGTAAAATAGATAAAAAGATTGTAGAGTTTAATGAATGGAAAGCAACAAAAGAAAGGCCTGTTAGAATTGCAGTAGTGTCAAAAGATACTCCATTTATAATAGATGAATTTAAAAATGCAGCACTGCAAAGATCTGAACAGGGTGCTACCTTTGTATTACCAATAGAGAGTAAAATGAATATTGGAGAAAAAAGTATAAAGGAATTTTTTGATGATAAGAATATTAAATACGTACAAGAAGATATCGTTAAGCTTGGAAAGGATGAATATCTATTAAGCAATGGTGTTCCGTCTGGTAAGGGAGCGAATAGTAAGTATCTATTATTTAAAGATGCCACAACAAATCATAAGCAAGTATATTCATATATGATGCTTAAGGAAAAACTTATTAGAGAAATAGATGATGTTATTACAGTAATGAAGAAAGGTTCTTTTACGTTACCATCTAGAAAAATTAGACAAGATTTAAAGAAAGGATTAGTTTCTACAGAAGAAGCAATGCAAAGAATATATGCATCTAATGTTAGACGTGGTTTAAGAAAGGAATGGGCAACATCAAAGATAACTACAATAAATAAATATAGACAAGATCAAAGAAATCTATGGGCCATATCAACTGGAAAGAGTGTTTCAGAAATTCCAAAGATTGTTACAGATCAAATAGAGAAAGATATTAATAGAATGAAGAATTCCTTGAATGGATTAGACAAGCATGTATTCCAATGGGAAAAGAATCCATCAAACTTCGAACAAAAATTATTAGATCTTAGAGAAAAAGTTGAAGCTGAAATAAAGAACAGTGGAGATGCTAAAGCTATTGAAGAATTAATACTTAACGATAATATAACAAGTTCAAAATATGTTATTGCTAATGGATTATACAAAGTTCTTTTTAGATATATGCCAAAGGTTGGAAGAAAGTTAAGAGGTGCATGGATATATTTTATTCTTAAGTATAGACCAGGATGGTATGTTTGGAATGCATTAGATGATACTAGTAAGTATTTCATGTCAACAAAAGATGTTGTTGGAACAGCTAAGTTGTTACTATCACAGATGGAAGCAGCTGTTACCTATATGGCAATGGGAACAAAAGATGTTGGAAGGATTGGATTGAGCTTAATTAATATGAAAGAGATTGCTAGATCAATAAAGAAAATAGCAGGTGAGAATAGTAATATATATAAACAGGCACAAAAACTACAGAAGTTTGCAAGTGAAACAAAACTATTTGATAAAGAATTACTATCATCTAAGAAGGGATTAATATCATATAATAGAGAAAAACTTATTAAAGATCTTGGTGTTAATAATGCAACTAAACTTATTAACATAATAGAAAAGGTTAATGGTGCTAGGGATAAATTATATGGAAAAGATTTTAAAGTAATAAATGATTTAATAGATAACGGTGGTGTTATAGATGACGTTGTTGTTCCAGCAGGAGCACTTGAAAGAATAATTGATTCAGGTATGGTTAGTGAATATACTGGTGCTAAAACTGCTGGTAAGGAAATGTTATACAAAGGGCTTAGTAGTGATACATGGGCAGAAAGAGTTGGAGAATCTTTTAAGAAATTTGATACAGACTTAACATTATTTGGTGCAGTTACAGAAGATGCAAGAAGATCTTATGCTGCATATAAATTAATGCAACAGAACTCTGTTGATTTAGTTAAAACAAATATGATGATTAAAGAATTTTTCTTTGATTATAGAGATCTAACTAAGGCTGCACAATTATTTAGAATAATGTTTCCATTCTTAACATATAGTATAAAATCTGCTGAGCTATATACAAAGCTTGTATTAAAGTATTATGGTTATCCAGCGTTTAGAGCTGGTCAAGCTATACTAAAGGTTTGGGATACTATGGTTGGAGATATGGAATCTTATAATCAAGAGAAGTTTAAGATTGGAAATGTATTATTCAGAGCAAACTTTTCTTTATTAGAATATCTTAGATTCGTACAGGATCCAACTACAGCTATTAAGATATGGGCTCAGAATCCACAACGTGCACCACTTGGTTTAGGGTTTAGTCCATTAACAACTCAAGCTGTTGGTATGTTAACTGGTGCTGATTATTTTGATTTAACTAGAACAGAGTTAAAAGATTTAGGATGGACAAATGAATCAATAGAAAAATATTTACAAGATCAGGATGAGCGTAAGATAGAATATAATAAAGAAACAAATCCAATTAAAGGAATGCTTGATTTTATTATTGAAGTTGCTCCGGCATTAAAGGTTGCTAGACAATTATTATCTGATGTTGATGATACAGCAATGAGAAACCCAGGGCATATACTTAAGTATAAAACCTTTAGAGAGGTTTCTAAATTTCTTGGATTAAATATTACTGAGTATACAGACTATGATGAGTTTACTACAAAATTAAATAGACTTGATCCGGCATTAAGAAACAACTTTATCCAAAAGATGAAAGCAGAAAGTCCTGAGATGTATAAACAATTACAACAAAATACATTAATAGGTGTTACAATAAATGCACTTAAGGGAAAGTTAACAGAAGAAGAGGCTCGTGAAGCAGTACAAGATAAAATATATCAACAAACCTTTTATGACATGGAAGCTAAGAATAAAGGATCTGGATATACAGCCATGGCAAAACTTCCAGAAATGAAGAAGGCACTTGATAAAGTATGGAGTAAGGCCAGTGGAACATATGCAGAAACAAAAGCAAAGAGGGCTGAGATGTATCAACAAGATAAAATTATTAGGGCATACATAGAAGATAACATTCCATCTAATTTAACATCTCAAGAAAATGTAAATAAGTATAAGATACTTGGTGCAGATTTTGATATGCCAATATCTAAAGCACAATTAAAATATGATTTACTTGGCAAGGGATTAACAAAAGAACAAGTTAATACTTTGTTAGAAGGAATGTATAGTGATACTGGTATTCCATTATTAACAGACGCAGAAGTTTTAAGAATTAAAACTGAATCAATGGAATATGATCAGCTAAGTAAGGAAGAAAAAACTGCTAAGTCATTAGCAGATCAAACATATTATAAAAAACTATCAGCAGCACAAAGAGTATTTCCTATAAATTATTCAGACTTAACTAAAGAAGAGCAAGGTGTTATATATAATAAATATTTAGCTTCAATAAAAAAGAATCTTAGTGAAGAAGAATATACTAGATGGTTAAATGATAGGCCAGAGATAGAAGTTAAATTTAAAAAATATCAAAAGGAATATATTAATAGATGGGGCAAACTTATAGCAGATAGTTCTCAGGGAAAATATTATGAGTCTTTTAATAAAGAACCTGAATGGTTTAAGGAGTTTTATTTTTCTGCACATCCAAATGCTAGATTATATTATCCACTACAGGCAGAAAAAGAAAAGAAAATGTCAGAGATTATTGCTAAAGAACAACAAGGATTTGATATGAGTGATGAAAGAAAAGTCTTTGATGAATGGTACTGGTCTCAAACAAAAGCAATTGATGCATTAAAGGCTGATGATCCAGACAAGGTTAAATATATGAAAGAGTACAAAGCTTTTCAATCTAAGGTTACACCAGAAAATTATTATACTGAGTTACTAAATCAGAATGATTGGTTTAAAGAACAGTACTTTGAAAAGAATCCTGAAGCAAAAGAGTATGCAAAAACATTAGCCAAACTTGAATCATTGACAGGTGATGATGATAAGAAAGCTTATAGCGAACTACTTAATAGTTTTGCTACAACTGATGCTGGAAAGAAGTACGCAGATACTCATCCAATAATGGGAACTCATAGCAAATTAGAGTATAGAATATTATGGAATGATATTATAAATAATTCATCCAAGGAAACAAGTTATTATAATTTATTTTTTAAATCTCCAGAGTGGTTTAAGAAGTATTACTTTAATAGATATCCAGTAAGAGAAGAGTATTATTCTTTTAGAAAAGAATTAGCGAGCAAAGAAGGAGCGGCATGGTCTAATTTCTTATGGAGTACTGCAAATACAAAAGCTAGAGATGCTTGGTTTAAAGATAAGCCAGAAGATAAAGCATATTATACTAATTATATAAAACCTTTATCTGCTTTTACATCTGTAAAAAATTGGGGAAGCTATTATGATTTCTTATTAGAACCAAAAAATAAAGAATACTTTAAACGTTGGAGTGATGGTGATGTAAAGAAAGAGCAGGCAGCATATCTATCAAGAGATTATTATAAGTTACCAGAAGATACTTGGGAAGATAAGAAGACTAGATCTGAATGGTTAGATGTTCATACTGCATTAAGGAAGTATTGGGATTCTGATAAGACTGAAAAAGAAAAGAAATTATCTAACGAGGCTAAGGAATATTATGATTTAAAATATAATATAGAAAACAGTGGAAGCGGATATGATTATTATTATCAATTCAAAAAGAATGAAGCAGACAGAGCACATCTATTAAAGACTAATCCGGCATTAGCAAAGTATTTATATAGAAATCGTTCAGAGATGGCAGACGAAGAAGGAACTGTTATATCTAAACTTAAAGAATATAATAAGATATATAGTGCCGAAGATAAGAAGAGATTTATAAATGAGAATCCAGATGTTTCTGAATACTTTATGAACAATGTTCCAGATGGAATAAAGAACATTAGAAAGTTACAAGAAGAATACTTTGGATTAAAGGCTGATAATAAGTCAGCATTAGCAGAAAAGAAAAGTAATTTCTTAAAAGATAATCCAGAGCTTAAAGTTTATTGGGATGTTAATGCATTACCTAATAGTGCATTTACAGACAAGGTATTGTTTACAGAATGGCAAAAGAAATGGAATAAGATTGAAAGATATTTTGACAAGGTTTCAGTTAATACATTAAGTGATTCAGAATCTATTAGAAATAGTTTGCCAGCAGAATATATAACTCCTGGAAATTCTCAAGAGGGACAATGGATGCAGTATAAAGTATATGGAGCAGCAATGTCTAAATGGATAGAACTAATGGGAAAGAATAAGACAGCAGCTATGTATTACTTTAGACAATTACCTGCATGGGTAAGAGAAAAATACTACAAGACTCATCCAGAAAATAGATGGATGAATGGAGTTTCACTTAAGTCATGGATAGCAACAGGTTCTGCAAATTACTTTAATAAGAATAAAGCAGAAGCATGGGCTCTTGAACAACAATATAAGTATGGAAATGATATGCCAGTTAATATAAAGAAGCAGGTAGAAAATATACTAATAAGATCTGGACAATGGCAAGATAGATCTAATTGGGATAGTGCAGCTTGGGATAAATATTGGTCAGCAAGGTCTGCAAAACTATCAGGACTTAAGGCTTATGATTATGCAACTATGCCTTTATTAAGATCTGAATTAGCAAAGGTAACTAAGTTATACCCAGTATTACTTGTTAATAATTCGAACTATGTTAAATATCTTAAACCAACAACATGGAATAGAGATCCTCTTTTGACAAGAATATAAACTAATTAATATTATATATATATGATAACAGTAGAAAATTTTATTAAACAATGTTCAACCTCCATTAAGGACAATAACTTTGTAGTTATTGGAACTGATGAATGGAAGGATGTACTTAATATGCAAATTAGTGAATTATATCCAGAGATAGCTATAGTAACAACAACAACAATAGCAACTGGAGATATTGATTATAGTATTGCTGAATTAGATTTATCAGACGAAAGCGTTTTCGTAAACATAGGTGGGGTTAAAAAGATATTTGAAGTAGATACTAATGGAGTTACTACAAAAATAGAATCATATACATATGAAGAGGATTTAAAAATTGTATTCTTAAAGTCTACAATATCTTCTGGTTCATATGTTAAGGTTGTATGGTATGGTGAAATGCAAGAGAAAGATAGTTATGATGATGAGATAAATATGGGGCCAGCAAGTGTTTCTATTTTAAGAAAGGCTTGTCTAAAGGAAGTCATATCAAGAATACTTATGGATAAATCAAAATTAGATAGATACAGAACATTAACAGGGCAAGCAAATGAATATGTTCTTATGGCAATGCAGAAAAACTACACTGCAGATATTGAGATAGCAAAGAGAAGAACTTCAAACACATTGAAGGTTAGAACATTTGGATAAACAATTTGTATTCCTTTGGCTGGAGGGAATTTACTTTACAGCTAGGGCTTCCAGCAGTGTACGGGGAACACTTTTTATACCCTAGCTGTTTAAAAATCTTTAGCCACAGGAATATAAATTAAATAATATAATGGAAATACAAAAACAATACAATATATATTTAGACTATAAGGGATATATGGTAGATAGAGGAGCAGCGAATGTTTCTTCTGCACCATTAATGGGAAACATATTCTCAACTGGTAGATCTAATTATTCTGATTTAGATTTTTGGCAGGTAGGAGCATCTACTGATTTTTCTCATGGAATGAATCAGAAGTTTATAGTTGATCCTAGTGCTTATTATCTTTCTTTAGGAATAGATATATCTGAACCTGGAGAAATTAAATTAGAAAGAGATCTTGTTGCATCTGCAATGCCAACAGAACCTTCTGGTGGTTGGGGAACAGTAACAGCAACATATAGATCAGCAACACATTTATGGATAGGAACATCTCTTGGGTATGTTTTATATAGAAAAACTGGTGATGCTGTGTGGACACAAGAAACAAGTATCACATCAGATTCAAATCAAATATATGATTTCTTTGAAATAAAAAATCCATATGGAGATGGGAATGTTTGTTTGTTTGTAACTAAGGGTGCATATAAAGGATATGTTAGGATAGGAACTACTGGTTCTTTTGTTCAGATAGCTCCAGATATAGAATGGTCTACATCATTAACAGATATGGATGGATTAGGTGTTGGTGGAACATCAATGCCAACAAAGATAATGCAGTCTTTTATTGTTAATGCAAACGCTACATTTAAAAAATTCTCATTAGCTTATAAAGCAATCAGTACATATACTGGAAGTATAAGAGTAACAATAAGATCATCAGATGAAAAAACTGGAGAACCTCTTACAGATACATTATTAACATTTGATTTAGTGACAGCTGGTGCTACATCAATGACATGGTTGCATCAAACAATAGCTGAAGCAGATTGGTTACAACTTAAAAGATGTACAAAATACTTTATAGAGATAGAACCTTTATCAACTACAGGAACAGCCTATCCAGAGATAGGTTCAACGATTGGATCTGATTCTTATTATGAAGGTGATACAACACTAGAGTGGAACGCTGTAGATAGTACTTGGGATACAATGGAGAAACAAGAACAAGCATGTTTTAGATTCTGGTCAGACTTAGGAACTGATATATATAATGTGGATTCAAATAGTAATTATGTTTATGGTTGGGTAGGAGATGGAATTAAATCTACAACTAACGGAATGTCTTGGTCCCCTGAAGATAACGAAGGTCTATGGACAATGCCAGCCAATCAAGGAACCGCAACTAATCTTACAAGAACTGTTCGGGGTTTACTTGTTGGTGGTGTCAGTAGCCTATGGTTATTCTTAGGAGGAACAAGCGGAGTTAAGTTGTGGAGTTTTCCAGAATACGCAAGCTCAACTAATTTCAAAGGGATGCATCAGTATGATCAGGTAGCTTTATTCGGAGCAGAAAATCAAGGACTATATGTTACAGACGGATCAAGTATCACTCCAACTAATATTAATACACTAAAAGACATCTTTAAATTTAAATCTTGTGCAGGAATTACATCATCAGGAACAGATGCTTTTGCAGTAATACAGAAGTCAGATGGTAATTGGTACCTAGCAAGGAGTAATGCCTCTTATACGGGCGCTCATAAGTTCTGGTGGCTTGTTAAGAAGTTAACTAAGACTCCAGTAAACATAGCCGCACTAGATAATAATACTATATATGTATTTTATTCAGATGAGACATCAGAGATATATGAAAAAGATGGAGTGTATGTTGCAAGTGGAACGTTAGAAACATCTTTATTCGATGCCAACTTGGTTAAGTTAGATAAGATGTTTAGAAGTATTAATGGAATATTAGAACCATTTCCAACTGGAACATCTGTTAAGTTAGGATACAGAACATCTACATCAGGAAGTTATGTTGATTCAAGCGCATTTACAAGCGGAGCATATATATCTTATTCATTACCAAACCCAACGGTTGCAAATAGATTACAATCAAGAGTTACATTGTTAACTAATACTGCAGCTACAGCTACTCCAGTTATGACAGATTTAACTTGGACATATATATTACAAAGATCTACAGATACAAGTAATACATTAAAGAATTTTCATCTTACATTATTAGGACAAGATGACTTACAATTATATACAGGAGAGATTGATAACGTTAGAACATCACATGATATAATGGAAGAGTTATGGGATATTTCACAGAAGAAAGAAATATTAAATTATGTTGGGTTAAGTAATAAGAGTGAGGCTGCATTAAAAATTACTTATAGTGGAGCACTTGGTAAAACTATATCAATAGATAGAACAAACTTCTTATTAACAATAAGTGGAGCAACATTATCTTATATCTATAAAGATAAAACAATAACAGAAGTTGCTACAGCTATTCAGGCTCTATCAGGTTTCACATGTTCAGTTCATGCAGGAGTTACAGCAACAAGAAGTGCTCATGATTTAGAACCTATACTAGAAGAAACCATAGAGATAGGAGAACAATATCTTAATGTTGGGAATGATGTTCATTCAGTATTAATGGCTAGTAATTCACCGAATCAAACCATACTGTCTATAGATGGTAGGGGTTCAGATAGAATGAATGTATCATTAAGAGAAGTAGAAGATTAACAAATGGAGAGCTTGTAGTGGGGTGTATTACTATTAAAGCTAGATAGCTATGCTATGCTAGCAACGATAATAGAGGTTCGAGTCCTCCTCTCCGACAAAAATATTATGGCAAAGAATGCAAGACTTATGCAGGCAAGAGGAGTTCTAGAAGACAGAGCTTATGAAGACCTGGATAATTACAATAAAAAAATAGGAACATATGAAGAACTTTCATTAGATGCAACAGCATGGATACCTGGAACAGCTCCAGAAAAGAGGGTTTATAATTATCTTTCAAAACTAGAAGTTGCATTTGATTTTCAATATCACTATGAAGATAATCCTAATACAGCATACCCAGAAGATACATGGATACCAGATTTCAAACTGCCAGATTATAATATTAAGATAGAAGTATATGGGAACTACTGGCATAGTCTACCAAAGACAAGTGCTAAGGATAGTTTAAAGAAAGCATACTGGTTAACAGCTGGATGGGAAGTAGTAGAGAATGGAATAACAGCAACTCCAAGTGGAGGGAATAGAACTGGTAAGGTTATTATATGGTGGGAGAATGAAATATATGCAGGCTTATCAGAATTATTTATGAGAGATATGCCAGAAGTATTAGTGCATACAAAGAAAGGTACTGTATCAGAATCTAATTTTGATGCTAGCAAGGAATTTGAAAAGAGGTATAAGGCTCAAGCAGCTAGAACTGCAAGGAAGCTTAGACCAAAGATTCAAACTCCAAGAGTACAATATAAAAAATTAGTAACAAGAATAAGAAAAGATATATTTGATTTAAGACCATGAAATATCCAGCAGAATATACAAATCCAAGAGAGTATATAATTGGAACATTTAACGGAGATGAAACCGTAGTAGATTCAGCCAATAGATTAGTTGTGCCTTTTCCTGATGGAACAAAAGAACTTATCACATCACAAAGTTTATGTAATGGTGGTTCAACAACTTACTCTTCGTCAGAGGAAAGTGATGGAAGTGCATCAACAGATCCGGCATCTCTTGCTACTGGTTCAATAACATCTAGAATATTCATAGGAAGTTATTTAGCTCTTGATGGTATCAATGGAATTATAACAGCAGGAATTCCTAGAACAGGATTAGTTGGAAACAATCCATACATGATGTTTGGACCTGATGGTATTTATGGAAAGTATGGAGAAACAGATCAGCCATGGTTTATAGCAGCAACATCTGAAGGAACATATACATATATTGATCCAGATACATTAATTCAAACTAGTAAAACATTTCAAGGTGGAGATTTCTTTATAGGAAATTATCCTAAGGCTTATTTAAATTGGGACTATGCTGCACATACTCTAACAATAGCTGGTGATGTTGTTATTCAGGGAGATTTAGAGAGTTATAATTTTGCAGAAGGTCCTCCAATTGTAGGATATAAATTAGAATGGCAACATGGTAATGCTTGGTTCGGTGGAGCAGTAATAGCAGGAGCTTGCAAAATAGGAGATGGAACTACAACTGCAGTTACAATAGGAGGTGCAATAAATAGTACTGGAAACTTTGTTAATGATGTAATTAATTCAGCTATAAATACTTCTGCTAAAGAAATATTAGGAGACTTTACTATTAGCGATGCCAATACATCAGACTCAGGATTTAAGGCTGGAGATATAGCTTGGGATGGTTCAGGAGCACCAACCACTGGAAGTGGTGTAGCTATGACACCTTATGGATTAGTTGGGGCGAATAGTGGTTCAGTAACTTTTTCAATAAGTGCTGTTACTGGAAACTCTACATTCGGTGGAGATTTAATAGCAGCATCAGGAACTTTTGGAACAATAACTGCTGGATCACTACAAGGTTCACTAACTGTTGGTGGAAGATTGGCAACAACAATAGGAGGCGCAATTGATTCAGCTGGAGATTTTATAAATGATGTAATCAATTCAAAATTAGATACAGCAACAAAAGAAATACTTGGAGATTTTACATTTGGAGTTAGTGGTGCAATTAAAATGATAACTGACAGCGATAATGGATTATGGATTTCACCAACTGGAATACTTGGAAAGAAAAGTGGAAGTACCATATTTGCATTAGACACTTCAGGCAATGCTACGTTTGCTGGAGATATAACTGGATCTACAATTACTGGTTCTACTATTACTGGTGGAATAGTTCAAACAGGCGAAGATAATTCTGGTCCAAGGATTATTTTAAATGGATCGACAAATAAAATAGAATTTAAATATAATAAGATTTTATATGCAACAATGTATCCATATTTCACTCCAAGAGGTTCTGGATTTGAAATAGCTACACATGGAGATGATACAGGGCCAGCGTCTATAACTATTAGTGAAAGTATAACTACAACAATTGCAAGTATCATAGCAACTAATATTTATTTAGATGGAGTAACTACTAATGTTCGTAGTCTTATTGCAAGTTCTAGTATGTCAACACCATCTTTAACACTTAATGGAGATACCAAAACAGCATGGCCATCATCTGCTGGAGATTTAAGTGATTTAAATATTGATGTAAATAAGGATTGGGATGGATATAGTATAACAAACTTAAATAATTTAATTCCAGGAACAGCAATTAATACAGATTTAGGAAGTATAACTCGTTATTGGAGTAATTTATGGATAGATAATGTTTATGGTAATGGAGTTAATTATGTAAAATTTCAATCTGCTATAGATATGAAGAATCATTCTATAACAAATATTAATAATTTAGATGTTAATGGAGATGCAATTACACATGCTGTATATCCAAGTACTGCTAATGTTTATGATCTAGGAACATCAAGTCTTAGATATGTAAATGTTCATACTAGAGGAATAAGATTTAAAACTGGTGCAACAGTAGATCCTGGAAGTGATGGCGAGATGTTATATTATGATAGTGCTGGCGGAGGATTCAGAGGAAATGTTAATGGATGGTTAGGTCAATTTGACATGACAGCTAAATAATAAAATTATGGAACAACAAAACAAAAAATTATCAAAAGAAGAAAAGAAAATAGAATATAAAAGACATATTGGAAGAATGTTGAATCCATTATCTGATAGAGATTTTAACCCAGAAACTTTTGATCCGATAGAAATTGAAGAATTAAAGGGGATTCAAATAAGAGAAAGGAAAATTCCTATTGGTAAGTTACCAACATATGGATTGAAACCAAAAGAAATAATGGAAGGACAAATGATTGGAATGTATGAATCAAAACAAGATATCTATTTAATTTTAGCACATAAGATAAATGAATTACAGGATGAAATAGCAAAACTAAAAAAGAAATAGGGTATTGACATTTTTATTTCTTTTGTGTATTATATATATAAGCTAACATTAATAAATAAATAATAAAATATGATAATAAAAAATTTAGATAAAGCAGTAAAAACAATTAAAGGTGCAGATATTTATATTGATAAAGACAAACCATTAACAAAAGAAATTGTACTTATTTCTTGTTGTGAATCTTTTCAATCAAAGGTTCCAGGAGAAAGTTTGAAAATTTATTCTATTGGTTTAAAAATTAATAAAAAGAAAGAAGTTGATTTATCAGATGAAGAGGTAACATTATTACAAAAAGCAGTTGAAGCTAATGCAATATTTACCAGTGTAGTTATTGGTTCTATGATGCAAGAGTTGACAGCGAAGTAAACCCATTGCTATTCTAAGAATAGAAATGTTTATTTTTAGAAGAACAACTAAAGGTGCCTTACTAGATACCAGAACGGTTATAGAAAAGACAAGAGATTTTAGACACAATGAATTGTGTCTTTCTTCAATTTCAATTCTAAAAGAAAAGAAGGAGTCTAACTGGAGGAAGTATGTAATAAGAAACCAAAAGCAAACAGGAACATGTGTTGCTCATGCTGTTGTTAAGTCTATTGGTATAAATAATTATATAGAAGAGGGAAAGTTTTTAGACTTAAGCCCTAGGTTTATTTATGCACAAAGATCTAATAGCGGAGAAGGAATGTATGGACCGAATGCAGTTGATATAGCTTGCAAAGCAGGCTCTCCATTAGAAGTACAGCTTCCATTCATTAACAATGAAGCTGGAATGAGTTCTATTTCTGATGCTACAGAGTTTGATAAGCAAGTTGCATTAATAGCAAAGCCAAAAAATTATGTCTTTATGGACACAAATGATATAGATGAGGTTGCTAAGCATATTGAATCTACAAAATCTAGTGTTGTTTTGTTTTTTAAATTTAATAATTCCGAATGGAAATCAGTTCCTAAAATAAAAAGCGGAGCTGTTGTTAATTCATACCACGCAGTTTGTGGTACAAATGGAATACTATACAATGGAGATACTGCTATAGTTATAGAAGATTCTTGGGGGCCTGCCTTTGGGATGGGCGGAAGAAGAATTATAACTAGAGAATGGTTCAATAATAATAGATGTACATTTGCTGCATACTTTATTGACTTAAAAAATAATTGGAGAGATTCAACTGAAATAGTTGTTGCTCCTAAATTTAATTTCACAGTTAACATGTGTGTAGGACAAAGTGGAAGTGAGGTAAAGAAACTTCAAGAATGTTTGAAGTTCTTAAAACTATTTCCACAAGTTCAAGAATGCACAGGATATTATGGTGGGATAACAGCTTCAGCCGTATTAGAATTCCAAAGAAAATATATGGAATATAGTGAGGATATAGAACAGTTAAAAGGAACTCACTGTGGCCCTAAAACAAGACAAGAATTAAATAAAATATTTATATGAGCATACCAAACAACGCAACTGGTGCTGGTAATAATGACGCAGCGGAAGTATTTAAAGTTACTTTCTCACAAGCATTAAGTACCGCACCTAAATTAGAAGCCTGGGATAATTCATCAACTTACCCAGCAGTAGATTCAGTTGGAGCAACTATATTAAAAGAGATCTTTACTGGAACAACTGGTAATGGAGACGTTCCAATGTTGGCAGGATATATTGGTGGACAAAGTGGAGCATCAACAGGGCCTGGAGCATCATGGCATCCAACATCTGCAACAGTGGGAACAGATAATCCAAACCTATTAATGGGAGATACTAATTATATTACAGCGGCATTTACACCAGCACTTGGTGAAGATTTTGTATTCAACTTATCATTACAAGCACCATATGATGCAACAATTCCAAGTACGGATTCATTGAATGCATTACTACAAATAAGATATACACATACAGGAACAGCTCCTACAGTAACATTTGGATTTAATGACGGAGGAACAGAAGGATCTCCTTCATATACAACACTTACTTCTGGAACAGATGGAATAAGATTCTGTAATGCCGGAACAGCAGACCCAGTATATAAGCTAACATTACCTGTATCTGGAGAAGTTTATGCTGAAGAAGCTTGGGTAACTACCTAAGAACTAAAGCAATAAACTAGGTATACAAAGTCATTATTAATTTAACAAATATAAACCTATTATGTTTATTGTACAATCTAAGAATGGGATAAGTTATACTGAGGGGAATAATGGTATCACTTGGGACAAGGTTCCACAAGATATAATTATTACTTCCCTATCATTAACATTACCATTCAAAGTAAGATTTCAAAGTTCTAAAGGATTTAAGGATATTAATCCTAAATTTACAATTAAAGGATTTAAAGAATATTATTTCTTTAATGAAAGTATAGCAAGACTTTCATTATCAGAAGGAAAACAATTCAAAGGAACAGAGTTAATTGCTAAAACTATAGCTGGAATAAGGGGAGCAGATGTTTATGAATACAGAATGGATAAGCATGGAAACATTAATTTACGAAGATATCTTCGCAAAGAATTGAAGGATAATATAGACAAAGGGCTATTCGATAGTTCAGTAATAAGAAAGGGAGTCTAAGACTCTCTTTCTTTTATTTGACCCTTTTGTAAACCCTTACATATTATAAATTAAAAGAACATTAAATAAATAATAAATATGAAATTTACAACAAATCAAATTAGACATGGTTCAAATTTAAGTGTTACCAGTACTGTCTCTAGATTGACTGATGTTACATATCCAGAATGTGATACTGAAATAAATATCAATGTGGTTTTAGCAGCAGATATTTCTAATACAGATATTGTATGGGTTGGTACAATTAGTACAGTTACAGCTGGTGGGACGGCGGAAGCTACAGATGGAATGCCATTAGCTCCAGGACAATCACTTGAAATCCCTATTAATCAGCCAAGTAGTCTTTACTTAATAACTTCATCTGGTACACAAGTAGTATACTGGATGTCAGCATAAAAATACAATCATGATATTCGGTTACAAACCAGGAAATTTTTCACCAAAATCTGGAACAGTAGTTCCAACAACAGTTGTTCCAAATTTTATTGGACAAATTTATATAGATACAGTTAAGGATGTTGCCTATGTTTCATATGGATTAGCAGCTGGAGAGTGGTTACCACAATCAGTTGGTCTTTTAGATTACATGGGAGCATGGGATGCATCAGGAGGAACATATCCAATAGCAGGATCTGGTTCAGGTGGAGAAGTAAGACAAGGAGATTTATGGGTAATCTCAGTACAAGGAACATTAGGTGGAGAAACTATTCACGTAGGTGATATGATAATTGCCAACACAGATGATCCAGAACAAGTAGCAGCTAATTGGGATCACATTAATGGAAACATTTCTTATGTTCCAGAAGATGAAGCTAATAAGGTAACATCTATTAGTAGTTCTTCTACAGATGTAGAATATCCATCAGCCAAATTGGTTTATGATCAATTACTTTTAAAGATGACAAGGATAACATCTGTAGACAATACATTACCTAGATTCGATGGAACAGATGGAAGTGTCAAATCAACTAATATTTTAGTAGATGATTCAGATAATGTTTCAGCCGTTGGAACACTAGGATGTGGAGCCATTACTTCAACTGGAACATTGGCATTAGGTGCTAACTCAATAACAATGAGTGGTAGTATTGGTGTAGATGGAACAAGAGTAACTAAAGGATGGTTAACAGATCTAGAAGTTACTAATGATATTACAATAGGAGGAAATGCTTTAGCAACAATATATCAACCGTTAGATGGAACATTAACAGCAATAGCAGGATTAACAATAGGAGCAAATGAATTGATATATGGAACTGGCGTTGATGCATTTTCAATGTTAGCAGTTAATGCTACAGCAACTAATAAATTTTTAAGACAAGTAAGTTCAGGAGCACTAAGCTGGGAAGCATTAGTAGCTGGAGATATACCAGATATATTATCAATATATTTACCATTAGCCGGAGGAACAATGACAGGAGGAATAACATTCGGAGATCCAGGAACAGATTTAGATTCTTACGCAATAACATTAATTGCAGACGATGGTGGAATGGCACAAAGTGGAACAATACAAATAGCAAATGGAGTAAATCCTTATATAAGATTCTCTCCACCAAATGCAAGTGGAGCAGCAACAGCAACAGTTGATATGAGAAGTGATTTAATATCAATGGCATCCGATAATACAGTAGATCTTGGAGCAGCAGCTGAAGGAAGATTAAAAGATATATACATTGCAGGAAGTCTTGGAGCTACAGCATCAAGAGTTACTAAAGGATGGTTCACAGATTTAGAATCAACAAACGATATTACTATAAATGGAAACGCTTTATCAACTTTATTTGCACCTATAGATATAGATGCATCAGATATTGCGGTTGCAGAAATAGGAACAGCGACTCATGATAATGTACAAGATTATATAAATAACATAACATCATCTGGTAGAGTATCAGGTGGAACAATAGTTGATGATGCTGATGGAACAATAACAGTAGGAGCAGGAACTGGTTATGTTAAGATAGCGGATTCAGATATTTCAGAAACAAAAGCGTTTGATTGGGCTCAAAGCACAACAGTTTCTTTAGTTGATAAAAATATAAATTACATTTATATAACTAATGCAACTGGAACACCAGTAGTATCATCAACAATTACTAGAAGTTCAATACCAACAACTTGGGCATTTACTTTAGGTAGAGTTTATAAAGATGGAACAACATTAAGTATTATTAATTCAGGAACAAATCTTGATAATCATATAAGAGATAATCACGAGAGATTAGTTAATGTTAGATACTTCGAACATTCATCAGGTGCAGCTATAGCAGAAAGTGGAAATAGATATATAACATCTACAGATGGAGTATTTTACATAGGAGCGAATAGAACAATAACAACTGCAAAAGATACAACTGGAGCAGATACAATTACTTATTGGTATCAAGACAGTGGTACTGGATGGACAACTGGAACAGAATCGGTAATGAATAATTTAAACTATGATGATGGAGATGGTACATTAGGTACAATAGGAGTAGCAAAATATTCAGCAAGATATGTTTATATTGATTTCGCAGGAAACTTACATTATCAATTTGGACAACAATCAGATAGATTAAGAACAACTAAAGCAGAGACATTACCAACACCACCTAATTTCTTAGCAGAGTTTGCTACATTAGCAGCAAAGATAATAGTTGTTAAGAGTGGAACAAACTTCACATCTGTTCAATCAGCTTTTGATACTGCATTAAGTTACAATGGTGTTTATGATCATAATGATTTAAGCAATTTACAGGGAGGAGCCGCTGGTGAACGTTATCATACAACATTAGCACAATATACAATTGCGATACAAGCAGCAACAACAGCATTGGATGGTTACTTATCATCAACAGATTGGAATACATTCAATGGTAAATCAGATAAGCTAACAGATCAATCGTTTACTCCAACAGCTGGACAAACATCATTCGTATTATCTACAGTGCCTACTAATAATGCACAGATTTTTATGCTCGTGAATAACGCAGTATATGTGGTCGGGAATGATTTTACAATTTCAGGAGTAACAATAACCTGGTTAGATCATTTCGTAATGGAAACAACAGATGTTGTAACAGTAAGATATCCTTAAAGATAATAATTAAAATAAATATATGGCTTTATTAAAACAAAAACAAGTAGATAGTCTGGTTACAGACTTAGGGGCTAAGTTAGCCAAAGGAGGAGGAACCATGACAGGATTTATAACCCTTCATGCAGATCCAGATGCTGCTATGAAAGCAGCAACAAAACAATACGTAGACGGTTTAGTATCTGGATTATTAGATTATAGAGGAGCATACGACGCTTCAGGAAATGTATACCCAACAACTGGTGGTAGTGGTGCATCTGGAGTAATAATGCAAGGAGATATGTGGATCATATCAGTAGCTGGAACAATGGGGACAGTTGCAGTTACAACTGGAGATAGTGTAATAGCAAATACAGATACACCAGGAGATGCAGATGCTAATTGGAATGTATTAAATTCCAATATTACATATGTACCTGAAGATGTAGCAAATAAGGTTACATCAATTTCAGGATCTTCAACAGATGTAGAATATGGTTCTGCTAAATTACTTTATGATCAATTAGTATTAAAGCAAGCAACATTAGTTTCAGCAACAAATATTAAAACAGTTAATAGTGTTACATTACTTGGAGCTGGAAACCTAGCAGTAGGTGACATGTTACTAGGAACAGCACAATCTGTTACAGAAGCAAAGACTTTTACAAAAGGTAAACTTTTAGTAAAAGGTACTTCAAGTGGAGTAACAGATATTACAACAGCGAATGCTAGTGCAACAGATTACGCAGCAACTCTTCAAGCAGCAGATGGAACAATAGCATATCTAACAGATATTACAGGAACTAATAGTGGAACAAATACTGGAGATGATAAGACTGCTATAACAGGTATATTAAAAGGAGCAGCAGGTTCTATAGGTGCAGCAGCTAAAGGAGATGCAGATTTAATACTTCCAGATCAATCAGGAAAAACAGGATTGTTCTTATCTTCTAATGGTACTATTGCTTCTTGGAGCGCAAGTGGAATAGGAGATATGGTTTTAGCTAGTATACAATCAGTAACTGGAAAGAAAACATACGACGCAACTAAATTTGCAATGAAAGGAAGTTCAACTGGTGTAACAACACTAGACTCAGCAAACGATGGCGCTGATAATTATACAGCAACATTACAAAAGGCAACAGGAACTATAGCTTATACATCTGATATTACAGGAACTAACTCAGGAACTAATACCGGAGATTCACAAACATTAGCAGCCGGAGTAAGTGATGTAACAGCTACAAAAGATGAAGTAAATTTATTAGACTTAGCAGGACTTACAGCAGGTTTCGTATTATCAGCAGATACTGCTACAACAGCTTCATGGAAAGCACAAGCAGTTACAGTAATCGCAGAAGAAGATGAAACTTGTCCAGTAACAGTAGCAAGCACAAACTTCGACATCACATTAACAACAGCTCCAACAGGAGGAATTGCTGGCATAGTATCAATTAGTATTAATGGTTTAGAGGCATCAGCCGCAGAACTTGTCTCAGTATCTACAACTACAGTTACATTAAATGTTCCTTATGCAGTAGATTCAACAGACATAGTAGCAGTAAGATATTTCTAAGAAACTATAATAAATTAATCATATGATAAAAATAAAACAAATAGCAGATGGAACAGACGGAGAACTTTTTACATGGGACGCAGATGGAAAAGCTACAACAGTAGCTGTTGGAACAGCTACCCATGTACTTACCTCTAATGGAGAAGGAGTTGCTCCAACTTTTCAATTAATAAAAGTTGTAAATAGAGTAGCATCAACTGCTAGTGATACAACTGCAGCGATTGATTCTGATAGTTATGATGAATATTATTTAACAGCAATGGCCGCTGCTACTGAAATTACAATCACAGGAACTCCAACAGAAGGACAAACAATATTCATAGGATTAAAAGATGATAATGATGCTGGTGGTTATACAATAACTTGGACAGGAATAACTGCTTTAGGAGTAACACTTCCAGTAACAACAACAGCTAACAAACAACATATCATCGGACTTAAATATATAGCAGCTGCTTGGAGAGTAATAGCAGTTGGAGTAGAAGAATAATAACCAAAGAAATGATAATACAAAAAGGAGAAATAAAAAACGAGCCATTTGAGATTATTAAAGATTCAAACATAATAACAGAGTTAGATTTTAGTAGATTAGAGCCATTAAAAGATGAGCCAGGAGGAAGTTTAAGTAAAGGCGCTCACGATGGAGCAGCAGCAGGAACTCAAACTGCAGGATTAAAGTTTGGTGGTGTTGATAATGAGGTAAGCTATAATTTAACAGAAGAATATAATGGAACAGCTTGGAGTGCAGATCATAAGATTAGCAGTTTTAATTTAAACAAAACAAAATGGATTACGATTTTATAACAACTTGTAACTGGACAGCAACTGGAACATATA
>Ga0307928_10000158_pt1 | contig 44260 bp, 46 predicted proteins | sample AceLakmetagen232_FD_201815 | JGI IMG/M metagenome (GOLD analysis project Ga0307928, IMG submission 201815) | Saline water microbial communities from Ace Lake, Antarctica - #232 | ecosystem: Environmental > Aquatic > Non-marine Saline and Alkaline > Saline | place: Antarctica: Ace Lake...
GGACTATAGTATGAAACTTAATGAAGTAGCTAAGATGTTAGAGCTTGACCTTACGATGATTAGACAGTATATTGCCGGTGAGGCTGAAAAAGCAAATATAGAGAAAAATCGAACGAACCCTCAAGTTGATTTTCAGCAGATCCCATGTGATATGGAAATTTCGGCATTGCGAATGCTTGGAATTTCTCGTGCATTTGATAATCATGTTCGTAAAATCGTCATATCATTCACCTCGGAAGGGAAGGCTTCTGTTAAAATGTACGGCGTCTGGACTGGTAAGATTATGGGAATCGCAATGAGAGTTATGGGAGAGCGTGGTAAAAAAGCACTTAAAGCTTACAATGATTCTTTCAGAAAGGGAAGTGAAATGGGTAAATTCGTAAGTAGTCTTTCTAAAAGTGACGTTAAGGCACATAAACAGAAGAAACGTGAGTTAATGAAGGCAGCTCAGGCTGAACGCGCCAAGATACGAACTGTACAAGCTTCCGAAATTGTAGAACAGATAAAAGGTGGCGTTGATGATATTCCACACATAAATCTAGGGGCGAAGACACTGGAAGAGGCAATGTCAGAAGTGGAAGAGTTTGAGCAAAAACAAAATACTGACCCTGGAGAGATTAAGATATTATCTGATCCTACTGGGCAAACTAGTACGACGATGGAACTACTTGAGAAGTGCATTGTCATACCTCAACCCGAAGATAGTGATGACGAAATTGGTGAATAGAATTAGAATCGAAACTTTATAAAGGATAATTACATGACAAAATTGAATACACAATTGAATACTTCAACTGAACCTGAAATTGACATTGCGGCTGAAATAACAAGCCTTCGCCAAGCGAATGAGAAACTGGTTGCTCAGAATTCTAATTTAAGTGATTTGAATACTCGGCAGCAAGCTCTTTTGGTTGGTAATCCAAGCCCTCAACGATCCCAGCAACAAGTAGCACCGGATCCGAACATGAGTTCACAAGATAAATTCATGGCTGCATTAAAGAATGAATTTGCTAAAGAGCGGGAGCAAACTAACCAGGAAATTGGTCATCTTGCTGAAAGCATGAATCATTTAATGAGAAATGTCGTGCCGGATTCTCCTGCGTGGAGTCGGACTGATGTTGCTAAGAAGTTGATGCGAGATACTCCTGGTATTTCTTTGGATATTGCTTTAGAGCTTGCTGATTCAAGGCAGGTGAAAGATAAAGCGAAACAAGCTGCGGAGCAAGCTGCTGTAGCTAAGTTACAAATCCAAAAGAACGCGGAGCAAGCGTCAATGGGTAATGCAAATAGTACTTCCGTCAATAGTCCTCAAGTTAGTGAAGAAAGAGGACTTGCGGAGACGATGCAAGCTAACTGGGATCTTGTGGGTATGGATGCGGCTGTTCAACAACAAGAAGCTAACTTGGATGCTTTTGACCTTCAAGATGAAGGGATTGGGATTGTTCCTGATTAGGCATTCGGAGATTATATAAATGACTGCGACATATTCAGAAACGCTGACAACTTTCGTCAGCTCGACATTGGACGATCATGCGTCGAAAATTGAAAACCAAGTTTTCAAAAGTACGGACATGATGAAGTATATTTCTGCCCACCGTAAGAAACAGGTCGGTGGGAAGAATGTTTTTGTTAATTTGGAATTCGGTGAGAATTCTTCTATTCAACGCGCTATGGGACGCGGTGGAAAGATTACACTTTCCCAGGATGAAATCATCACGCAGGCGCATTATGCTTGGACTTCTTATGCCGGTGGTATCATTCGGTATCGTGATGACGAGCTTGAGAATACTGGAAAATATGCTGTATTTAACATGATGCAGGCATATATAAAGAATCTTGAAAAATCTTTCGCCAAGACACTGGAAGAGGACTTGTTCTCAACTGAGGCGGTTGGCGTTGACAAATTCTGCGGTCTTCGTGGGCTTGTTGAAGATATTGATATTAGTTGGGACGATACCGACGAGCCTGGTACGGACGCGACCACGCCAAGTACAAAGACTGTTGGAAACCTCAGCCGTGGTACTTATGGTTGGTGGTGTAATTATGGTTACGATATGACTGACCTGGATCCAGCCCAGTGGCTTACGATTTTCATGCGTGACGCTGTCGATGGTGTTGAAACTTGGGCCAGTGGTTGTGAGGCTATTATTTGCCATCGCACAGTTAAAAACTTCTACGAAGATGAAGTTGGTGAGACGCTTCGTACTGTAACGGTCAAATTGGGTGATGTCAGGATTCGCTCCGTTGAGTACGGTGGAATTCCATTCATCACGAGTCCGTATTCACCAAAGAATCGAATGTGGTTCATTGGTAAGGATACGCTGAGCATGGTTTATGAACCGCGAATGTGGTTCAGAAACACAGACTGGAAGGAACCTACCCAGCAGCCGTTTGACAAAGCACGTCAGATGGTAGTCAAGGGTCAGGTTGTCAATAACAATCCCAAAGGCACGGCTGTCGTGTTTGGGATTAACTTAACATCGTAATAATGTGGCCCCGGCTTATTGCCGGGGCCAATAATTACATCAATCCTTGGGTTACAAGACAATGTGACCTTCAAGCCTGACCATAGGCGATAAGGAGATTTATATTATGGCAATTGGACTTAGATACCCCAATAATGGTACAACCGTCCCGGTAAAATTAGCATTGGGTGAAACCTCTGTTGAGAGTGTCGAGAAGGGCTGCGTTCCTGGAAATATTGGAACGCGAGTACAAATTGACGACCGCGTCTTTCGACTTGGGAAATTCAATGCCGCGTTTGCGCTTGGTAAGATGTACGGCGTGGATACTGCAAATGCTGCGTCATTCTCTGACGAGATTGACAATGGCATTACTGCTGCTTCTGTTGGTAACACGAAAATAACAATCACCAGTACTGCGGCTTTCGCGTCTGCGGCTGAGAATGCTTATGCTAAGGGTTATATTTACATAACTTTCAGCACGGGTCTTGGTCAGACGCTCCGAATTAAGAGCAGTACTGCTGCGACGTCGGCTAATGCAATTACGTTTACATTGTATGATCCGCTTACGGTCGCCCTGGCGACGACTACTGAATGTATCGTTCAGAAGAATCCGTATTCCGTACCATTACTCTGTGATGGTCATGCGGGTGCAAACTTCGGCTGGTTCCTTGGCGTACCAACTATTTCCTCCACACTGGGCACAACTCCGTCTTCTTCGGTTGACATTTATGCCTGGCTCCAAACTTGGGGACCATGTGCTGTTTATAGTGAGGCGACTGGGGCTTCCGGTGCGGCATTGATGATCGCCGTTACTGACGTGTACGATGGTGCTGTTTTAGCGAATGATGGTACTGATGGGATAATTGGAACTAGCATGATCTCTGCGGCTGTAGAGGCTGCTTATTCATACCTTCCAGTAAACTTGACGCTTGCACCGTAAAAAAAAAATAACTTTTTAAATTTTTTGGAGATTTATATTATGGCAACTGGACTTAGATACCCAAACGACGGTGATACTGTTCCGGTAAAATTGGCATTAGGTGAAACTTCTGTTGTACTTAATGAGAAGGGCTGCGTTCCTGGAAATATCGGAACGCGAGTACAAATTGATGACCGCGTCTTTCGACTTGGGAAATTCAATGCTGCGTTTGAGCTTGGTAAATTATATGGCATGGATACTGCAAATGCTGCGTCATTCTCTGACGAGATTGACAATGGTATTACTGCTGCTTCTGTTGGTGACACGGAAATAACAATTACCAGTACTGCGGCTTTCGCGTCTGCGGCTGAGAATGCTTATGCTAAGGGTTATATTTATATAACTTTCAGCACGGGTCTTGGTCAGACGCTCCGAATTAAGAGCAGTACTGCTGCGACGTCGGCTAATGCAATTACATTTACATTGTATGATCCGCTTACGGTCGCCCTGGCGGCGACTACTGATTGTATCGTTCAGAAGAATCCGTATTCCGTACCATTGATTTGCCTTGGCGATGGACCTACTAATACTGGTTATATTCTTGGTGTCCCATCGGTAAATTCGACTTCTGGCACGACTCCTACTTCAACTGTTGATATTTACGCCTGGCTCCAGACTTGGGGACCGTGTGCTGTTTACAGTGAGGCTGTGGGTGCCCATGGTGAAGCATTGATGGTTTCGGCTAGTGCCAGTTATGATGGAGGCGTTGTGGTGAGTGACGGCACTGTGGGCCATATTGGCCAACGGATGTCCGCTGCTGCTGTTGCGGTTATTGCTTCGTACACTCCAGTGTATTTGAAAATTGCACCGTAAAACAATATTAGTGTCTTCCTGTAGGTAGAGGATCGGCCTTTAATAGGTAGGTCGGTCCTCGTTTTAACAAAAGAAAATCGATATTTAGGAGATTTTAACATGACTCAGAAAAATCGCTATCTCAATCCTTGTACTTTGGGGTTGCATGAAACATCAATTGAAAGTACAACCAACGGTTGCATTCCGGCGAATGTTGGGATTAAAAAAACAGTGGGTTATCGCCATTTTAGGCTTGCCCGTTTCAATGCTGCCTTCTCTGTGGGCAAGTTGTATGGTGCAAGTACTGCCGCAACGGAAACTTCTGCGGAAATAATTGGCAATGCCTCAGATGTAGGATTCCTCGCAGGTGTCGCGGCTGCTGCAACTGTTGCCGTTCTTACTGATGCTACAGCCCTTGGTACAACGGCGATTGACGATTATGCCAATGGGTTCATCTTTATTACTAATGGTGCAGGTGAAGGTCAGGTATTGCATATTAAGAGTAATACTGCCGATACTACTAATGCGGTCACGTTCACTTTATATGATGCAGTAACAACGGCGTTGACTACGGCGTCAGACTGCATTATTATGAAGGATCCATACAGGATACCTGTCATTTGTGATGCTGGATCTGACAGTGTAGGTTACACCCTTGGCGTTCCTACTGTTCCGTCAACTGTTGGCACAACTCCAGACTCTTCTCACGATATTTATGCTTGGGTACAGACCTGGGGACCGTGTGCTGTGTATACAGAAGATACTGGCGCGTTGGGCGATGCGTTGATTCATTCAGATGGCGGCTCTCACGATGGCGGCGTTGCTGCTGGTGATGAAACTGCTGATGGGTTCGTTGGTATCCGTATGACTGTAGCTACTGCTGCTGCAGATTTCTGCGCTGTATTTTTAATGATAAGTCGTTAATATTGACTTGTGGTTAATATTTTTAAACGAAAACTAAGGTAAACGAACAATAATCGACACTTAGGAGATTTTATTATGGCTACTGTTTTAACGCCGTACTCGGCAAAGGCTGAACGTATCAGCAGACAACTTGCAATATTGACAGGAACAATTGTAATTGACGCGACCACTGATGCTAATGGAAAGCTATCGCCGCTAACCGCGGCAGTTGGGTCCATCCCTGCTGGTCGCACGTTAAGTCAATTCTTTGGCGTATTGCATACCGTAAACATTCAAGTAGAGCCCGCCGTGGGTTTTGCGACTGTTAAATATTTGTTTAGTTATGACATGGACAATGATGCAATTGTTGTCTATGCTGAAACCGCTGAGACGGTTGGTGATGACACCTCCGGTGTAATGTTGCCGCTCGTAAGTACGGCGGTCGCGGTAACGGTTTCGTTCGTAGCTTTTGGTACTAACCGTACTGGACATTAATTGAAAGGATTGACTGATGATTGAGACTAAAAGATTTATGTGTGAATATTGCGGAGAGCGTCCAAGGCTCAAGAAATCTGAGGTACTTAAGTTCTCAATGGGCAACGCTCTTCCGAAATGTAAGAACAAATCGTGCCCTGGAAAATCCAAGGCTACCAAGGCTGCCAAGGCTGCCAAGGCTGCCAAGGTTGAATAATTATGGACAATTTAACAGTAACTGAATTAGTGGCTGAAGTTGCGAGTAACTTAGGCGAAACTGGTACTACTACTGCTGGCTCAACCAAGGGCGACCGTATAGTAACCTGGCTCAACTGGGCACAGAAGCTTATTGTGCGCAAGGTTCGTTTTTCATACATGTTACGAACTGACTCTTCTCTCATATTGGAAGAGGATAAGTTCAAGTATTCAATGCCGCCTCAGATTCAGAGAATGTTAAATGCGAGATTGATCGATAATACGTGTGTAGTATTGAGTAATTGTGAATCAGGATGGGCCGATGCAGGTGCTGGATTGACAACTACACATGACTCAACTTATCGGCATGAAGGATCTAAATCTGTTAAGATTGTGTCAGTAGATGATCCGACGGGTCAAATATCGTACAGTGCTGACAAATCGCCAGTGGTTGACCTTTCTGGCATCACTTCAGGTGCGTTAGGTTTTTGGGCCTATTCAACAACTGCTTTGTCTGCTGGTGATATTCAGATTGTAATATCTGAGGCAACTGCCGGTGCTGAAACTGGCACTGTTCGTACTAATTATATTACGTGTAATGTCCCTGCTACTGATGCTTATAAATGGACATACCATAAAGTTACGAAAGATTCAGAGACAATCTCTAAGGATCTTGACTTCTCAAGCATTGACGCTTGCAAGTCCATTGGTATTAAGTATGCTGATAATGTAGCAGGGACGTTGTATATCGATGCGATCAATTTATATAGTCAGTCGTATGGCGGTTCAAATTATCCACTTAGGATAACTACGCCAAAGATATTAGATAAGATTGTACCGAATCCTGAATATTCTTCGACAGGCCGTCCTAGTGTTCTGATGGTCACAGGTAATGATCGTGTTAGGTCATTTGAGTGTTACCAGGTTCCTGATGATAATTATCCGGTATGGATTCGCTATTATGCATGGCCTGCGAATCTTGATTATACGAACAATGCAGGTGCTTTTAGTGAACTTGTCGATATGGATGATTTATTGATAGCAATGGCCACAACAACCGGATTTGAGAATGTCAGGAATCGAAAAAGTGCTGGAACTTATGAAGCAAGATCTATTAAGTTATTAAAAGCTATTGAAATTGACGATGATGGTATGGATGGTTGGGATCCTACCATGAGCGGTGCTAGTGGAATGAGTATGTTATATGGTGACTTGGAAGTGCCGGCGAATACTCAGACGGGTGATCGTGATAGTGCTGCCGGGTTCTTTTATGGATGTTATTAATTATTAGAAAGTGGTAAAGATGACTAATGATGATTTTCAAGAGTATGTGATAAAAAAATTCAACGAATGGGATGTATTCATAAATGGAAATGGTAAGCCAGGAGTTAAGATTAGGATTGACAGACTTGAAAGATGTCATAACGTAATGGCTAAAATTAGCATGGTGATGCTTGTGCCGCTAATGACAGGTATTATATTCTTGATACGATATATAGTCAAATAAGAGTACATAAATGCCAGTAACAAATACAAATATACCCGTAACGATTTGGGATGCAGGATTGAAGCAGGATAAATCTTCGCTTGCAATTGACCCATCTAACATGCCGAATTGTCAGAACATTTCCCTTAAAGATGGTCTGGTTAGTAGTCGGACGGGGCTCGTTTACTTCTATCCAACGAGCGGGTGGGAGGATGCTGCTGGATCCGTCTCTTCTGCGCCGAATATTCAGCGTCTTGGGTATTATCATCATGAAGATTTTGAGAATGATAGCAAATTATTCTTTCATTTTGGCCTCATAGACGATACTGCGAAATATAGGGTGACATCACATTATTATGACCTTGCGAACACTCGATGGGCTCTTGTTGCAAATGCTGGAGAGGTGACTGAGGGTGCTTATGACTATTGGTTCAATGTTTGTGAGGTCATTGACGATGAAGATTCTGATGGCACGCCGGATACAGATGCCGAATTTCTCATATTAAACGTAACTCCAACGGGAACAAATGTCTCTAATGGATGTTACATTCAGCAGTACAATACAGACATAGGTTCTGGTGCATTTACCGCAATTGGGACGAATAGATGCAAGCGAGTTCTGTTCTATAATGGTCGTCTCATCCTACTGGGCACTAATAAGTTTGAGATAATGTGGTCTGAAATTTGGGACCATGATGACATTCTCACTGCCGAGGCATTTAATTATTATTATGCTTATGATACTGGTGGTGCGATTCTTAATGGAGAACTCCTCAAAGGTGAGATCATTTGTTATAAGGAAGATTCGATCTATGCCGGATATAAAATATCAACCACTCCCTTTATTCGCTGGGAGTCCAGGTATCCTGATGTGGGGTTGATGTCCTCCAGATTATTGGCGAAATATGGCCAGGCTCATTTTTTCGTTGGTACGAATAATATTTACGCGTATTCGGGTGGCTCTGAACTTTATCCTATTGGCAATCCCATCTGGTCGCAATTTGTTTCTGACATGCGAGATGGTGGCGTATCTAATACTCAATTGTACAAAGATCGTTGCTTTGCCAGTGTTCACCGTGATACTGGTGAAATTGCATTTTGGATTGTTACTGGAACGGCTGAATGGCCAAATGTTGCGTATGTGTACAATGTCTTACAGAAGTCTTGGTCAAAGTGGAAGCTACCAGACAATGCTGACGTTTCAGCGTCTCATCATCTTGGTGTACAAGGATGGGGAGAGTATGAGCATGATAATACGATCAACGATGCTAATATGATTCCATTTTATACAGTATGTCGAACGGCAGTCACTGGCACTACTGTTGATAATCTCAAATGTGCAAAGTTTGATTATTCAACCAGGGATGATATATCACCGACATTTGCTGAGGCGGGTAATTCTGTGTCCAGGCCAATATATGCATGGGCAGATACAAAGGATTTTGTTCGGACGTTGAGTGAAGATACAGCATGGTTCAAGATTTACGTTGACGGTAAGGGATATGGCTCAAGTCCAACTCTTAGTATTAGTATGTCAATCAACGAAGGGGTAAGTCAGGTGGCAACTGAAATTACATCATTGGTAACAACACATAATGATCGGGTATCTGCAATATTTAATATTGCTAATCACAAGGCTAGATTTAGGGTGAGTATGAATTCAGCCGCTGAAGCATTCTCAATTACAAGTTTCGAGATTGAGCCTACGGAATCGGAGGCGGAAGAATTATGACGATACCTATAGTAAAAGGTAGTTTTCCGTCTGTGCCTATTTCTGATCCGAGCATATCACCTGAAGTTCGAATCGAGCAACTTGAAAACGCATTGCGTTCACTTATTGGTTCACTGGACGGATATGCATTCTTTCCTCAAGAATATGCTGAAGAGGAAATATCAAGTTTGGATGATGTCAAGAATGGCGTGACGTATGCACGAGTGAAGGTTGGTAATGTTGATCTCGACGATGGGACTATTAAGATTACGGCTGCTGAGGTTTCAGGTGTTGAAGATGGTGCTGATAAAACGAGTACGCATACATCTGAGGACACTGCCAAGGTCTACGGGAGGGATGCCAATGATATTCGGGAGTATTCGGAACGGGCTGGTGATGGATTGGATAGTGATGGTTATGCTAATCTTGATCTCAAGCGTATAATAAAAGGTACAGGTTTAACTACTGGTGCACCTGATGCTGATGGGTTATGGATGACATCGACATACGTTGGTTTTTTTGATAAAACGACAGACGAAGAATTTAAAATATTTATGAGCAGTACAGGTATTTTTTATGCTGGAACTAGCGGTTCTGATTCGACACTTGATGGTGACAGCGGCTCGTATATGTATTTCAATCCAACGACAAGTACCATTAAGATTCGTGCGGATTATGGTTTTCTTGGAAATGCTACTACCTTCTTCAATATTACTGATGGGAAGTTACAGTTATATGATGCTGACGGTCGTAACGCATACACTTATGCCGAGCAGGGTATTATAGGGGTATATAGTGCTGCTAGTGGTAGTACGCCGTATGTGGAGTTAAAAAAGGAAGGGGTGGAGTTGAGGCGTCGGAGTGTATCGTTCGTTAGTAATATATTTATAAAAAGTGTTTCAGATTCAACTATGTTCTATGCGGCAGTCAGTGGGGCTTCAGGAGCTGAGGTTTGTACGTTTAGTTGTATTTATGACAATTCAGGCGATGCTGATATTCCAGAACTTGCTATTTATACCAAGACCAATGCGTATATGAAAAATATAGATATTGATCGTTGTGATATTGGCCAGACTACGGCTGGCAAGGTCCAGGCGGCTGAATATAAATCTTATGACGGTAGTGCCGGGGTTTCAGGCTGGTTTGATGATGGGACAAATTTCAGGATTACTACAAAAAATGGACTTGTCACCACGATTGCGAATAGTAGTAGTGCTGGACACGGCTAAAAAAGGGTACTGGCAAACATGAAATTACAATGTTATTTAGACGGTAGCTGGTACGATGTGTGTACTCAGTAAGTCAAGAAAGGAACAATACAATGAGTAGTATGACTAACCAACAGAAGACTATTGACCCTGGTGGATGGTTCTTTAATGACGTTATGGGAGATAATGACGATAGTGGTTCGAGCATTAAGACTGTTTCGACGCAGAATCCAATGCAGAAAGAGCTGACTTCGGACATGCTCATGGAAGCAATTAAGAGTTTCAATAGCTACCGTCCCTACCAAGGGGCAACACAGCGGATGCAGCCTACGGCTGGTGAGCAGAATGTTTTTAATCGTGGTAATTCTATGGTTAATCAGATTGGACAACGATCGGCAGGTGGTAATGCTAATCTTCAGAAGGCTCAACAAGCTGCGGGTAGAGAGCGTCCCAAGGCTCCTGATTCACCGTCGATGATTGTCAGTAAGGGTTATTCGTCAATGATTCAAAAGCTTTTAAGCTCCGGAGGGGGAAGTTAATATGCGACAACTTAATTTTAAATGTGATTTAAACGATCCAATGTGCATGAGGCCTAATACTTCGCACTCCCAAGTTTATTTTTGGCCGTTAGTTATTGCAGCGGCGTCAGCCGTATTAAGTAAACAAGAAGTACCACGGACTCTAACGAAAATACAAACTCAAGAAAAAAGTCCTGGATTAAAGCGTTTAGTTGATAATCAGCAAATGGGACCACCAGCGGAACTTGCTGGGCAGACGGAACCACCAGTGGAACAGATGGGACCGCCAGCGGAACTTGCTGGACAGACGGAACCACCAGCTTCAGCGGGCGATGGCGGAGGTGGAGGTGGAGTCCCATGGCAGACTATAATTTCTGCCGTAGTCAATCAGGCACAGCAAAGCGGTCAACAAGGCCAGGCTCCTTCTCTTATCGCTGGTGGCCAGAAGAGTTCGGCCGTACAGAAACTTCTTCAAAGTAAGAAGCAAACTCCATCTGATAAGAATTCTCAAATGCTCAATCAGGGCTACGCCCAGATGGTAAACAACCTTTTAGGAGGCTAAAATGGGTACTAACTCGTTCTTAGGTAACAGCTCAACAACAAACACTGGGAAGAATTTTGGTGCCAGATACCAAACTGGTGAAGGTAATTACACGTACTTTGATCCTAATCCTGATACTTTTGATATTAATACTGCCATGCAGAATCAGGAGTTTTCTGATCCATTCTTGGGCGTGCTGAATAAGGATCTACAATGGTGGAATAGCCAAAATCAGGCTAAGCAGGAAAAGTTTGGGGATAGGTTCTTGAGCGGGACGAATCAATTCAATCTCAAACACGTCAAACGGAATCCTTCTGGCTTCGGTGCTGAATTTGGAGATTTTGGAAGTGCCAGAGATATTGCCGGTCTTGGTGATGTGGATTCTACGGAATGGAATGATTTCATTACAGGATTAATAAGTAGTGGCGATTCCACTCCTCAACTTAACAATATCAGATTCACTGATTCTGGTGAGTTTATGGATCCGAATCAGGCCGGGCTTGTTAATCAGGGGTTAATAGGTCAGTTTGATCAATCACAGTTGGACAGCGCGGCGGCTATTAATGCTGCTGAGGTAGCCGAGACGGAACGACTTGATCTTCGATTTAGTCAAGATGATGCTGATGATATTTGGAGTCAAGGGGTTAGCGACCAGGGAGTTGCATTAGGATCATTTTACGCGAATGATCCGAGTGGTAAAATGTCGGGAACGGAATATGCTCAAGCGGGGGCCGATTGGACAGCTTTCCTAGATTCCAATGTTGGAGATACGGATCAAACTTACAGACAGTTTTACGGTACAGTGGGTACGATCCCAGAAATTGGACCTGCCGGGTTCGTAGTCAGGGGTGACAGCAATATATCTGACGATATTATGCATGATTTATTCGGTAGTTTTGCAGATTGGAAATCTGGGCAAAATCTTATGGGTGGCGATGCAGCAGGAGGCGAGAGCGGCGATGCAGTAGTGGCCGATGACCTTAATGTTGATGATGCAATTGCGGCAATAACAGATTACTTCTCTGGAGATAGATATGAAAATTACCAGGCGGCCTTAGATACTGGAATCACCAGTCCTGAAGATGCAGAGGCTAAGTTCGATGAGATTCAGGGATCTGACACTTCTCGCACGGACGAAGAGATTCGTGCAGCTTACCCGACATTATCCGATGACGAGATTGACAAACTCTTCACTGGTAGCTATGCTCCTACCCAGAACGCTTGGGAAACATTTGGAAGACCAGAGGCTTCTGCTCTAGGAACGATGACGGGTGGTGGTCTTGGCGGGGCACGAGCTGCGGCGTCTCAAAAGGAACAATCTGCTCAAGATGCTTCCCGTCTCGCGGCCAGATCGTCATTTGATACTGCGATGTTTGATAGGAATTCTCAGCAATTAGCCCTTCAAGAGAATGCTATTGGAAATAGAAATACATTGCAACAGAACATTAAGACACAAAAGACCAGTTACTTGGAACAGGTAAAATCGTCCAATAATGAATATTTAAAAACAGCACTCACTTACGCTAAGACACCTGCTGAAGTCGCAGAAGCTTATTCTAGAGTAGGCGTTAACATGGCGTCTACTGATAAGATCAGGACGGATGCAGCGAATGTTATCTGGGATCAGACGCTTGAGGATTCACAAAACTGGTCCCAACTTGGAATGACTGAAGCGAATATGAATTACATCAATTCCCAGACACAGTATGTTGATACTCAGTCGTTATTTAATCTGTATCAGTTAGCGGCGGCGGAAGGTGGTTTTGACGCTAATACACTGTCCGTAATGAGTAATAATTATATGCAAAATCAAGCGGGGCTTTTCGGGAATCCTGTCATGGCCACACTTCTAGCGTTGGCCGATATGACGACTATGGCATCATACGGAGATCCTGGAGAGAGTGGTGGATTACTCGGTGGAATTCTTTAATAAATAATTAGGAGATAATACAATGCCACAAATGCCATTTATGGGATGGGCTCCCAAAGATACAACTGCCAGGGATAATCTTTCTGGTCTTATTAATCTTGCTGGACTGGCTCAGAATTTTATGAACAGTAAGAATCAACAGGAAAATACTAAAATTAATCAGGTCGCAGCGATGGAGCGGAATGTACAGCTACGTGAGGCGGCTGAGAGGCAGGGATTGTATCAGGGATACTCTATCTTGGCCGAAATGGCTGCTAACGGTCACAAGATGACTGATAATGCTGCTGAGACGTTTTCTAAATCTATGGGAATTAGCAAGGAGGAAGTGTTGAATATGTCTAACTTGAGTCAAGATCAGACATGGCTCGAAGTGACTGGAAAGGCACTTGACCTTGACGGTGTTCCGGTTGGTCAAACAGCTTTCCATGAATATGCAGTGAATAAGTACGGTGGAAGGCGGAAGGAAATCGAAAAGGCAGATAGTTATTATGGCCGAGTGGAAGATCGTTATCACAAGAATCTTTCAATAAAGCAAACTGCCGAAAAAAAAGCGTTTTCTCAAGAGGAGGATGTAAGGGAACAAGCTCTTACTAATGAGACTGGTCTTGCAAAGGCTTCGACGAAGGAATCTGAGCAGAAATTCCTCGCATTGAACAAGAGTATGCGAGCAATGGTTAGTAATAAAATGAAATCTGACGATGATACCGTTGAGATTAACAATGTAGAATATCCAGAATTATTCAAGAGTGGCGACATGGAGGACATGAAATCCGTATTAGAGTTATCGGTAAGGAAGAGTATGGGCATGAAGGCAACTAATGAGGCAACGGACAAGGCGTTTGTCACAAAGGGGAATCTGGATGATTACAATAATGCCCGTGAAATGTATCGCATGAAAAATAGATTGGTTGGATATGTTGGCAAGGGCAAGGCTGGATTGCCTACTGATGCGTTCAATAATCTCAGGCTCCCTCCTCCTGGTCAAACTGTGCTTGGTATGTCAACTAAAGATCTTATTGAATGGCAGACTAATCCTCAACAAACTCAGCAAGCTCCTCAGCAAGCTCCTCAGCAAGCTCCTCAGCAAGCTCAGCAGCAAACACAAACTCAAGTTCTCCCTGGCAGTAAGGGACCATTGACAAGGGAGGCATTTGAGAAATACAAAGCTGCACACATGAATCTTGACGAGGCAAGGGCGGCCGCGATCAAAGATGGTTGGGATCTCAAATGACAGATGCATTTGATAGATTCGATTCTGCCGGTGACGCATTTGATCGATTCGATTCTACCGGCGACGCATTTGACAGATTCGATTCTGCCGGTGACGCATTTAATCGATTCGAGGTTAATGCCCCCACTCCCACACTGGATACCATACAGGAGATAAATACCCCTAAGACTTCAACTGGTATTCCTTCACTTTTCGACCCAATAGAAGAGATTGCCTCTATGCCGACCGTTCGTGATGTTCCGCATCTTGGTCCTGACTGGTTGGGCGGAATGGATTCAAATACGAAGACAATGCTTGCTGCTAAGATGCGACGACAAGCGAACACGAATCAGACTGGTGATGTGTCACTATATCCAAATCCGAGTAAAAGAGCAAATTATGACAAAAGAAGAAGTGGCACTCCTGAAGAGCGAAAACAATGGCAGGCTGAACAGCAGCGTGAAGATGATGCAATTACTCTCCGGTCGGCATTCAGGGATCCGCTCGCTCCGTCAATTAGTTGGGTAGATCCAATGACCGGACAGGTTGGCATGGGAGCATTTGATGAAATGACAGGGATGCGGTTGACTAAAAATGAAGTCACTGTACGGCGGGGGCAAGCATTAAAGGATCAGCGGAACATTGATAAAGAAAATGATAAACGTGCCGGAACCATGTGGGAGAAGATGGAGAAGCGTAATTCAAAGATGAGAATGGCTGGCGAAATTCAGCAAAAATGGAATGAGGAACTTGACACGTGGAGCAAGCATGAAAAAGACATGCTCGTTAAGGGTGTAACGATGCCCAGTTTGCTGGATCCTACCGGGATTGCCCATGTAGCCACATGGTTCGCTGATAGGCTGGGTGCTGATACTTTGTCCAGTGAAGAAATAGGACATGTCCGAGATTGGGCCAGGACGCAAGAGATAGAGGGTAGTGACTGGTATAATGCTCTTATAGAGAATACTGAGGAGTTTGAGAAGGCCCAAATGACACTTATGGTAGCATTCACTCCCTCACTGGCCGCAGGACTTGCAAGGACTCCTGCTTTAATGTCTCGGGCTATCAAGACGAGATCTGCTTTAAAAGCGGTTAAGATGGGAGAGTATACCAAGAAAGTCGGTAAGGCAGCCAGATTTTTGAAGAGTGAGGCTGCGTTTCCAAAAAGGCTCACGCTAAAATCTGACCCATTAAAAGGAGTCAGAGGTACTGAGACGAAGTTAGCTGAGATAGCTAAAGGCGATGCACCTGCATTGAAATTTGGCGAACCGGCCCAGGTAGTGTCACAATCAACCACTGACATCAGGCTGTTCGCTCCCACTCAACCTGGTCACACTAATTTATACATTGACACTCCAGATGGTATAGGAATCCAGAATAAATATTACATTAAAAATCTGGAAGCGTATAATGACATTCTATGGAATGAAGCTGCTGGCCCAACACCTGACCCCGATGTATTTGGCCGTGCCTGGTATTGGCTGTCAAGGATGGGAAGTGATTTAATGGGGATGCCTGCTGTCAACAAAGTAAAAGGCACGGCCTCTGGGCGATTATTTGAGATAGGGCTCAATGAAGCCGGTGCGCGTTCAGCTGAGATTCAGGGACTATTCAGTGAACCTCTCCTGGCTGCTATCAAAGGAATGAGCAGAGAAGAACGAAAATGGTTGACAGCCATTGATGACAATGGGTTCACTAATCTTCGGCTAATGCAAGAATATAATAAGCCGGCTTCCAGCCCGGGGATTCAGGCTTATCATAATGTCTGGAAGGATATGATGCGATTAACTGGGCAAGAGGCGGAGCGAATTGGTGTGCCCAGAGAAATAACACCTAATGGTGAAGTTGCTCTGTTTCAACGGTCTGTCAATGAGAGACTTCCACGTGCCCTCAATAGAAACGCAAGGGTTGCGATACAGAATGGATCAGGTCCGCTGTACGAAGGCATCCAGGAGGCAATAGTAAGGTTTAATCCTGAAGATTTCACTCTTGAGCAGGCATCCTTGTTCCTCAAGGAGCTTCGTGACCCTGGTGCTGTAAAAAATGTGGGTACTTTGGAGAATGTAAGACAAATCAAGCACTTACCAGATCACGTCTATGTTCGCGGGGCTTGGCGGGCTATCCAGGAAACAGATCCTTTTAAATTATTCGATAAGTCAGTCCGTGAGATGGGCAGTCGAATGTATCTGATTGAACAGTTCGGAGCAGAAGCAGACGTGACTGCGCATGCACTTGCTCGGCAGTCTCTCGTTAAGGGTGCTGTGGAAAAATACGATCCAAGTATAAATTTCAGTGAGGATCTTATTTCTGCCCTTGCAAAAACTCACGGTGAAGAGGGCGGTAATCCAGGTGACTTTGCTGACATTCTACGACTTTACACAGGACAGAAGAAAGATACCGGATATTTAGATCCGTTAAATCCTCTCGCTAAAATCGCAAAAGGTGGATCGGCCCTCGCTGGCGGGGCTCAGACTTCTCTTTCATCGGCAGTCAATCTTCCGCAGCCGTTTGCGTCAGCCTACAGACTGGGGGCTGGTAATGTATTAAAAGGAATGAAGAAAGCATATTTCAACAGAAAAGCAACTATTTCCGATCATGCTGGTATTGGATCATATACAAGGTCGATGAATGAAAAAATAGTTTTAAACCAAAAAAGAGCTTCATCTCAAAAGCCACTCTCTAAATCGCTTCTCAGAACGTCCAGGGAAGCGCCGGTAGCTCCGGGCTCGCCTGGCCATGCGTTACCTGTGGGGACTGTGACTGACCTGGTAGAACAACTAGCGAGAGTTGACCCGGAGAATGTTGGCAAAGTTGGTGCTGACTTCATGGGACGAGCTACAGGACTTAAATGGATCAGTGAAAATAATAACATTGCAGTGACAGAGGCTGGTATATCAAAAATTAAATCTTGGCGATTACACGGAATGACAAAAGGGGAAATGGCAGCAGCTAAGTCAGCATGGCGAATGACTCCTGAAGAAATTGATTTGGCAATGGAGGGATTCGTATCTATACAGACTGAAAGGAAAGTTCTTGGTAATATAGTACGAAAAACTCAGTTCATCACTGAATTTCCGTGGCAGAAGGGACAATTGATCGAGAGTAATCCATTTCTAAGTGCTATTGTATCGTACAATCAGTATATGTATGGCACAGCCAGGAACATAGTTGATTTTACGAGAGAGGTCATTCCCAAAATCATCACTGGTAACAAGGCAAAAACGGCCAGTCTTAGAATGGCTCAGAGATTTGAAGCCGGTGGCCAGATTGTCGCCTTTACAGCTTCGATGGTTTCCGCAGGAACAGTAGGATTGATGATACGGCGAGCCTTTAAAGGGAGGAATCTCGTTGAAGAGGATGAAAGTGCGATTGAAATTGCACTGAAAGGGTTGTTTGAAGTGGGGATACTTGGTCCAGTTGAACGATTGAACAAGGCAATAGCTTATTCTGAAGGTGATGCGGAAATGGCACTATTCGGCTTGGCACCGAAGGTTAGTGCAGCAATAGATGTCGGTGTTGCATTGATGGGATTTGGTGGTCAGTATGATGAGTTTGATGTTTGGAAAAGATTAAGTGAAGCGACCACTAAGAATACACCGGCGATAAAGGGCATGAAGACATGGTTGGATAGAATCAGGTATCCAGAACTTGAAGATTGGTATTTCGCAAGACGAGCAACGCGTCAATGGAAAAAGGAGAATCGCGATACAACTTCCGCCGGGACAATACCTGGAAAGGTGAAGGAAGATTATTACAAAATGCGTCAACATTTCATGCGAGCTGACCTGGAAGGAGCAAGGGAGGAGCTGAAGAATTTCGTTAAAAAAACAACTCAAGAAGTCAAGGATAAAGGTGGAAGCGTTGAAGATGTTATGAAGAAAGTCGGACTTTTACGACAGTCAATAGTTGCAACGCAGCCACTTAATATAAACGAAGATGATAGATGGAGGCTTCTAGGTAGCCTGGCAAAAAAAAAACCGGACAAAGCAAAGCTTGCATTTAAGACACAACTAAAATATGATATGATGGTGGAACAAATTTTTGATTCACAATAATAACAAAACTCTGACGAAAGGATTTTATGATGAAGACACTAGTAATTTCTGATAATGACAATGGGACATGGTTGGCTGAGCATTTAGGATGTACGCTGTTTAATAAGAAGCAATTATGCTTGAACGGTAAGACTCCGGCTCCATTATCCGGTAAAGGAATCGTAACTCAAGTTGATATAATTGATAGCAGTGTTTGGGACGTAGCATTTGACTTAACAGGTAAATGTGAATTGCCATTCAAAAAGGTCTATGGTTCAAGCCCACTTTCAATTCGTATAGGTACAGATACTAATTATGCTATGACGATCTTAGAGGGTCAGGGATTAAACATAGCCCAGGTTGGGCAGTCTGGAATACAGGTTGGTGTCATGGGCTGGTGGGAGAACGGTCATTGGATAGGGAAACGCGCCGCTGTCTTTGAGCAGTTCGGTTTTATGAATCGCGAACTCGGCATTGAATGCTTGGAGCCACAGGGCATAACTATTGCTGTCATGCCTTATGAATGTACACTGGCTAAGGAGTCTTTAGATAAACTCGATCCAATCCTCGGATCTTACAATGGACCGATATGTATGCGACTGACTGTGACGAGTAAGGGTATTTGGGTGCGACATGCGAGAATTGGCTTCGAACCCTCCTGGCTGGCCACTTCTCTGGAATTACAGAAGGATTCTATTCTGGACAGTCCAATGAATTTAATGGATACCATTGCAGTAGGTGTTCTAGTGAGTGTCCCTCCGTATCCGCTCGGTGGTAAAGAGTATCTTAATACTAATATTCGCATAACGGAACAAGCAGTGAAACACGTTCGCTGGCTGGGTACTTTTAAGGATGGTGATACCTACAAAACTACTGGGAAAAGTGGTCAATGTTTTTACGCAACGGCGTGGGGCGATGAAAGAAATGGCACAGGAGAAGTCACAAAGAATGCCAGGCTCAGAGTATATAGATCGCTTCGCAATATAGACATGGACGTCAAGCAGCATCGAACTGACATTTCATCTGTCGTTGATAGTAAGATAATTGATCTCCGTGAAATGGGCTTATTGTAATATTTATTGGTCTCCCTGTCTGTCACAAGGTTACGGCCAATGGGGACAGGGAGATTTTTCTAAAAAAAACTTTTTTAATATAACTTGTGTATTTGCAGTGAGTTACGTATTACTGAAAAAATATTTCAAAAAAGTTATTTGCTTTTTCCCAAACTTGGTATATGCTTTAAGTATGTTAAGTAGCAAAATGCAATTAAATAAAACAATTCTCTTTTCATCCCGTCAGCTTGGTTCTTCAGTCATTAAGGGTTTTGCTACTTCTTTTAGATACCAAGTTGATGGGATTTTTTTTAAGGTGATATAATAATGGCTAAAATGTGTACAAAATGTGGCAAAGCTTTCACACCAGATGAACAATATGGTGACAAGAAACACCAGTGTCGAATGTCTTCAGAACTTGACAATAATCCTGACTCTTTAACCTCCTCACTCCCCTTAGAAGCTACAGAAATGAGCGATGTCCTCGATGTGTTTGCTGTGTTTGCTGATGATACCGATATTATTGACGAGCCCCCATCTCAGTCGTTTGAAGTGCAAGCAATGGAAATACTCCGAGAGGAGCAAATTTGCATCCAGATGGGGGAATTGCTCAGTGAGCGAAAGAAAGCCATTGACGCGAAGCGTGAAGCTCTCGCATTGGACATGCAACAAGAAGGTTGTGATGCTAAGAAATACGAATCTGGCTTGCACCCTGTTCGTATTATGAAGACAGACGTATACTGTGATGCTAAGAAGAAACCTCAGATGGTTGACTGGTTCCGAGAGCATGGATACAAGAGTATCATTAAAACGAATATCGAGTTCAACCCTGAAGCGTTTAAGGCTGCCGGCGTTGACCCGATGCAATTCCTACAATATCTTGACAATCAGGGTTTAACGGAATTTGTCAAGGATTCAGTTCACTTCCAAACAATGGGTGCAACGATCAAGGAACATATTGAAAAAGTCGAAACAGCCATGGAAGAGTGTAAAAAAACTGGTAAGCAGCTTCCAGATGATGCACCAATCGCCGTTCCTGATAGCATTTTTAAAATCTGCACCCGTCCTTCTGTGACTATTCGTGGTAAGAAAAAATGGAACGAAGGCCATTCAGTTCAAGTGAGAGTTGAGGCATTTTAATGTCTGGAAGTTTATCTCAACTACTTCATATCGAGCTTGATTATTTAAACTCCAAGCTAAAAGAAATTGAATCGGAATTAGCTAGATGTTTAGAATTTAAAAAAAAAAATCAAAAGGATATGAGTAGAGCCAATAAGACGATTAATCGTCATTATATCAATATTGCAAACTGTAAAAATAGAATTAAAACTATAGGAATTGGACTAAAAGAAATTGAATGGAATAAAAATTATGAACAGAAAAATAGTACAATTAAGAACCGAGAACGTCAAACGAATCAAAGTCGCTGAAATAAACCCTGATGGCTCATTGATTATCATTGAAGATGGGATGGTGAAACATGAATCGTAAAGCAATTAAAAATGTACTAAGAAAGAAACTCAACCAACTTATTGAGTCGATTGAAGATAAAGCAGTCAAAAAGCTAGTGAAAGATAATACTATTATTACCGGAGGATGTATCGCATCTATGTTATTAGGTGAAGAAGTCAATGACTTTGATCTATATTTCACCAACAAAGAAACTGTCATTGCTGTTGCTGAGTATTATATCAAAAGATATAATACTGAAACAGGGAAAGTTTCACCAACATTGTTAGTCAGCCCTGACGAGGCGAGGGTAAGAATTAGCATTAAAAATAATCCGGTAGCGATGCCGCAGGACGACGAAGAGCTTCCTGGAGAAGGAGATCTTGCCTTTGATGCTCCTAGTGATGCAGAAGCAGTATTTCCATTCCGTCCTCGATGGTTTACTGACAATGCTATCAGTCTGTCTGGAAGTGTTCAGTTGATTGTGCGATTTTATGGAGAGCCGGAAGAAGTTCATAAAAACTTCGACTTCGTCCATTGTATGTGTTACTGGACATCTGCATTTAACAATCTTGTATTACCACCTGATTCATTGGAAAGCCTTTTAGCTAAGGAGCTCCGATACAATGGTAGTTTGTACCCGTTATGTAGTATAATCCGAACTCGTAAGTTTATCAACCGCGGATGGAAATGCAATGCTGGTCAATATCTCAAGATGTGTATTCAGTTGAATGAACTGAATTTGAAAGATATTCCAACCCTACAGGATCAAGTAGCTGGTGTGGATAGTCTGTATTTTATGCGAGTACTTGAGTTATTGCAAGAAAAGGCAGATAGTGGTGACAAGCTTGAGAATACATACATCATTGAAATCATTGACAGGATATTTTAACGATGAACAGTCCCAAGAAACAAGAAGAAATAATCTACAAGCCGGTCATTACTCCTGTCATACGACGTATCATATCACATGAAGGAAAGAAAGAACATTATCATTTCATATCTCTTGGTGTGCTTGACGGCGATAGGTACAGAGCATCAAATCGCCAAAGTCGTGGATACGTCGTTGGAATGACGATGGTTGATGATGGTGTAGAAAATGTCGCAAATTTAATCATACCATTTCACGACGGCCCAGTGGCACGTGAGAATGGTGTTGACGGACTAAACGAACAAACTTTACTGGCAATTATCATTGACAGGTTACAAGGTCACTGCAAAAACCAACAAGAAAGAATAGCTCTCAGCAAGTGTCTGGAAGCATTACGAATATTACGTGAACGATAACTTTTGAAAGGAACTATGATGGATCAGTTTGAGAAAATGAAACCTATTGGCGATATGTCATTGACGACGGCACAGGAAAAGGCAATACAAGAAGCCAATGATAACGTAGAAGCTGCTATCGAAACCGACGAACCAACTTCAGCTATTGGCAAGCAGATTAAAGATGCGTTTGACATGACGAAGAAGCAAGTTGAAATGAACACAGCGGCGAAGAAACAAGTTGAATGGAGGGCAGCGACGAATGCTGAACCTGAAGCGTTGAAAGACACCTACACACAGATTGAAAAGACTAAAGTCCTTACTCCTTTCTCCGAGTCCGAAGTCCATGAAATGTTCGGCGGGGACGACGCTGATGACATGCCCCTGGGAATACAGCTACCAGTTGTTGAAATTATGAAGGAGGCTGCTCAGTTCAAAATGCCAGACGGAGAATTAACTCCCTCTTTCACTGGGCACATTTTGCTTCTTCATAATGTCAATGCTTTATTTTACAAAAAATTTGGTGATAGTGAAAATGAGCCACCAGTATGTAGCTCGACTAATGGCAAGATGCCAGATGGTGGCGATTTTCCATTCTGTAAGATAAAATTACGGAATGGTGTGACCAGTGAGAAGTATGTAGCTATCATTAAAAAAATAACGGCTGATATTGAACTTCAGCGTATGTCCGTTGATTCCATGGCGATGCAGGTTCATCTGAATGCCTGGTGTGCATTGAATAATCGAACCGCTTCTTCAGCCCTACCATCCGATGTATTTGATGTCCAGCCCGTAACTTATTGTAAGGAGTGCGTTGCCAATAGATTCGGTACGGCTATTCACGGTAATAAAAAAGGCAAACTATGTTCTAATAAGATATGGTTGTATATCCTGATTGACAGCCAGCGGGTGCCAGTAGTATTAAAGCTTCCACCAACATCATTGGACCCAGGACTTGCGAAAGGCATTCTACCTTTTATAGTGAGTGCTAAATCAACGGCTCCAGGTGGAAAATATCAAGCTCTGAATGTTAAATTCACCCTTGCTACAAAAGAATACGGCTCTATGTCCAGTAGTGTTCTTCAATTAGAGAAGAGCGGTTTGGTGTATAATTCTGAATTCCTCAATAGCCACGTCCTTCCAGCGTACAAGGAAACTAAGAATTTCATTACATCTAGCATATCACAAGAAGTGGCAGCTAGCTGTAACGATTAAAAAGTGAATAAAATCAGTTTTAAAAATAAATATATCACAAGTAGCTTAACAGCAGCGTTCATGATCGGGCTGAGTCCAGTGCAGTGTGCGATTTGTCCATCACAGCCATTAAGCTTGCTGCCTTGTGATATAACAATAACGTCCTTGCCCGGCAACTGTATGAATCACGGCAAGGGATTAACTTTTTCAATAACCCGGGGGCACCGTGCTTCCGGGCTATTCATACAACGATGGAAGAACAAATGATTAAAAGAAGAAAAAGTAAATATGACACATTTTTAGAAAATATTTCATCATTCGGTAGAACTAAAGAAACTTTAGCAGAAGATTGTGAATGTAGCACTGCCAGCATCCAGGGGTATGTAGTCAGAGCGAGAGAAGATGGTGTGATCCTTGCAATGATTAAACGTAAAAAAAAACCAACGGAGATCGTTGTTACTAATATGAAACGAGTTTATGAACTTACCGGATATAAAGTAGCAAGAAAGATGGCAAGAAAAAAATGAAGAAAAAAATGAAGAAAAAAATGAAGAAAAAAATGAAGAAACAAAAGAAGAAACAAAAGAAAAAATTAAATCCGCAATCACGGAAAGTAAACCGGCTACAGTCGAGAGGCACTAAAGGAAAAATTAAAGCAACAAAGCCTTCATCAGTCCCCGCCTGGCTACGCTCCTTGTTCGCTAATGCAGCAGCAGCAAAGATGAGAAAATGAAACCATTTAAACATCAACTAATTGCAATCGAAAAAGGAAAACAACGTAACATGTGCTTCTTCCACGATTGCGGAATTGGTAAAACTTATACAGCAATTAAGCTCATACAGTATGCTATGCAGTTTGTACCAAATTGTAAGACATTGATAGTATGCAGGATAGGAATCATCGAAGACGCGTGGATCTCTGACTTGAATCAATTCGCTCCTGAAATTGATTATATTGTATTCTGGGATAAGAACCAGAAGAAACGTCGTCCGAAGCTTGCCGAAGATCACGATTTATATATGACCACTCCAGAACAGTACAAAATTCTTTTTGAAGACATTAAGAAAAAGAAGTTTAATATTATTTTTGTAGACGAATCCAGCATGATGAAATCTTATAAATCACAGATCACGAAAGCACTACTTTCTTTGGCCGGTGTCTCATGCAAAGAATACCCATCGAACGCAACTGACATCGTTCCATTCCGATATTGCCTCAGTGCCACTCCAGCCCCGAACAATGAATCCGAATACTGGGCACAAATCACATTCGTGGCACCTAAAATATTCGCTGAAGAAAATCGGTGTGGCAGAATTGTCCCATCATTCTTCTCGTTCCGTTCAAGGTTCTTTAATATGATTCCTTTAGGTGGTCAATTGAAGAAGCTTGTATTCCGTAAGCGAATGCTAAAGCAATTTACTGAGCTTATGGCTCCAGTGGTGGACATTGTGCGCAAAGAAGAGGCCATAGACCTCCCACCTGTAATAAACGTGACTCGGAAAATTAGTTTGACTAAGAAAGAAATGGACGCATACAATAGTATGAAGAAAGATCTTGTAATAAAACTTGAGTCCGGTAACGTGGTCATAGCTGAATTTATTTTAACATGTCAACAGAAACTTCGACAACTATCTTGTGGATTCGTATATAACGAAGATGAAACTCACATTTTCGGCACTTCAAAGATCAAAGCAGTCGTTGAAATTCTGGACCACTTGGAAGGTCGCCAGGTAGTGATATGGAGTAATTGGGTACATATCATCGAGCAATTAAGCATTGAACTTGGTGATTCTGCCGTAGCGTTACGCGGGGGTCAGGAAGAAAGACACAAGGCTATCGATGCATTCAAGGACAAAAAAAACGAGAAAGTAAAATATATCATAATTAACCCGATGAGTGGAGCCCATGGACTTAATTTTCAATATAATGCGAGTGAAGCAATTTGGGTAAATCCTGATTGGAGTTGGGAACTTACAAGCCAGAGTAGAGACCGGCTGCCACGAATTGGACAAAAGAATAAAGTAACCAATTATGTAATTGTGTCACGCGATACTATAGAAGAGCAAGTCGTAGGAAAAACTCTTAGTAAACAACAAATGTGCAATCTTATATATAAGCATTTAAAAAGTGAATTATGAATAAAAAACAACCTAAAAAAATAAAAACCCTCCCGGCGATTTTGTTATTCCTCAATCGGGGCCATACAACCTATACTCAGCAACATGTCAGTTCATTAATCGTGAAACTAGGAGAGATAGGAGAAGAATGGTTTAAGGATAAGACAATAACTCGTGTAGAAGTGACAATGTTAACAGAAGGGTTAGATTCACAACATAGGCATAGGATTATTACTGTTCGACCATTAAAGGCATGGCAAAGAATAAGAAAACTTCCATACTATATTGAAAGTTTCCCTTTGGGTGATGAGGATCCTTGGCTAACTGTGGAAGAAATGCTTTTTTCTACATGGACGTCTAGAGATGCCACCACCTGGACTATCCCCTGGCAACCTCGCACCAAACCCAAAGATCTCCGTTCAACAGTGAGGGATATATTCTATAATTTACCTGGCTATGAGTCAGATCACGAAGAACCATTTTTAATTAAGGAAGTACGATAATTATGAAAAAAGTAACACTTAAACCGATTAAGCTATCAATGGATGAGAATGCTGTCACAATACCCGACGCTCTCCATCGTATCGATGGTGACAAATTAACAGTCTTGACCTGTCCATACAGTAGTATGGCACCATTTTGCAACGCAGGCTGTGCGTTATTTGATACCGGCGATATAGCAACACCGGGAATGGTTGGAGAGCAAGTCGCCACAGCCGCCCGGTGTAATATGGTGCCAATAGGGATACTGGTAAAAAGTGAGTGAAGAATCTAAACTACAAGGTAAGATAGTGAAAGCCATCAAGAAAATCGACCCTGGTAATATTCGCGTTCATGCCCATGTTGCTAGTGCGTATACAGGACGTGGACATGCCGATATATACGGCTGTCGATTCGGATTATACTTCGAAGGTGAAGTTAAACTGCCCGGGAAAGAACCTACGCGAATCCAGCAGGAAAACCTCAAAGCAGTTGCCCGCGCAGAAGGACTGTCTTGGGTGTGGACCGACGTAAAACAGGCTGTGAACTGCATTAAAGGAATTAAAAGAATTGAAGGAAATTTATGTCACGCAGAACTTTCGACACTTTCAAACGAGCCTCCTCAAACAAACAACGAGAAACAGGCTTAAAAAAAATGGAAAGAATTAAACGGTTCAGTTTTAAATTGGACCGCTTCTATTTTGAACGACATTTAACATCGGAAGAAGAATCTTTGTTTGATTGGTCCGTCGCGGGACGGCCACTGAGATTCGCCGAATTTTTGGAAAGGACCAAAGAATGAAAAAAGTACCATGGCTTATTGTTACATTGATGCTGGTGATTACACTGGTAGGATGCGTAGCGAACTACGTGAAACCGAATGCTGACGGAACGATAACGTCAATCACCCCGGAGGAATATGCTGCACTCCCCCCGGGAGATCAGACCCTGTACACAAAAGTGTCAGGCTGGGACAAGGCAGCGATAAAGAAGTACGTAGATCCCACGACAGGGATTGTAACTCAGACGCTAGAAGTAGCCAGTGGTGTGTTGCCATATCCATACGATATGTTAGCACTCGGAGCATTAGGACTATTGAATATCTTCATAAAGACTCGGAATATCCAGATTGCCAGAGGCTCAAAATTAGGGGCTCAAGCCATCGAGGCAGTGAAGTCACTGGAAAATTCTACAATATTCAAGGACATTATGAAGCCGATCCTCTCTGGTGGCGAAAAAGCATTTATAATCCCACCTATAATGCCAGACAAGCTACTGTCACCAACCGAAAAAAACAAAACTTAACCATTCCGACTGTACAAGAGTACTTTTCGGGATTCGTTTAGATAGATAATTTATAAGCCCCCACCGGGACTTGTGGTTCCGGTGGGGGTTTTTTTGGAAAGAATAAAATTATGAGTGATGGATCACGAAAAAGCACAAAGTACTAAGTAAAGGATTGCAATGAACTTATGCAAAAAATGCAATAAAATATCTTACAATCAATTCTATTGCAATAAATGCAGAAGTGCTATGAATGCTGAATATCACCAAGCCAATAAGGATAAAAAGAACAAGCGTCGCAAAGAAAGAATAAAGGTAGATTTAAAATTTAAACTTTGCGAATCCGCAAGGAACTGCATTCGATATGCGATTAAACATCCGAATAGCTCTAGCTTATTACTGAAGCATCTGGGATATACAGGACAAGAACTAATAAGACACATTGAGAAGCATTTTAAACCCGGGATGAAATGGGCTAATCGAACGGAGTGGCATATTGACCATATTGTCCCAGTGAAAGATTTCCATTTTATAACTATAGAAGATGAAAATTTTAAACAATGCTGGAAACTGTCAAATTTACAACCATTATGGAGCAAAGAAAATCTCTGTAAGGGATGCCGCACTAAGTAAAGGATTACAATGGCCAATGAAAAATTAGAAGAACTCAAAGCCTTCATCGCAACTATCTTCCAGCCGGATGATCTTGTTGAGATTCGCAGCCTTGATCCCGTAAAGGGTGGACTACTCCCATCGCTCAGTAACTTCATGCCTGCCAGGGAAGTCGCACTGTCTTATGAGATTATGAATGTAGATAATAAACGTGGGTACAATATATTCTTCGGAGCTAACCCTCGCAAAGAAGTTGCCTCTGGTAATAAGAAAAACATTGCTCTGGCTAGATGTTTATTCGCTGATTTTGATAATATAGATGCAGAAAGAATCCCAGGAATTATTGAAAAATGTGGTATGCCACCAGCATCAATTGTATTGACCAGCGGACATGGCGGTCACGCTTACTGGAAGCTCGCCGAACCCATCACGAACATGGACCTCTGGACTTCCATCCAAAAACGGCTAATTCGCACCGTAAAATCAGACAAAGCAATCCATGATTCTCCCCGGTTACTGAGACTGCCGGGTTTTATGAATCGTAAACTGCCAATCGCCCCCTGCGAAACACTTCGACGAAGTAATACCATCTATCATTTTAATAAGCTGATTGAAACTATGGCCCCGGAGGACATTTCGCCCCCTGACCCCGAGATAACACAGGTGGGCGTACCGTCTGGTCCGAAGGCCAGGCATAATATGAACAAACGAGCCCAGGCGTATATCAATGCAATACCAAGTAACACAGAAGGAAACCGGAACAAGAATACATTCATAGTGGCAACGAACTTGGTAGTGGATTTTTGCATGGAGGAGTCAGAAGCTTGGATTATGCTATCCGCATGGAATATCGGTAAAAACATGCCACCACTACCGGAGACTGAATTAAAGACTGTCTTCCTATCCGCCCTACGTAACGGACAGCACCAGGCAGGTAAGAAGCTAACCGATCAGCCGGCCAATCAGCCTACTGGCAATGGTAAAGGCCAGAAGCTTGACAATCCGCGCCGGGGTATCAATTTCGTGAAATCGAAAGATCCACTGGAAGTGAGCCTTCATTTTCTCAATGCAAAATATACTTCGATGAAATATCATCGAACGCTTCGAAAGTACGCAAACAGATGGTGGCAATACGTTGATACACATTACGAAGAGATCACAGAAGATCATTTAAATGCCAAAGTCTATAATCATATCAATAAGCTATGGTATCCAAACGGAAATTACAACTCTGGCGACCAGAAGGGAGAGATAAAATCAGCAAAAATCATCGCAACAAGTCAATCAGTTAATGAAGTAAAACGAGCCGCCGTCGCCCATGGCGTTTTAGTCGATATGAATACCGCCCCGCCTTTTTGGGTAAATGAACACCCTGAGAATCCAATGGACTTAATCAACGTGCAAAATGGTATACTCTATTTGCCTGAGAAGAGGTTAATTCCGCAGACTGAGGAGTTTTTTGCGATAAATTGCCTACCATACTCTTTTTTACCAGACGCCAAGTGCCCGAAGTGGATCGAATTCCTGCTGGACGTTTTTAATGGCGACGAAGAGTCCATGGAAGCCCTCCAGCAATGGTTTGGCTACTGCCTGACCTGGGACACCTATCTGCACAAGATAATGCTCATACTCGGCCCCAGGCGATGCGGTAAAGGAACAATTGGCCGGATACTGGGAGGCATAGTAGGCAAAACGAACTTTTGTGCCCCAGTTCTGGAGTCCTTATCTAGCCGATTTGGCCTGGAACAATTAATCGAAAAACAATTAATGCTGGTAGGAGATTGTCGGATTGATAACAGTAAGTCAAAAACTGCGATCATGGAGCGGCTGCTTACAATCTCTGGAGAGGATGAAGTAGCAATCGAAAAGAAATTCGTAGGCGGATCGAAAACGATGAGACTTCCTACCAAAATCACGTTACTATCTAATGATATTCCATCACTGGCCGACTCTAGCGGTGCGATGCATAACAGATTCGCGGTCATTCAAATGGTCAACTCCTATGAAGGCCGCGAGAATATCCACCTGTCAAACGATTTAACCTCTGAATTGTCTGGTATCCTAAACTGGGCAATCGACGGCTGGGCAACACTGAAGAAGCAAGGATATATCACACGACCCAGGATGTCTCAGGCGGCCATCAATGACATGAAAGAGATTGGTAGTCCAATTGCCGCTTTCATCCTGGATTGCTGTAATACCGGAGCAGATTTAATGGTTCCCAGGGCGGAGTTGTATCATGCGTGGAAATTCTGGTGTAAATACGAGCAAGGGAAAAGCCGGCCAGGCACCGCTAATACATTTAATTTAATGTTGCGATCCGCAATTCCGGCGATAAGAATGACGAGAGCAATGATGAACGACGGAACAAGATCACGAATTTTTGACGGAATCACTCTCACTGTAGAATACACCGGAAGAATTGAAGCGAGTTACAAAGCAAGAAAATATGGGAATATTGATGACGACGAAGATTTTGACCGCTTTTGACCGTCCTACAATAATAATGATGTTTCATTGAAGAAATAAATATAAACATATATTTCAACAAATAACTGAAAGGAAATCTAATGATAGAAACAAGAATTCACAAGGGCGAGATAAACACTCGTGTTGCGTATCGCTTGGAGCGTGAGGATGAAATAATTTATTATAATTCTAAGTTGAATAGAATACCAAGAAAGAAAAACGTGAATATATCATTTATAAATTTGCAAGGAGAGTCAGGGTGGCCACAATTGGTGGTAGATGTAATAAGAGAGCTACAGTACCGAGAAAAGCGGTTTAAAACTAAAATAAGCGAACTACAGGCAGCTAATGACCAGTACCGGGAACTATATAAAGACTACGAAAAACTTGAAGGGCAGGAAAATGACAAAGAAAAAGAGATTGTAAACTTGAGAGGAGCGGTTGCTAAAGTGAGTGATGAATTGACAGATACCCAAGTTCGGGCATTCAAGCAACTTCTACTGAAAGACGAAATTTTAAACGCATAAAACGCAATGTAAAAATCATCTTATATAAAGGGTGTTCTAGCAACGTCTGATAAAGATAATGATGTTTCATTGACATTATCAATGTAAACATATATTTGAAGGGAATAAATAAAGATGAGTGAATTTACGAACCTAATTAAAAGATGTGCAGCGGAAATAGATAAAATGGAAAATCAAATTATTATGCAGCAGCATGAAATAGAGCAACGTGAAGTTTGCAGAATGAAACAAAACGCAAAAATTACTGAGCTTAAAAGATTGCTTAAAGATAAGCTTTTAAACTCAAATGTAAATAAAACTTAATTATTAAGGACAAGCTACAACGTTCGGTAATAATAGTTATGGACGAAATAAAATGGATATAAAATGATGATAATCAAAATAGAGCAATTATTTCCAACATTGTTGATTGTTTTGGACATCGGGGCCGCTGGTGTCTATTTCTGGCAGGGTGATTATAAACGAGGTATTTATTGGCTAGCAGCGGCTGTACTAACAACGTGCGTAACGTATTAATCGATAAACACTTGATTGACTAACGTGACTTAATTTAACGATCTCCTTCACAGAGTAGCCAGCTTGCTTTAGCTTTAAGACCTGTTCTACCTGGCTTTGTGTTACAGTCAAGTGTCGACCTTTTTCCGACCCCCCCCACCGCTTACCTTGCCAGCTTTGGCCGCAGCAATTATAATAATGCACTCTCGAATCTGGACTTTTTAGAATGTCACGATTAATCGGAGTCACCATTTTACCACACACTGGACACTGAGCATTCAATGCTTTTGCTTGGCCACGCTTTACATTGTCAATTATGTTCTCTCGCTCCATCTGGGCAATCCCAAATAATAAAGCAGCGACGACTTCACCGACCGCCCCAGAGAAGTCAAACTGCTGCTGGATGGACACGAAGCGAATACCATGCTTTAACCAACCATGCAGGAGATTTATACCACTGGCGATTGAACCACGGCTGATCCGGTCAAGCTTCCAGGTGATGATAGTGTCAACAACACCATTAAAAACATCAGCCTTTAACTCATCCAACCCTGGTCGCTTATCTTTCGCTCCGCTAATTTTATCCTGATAGATTTTATAATTCTCTATGCCGTGATTTTTCACCCAGGACAAGAGGGTAGCTCGTTGAGATTCCAGACCGCTCTCCTGATCGGTAGTCGATACACGTATATATATGGCAGTTCTTTTCATTTAATTTCCCCTTCAATCTTCACATCACTAAAAACACACGTATTGCCAGAAATCTTCGCATCACCATAAACATTCGCATTACCGAAAACATACGCATTGTCAGAAATCTTCACATTGCCGAAAACCCACGCATTGCCAAAAATCTTCGCATTGTTGTAAATCTTCGCATTGTCGAAAATCCACGCATTGCCAAAAATCTTCGCATTGTTGTAAATCTTCGCATTGCCGAAAATCTTCGTATCATTGCAAATCTTCGTATCATTGTAAATCTTCGCATTACCAGAAATCTCCGCATCACCATAAACACACGCATTATCATAAATCCACGCATTACCATAATGAGAAAGATTTACTTCCTTTTCAATGTATCCACCCTTTTCTCCTTTTTTAATACCTCTAAAATTTCTTATTGCCTTAATGCGATACAATGTAACGCCAGAGTAAGTTTTAGTTTCTTTTGTTAATTCATACTTTTTCATTTAAATAAATCCTCGTAAGTGTCCAGTGTGATGACAGTTAAAAACGCATAAACAGTAATTATTAAGATTGATAGGATCATGTTGAATACTCCGTAAAAAAAAAGGTTATTAATTTTCGATTTTCCGATTCACATTCCCTACAGTCAGATTGGCACCACTGAGATCGGCACCTCTGAGATCGGCATCAGTCAGATTGGCACCACTGAGATTGGCATCAATGAGATCAGCATCACTGAGATTGGCACCACTGAGATCGGCACCTCTGAGATCGGCACCACTGAGATCAGCATCACTGAGATTGGCACCTCTGAGATCGGCACTTCTGAGCTTGGCACCACTGAGATTGGCACCATTGAGATCGGCACTTCTGAGCTTGGCACCGCTGAGATCGGCATTACTCAGATTAGCATCACTCAGATTGGCCCTTCTGAGATCGGCATTCCTGAGATCGGCATCATTGAGATCGGCACCATTAAGATTGGCATCAATCAGATTAGCACATCTCAGATTAGCACGTCCCAGATTAGCATCACGCAGATCAGCATCACACAGATTAGCATCACGCAGATCAGCATGACGCAGATCAGCACCACTCAGATTAGCACCATTCAGATTAGCACATCTCAGATTAGCACATCTCAGATTAGCATCACGCAGATCAGCACGTAAACCACTCGATGAATTGTAGGTCCATTTGGCATGAGCGGCTAATACTTTTTCTAATTCATCTTTAGTCATTGTTTTGTCTCCAGTTTAAAAGGGGGTATTAATTTTCGATTTTCCGATTCACATTCCCTACAGTCAGATTGGCACCACTGAGATCGGCACCTCTGAGATCGGCACCACTGAGATCGGCACCACTGAGATTGGCACCATTGAGATCGGCACTTCTGAGATCGGCACGACTGAAATCAGCACCATTGAGATCGGCACTTCTGAGATCGGCACCTCTGAAATCAGCACCATTGAGATCGGCATCAATGAGATTGGCATATCTGAGATTGGCACCACTGAGATTGGCCCTTCTGAGATCGGCATCAGTCAGATTGGCACCACTGAGATTGGCACTTTTGAGATCGACATATCTGAGATCGGCACCACTGAGATTGGCACCTCTGAGATTGGCACAAGCACCATTTGAATTATCATTCAGCCACACTAAATGATCTTTTAAAACTTTTTCTAATTTATCTTTAGTCATTGTTTTGTCTCCAGTTTAAAAAGGGGTATTAATTTTTAGATAGTCTAGTATAATCATTTAAATTATTACAATGTGTCAATTCTGCCAACTGTATTTCCATTTATATCATGCAACACATAAGGTATCTCGATTTCATTTTCCATCTTGTCCGCTATAGCTCGTAGAATACGCGATATTTCCTCGTAGGTATTGTCGTATTCTGTAAAAGCTGCGTTTTTAGTCTCAATTATTACTCTGAATTCATTCATTTCATTCTCATTTCTGGCTATTTATAGCCTTGTGGGTTTCGGCGATACATACTGTATGTATCGCATTTATTGTATTTTTTGTAAATCATCTATTTCTTTTGCTGTAAATAACCCATTTATATCAGATGCTATCTTTTGGCATTTCAGATACGTCTCAAGTGCTTTCCTGCTATCATTGTCACATCCATAATCAGAACACCACTCGTCGAAAGTGTTTGCGCAATAGCTATCACTTGACATACATGATAAAAGGCTGTAATCACTTGGCAACGTTTTGGCGTCTCTTATTCTGTTGTCACAATCAACACTTTCGCCGTTTCCTTCTGTCATGTGTTCCTTTATAGTGATATATTTAAAATCAGCATGGTTGATTTTACGCCAGTTACAAAATGCCCTGTGTACATCTTGCGGCTTACTCCAGCCAATAACTTCGTATGAGTCCATAATTGACGTGCCGAAATCATAATTAAATGACTTGTTACCACGTTTTATAGTGACGCTGAATGATGCCCGGCGTTTCTTATCTTCATCAAAGTATTTTTGGTGCCCGGTATATACCTTTACTATTTTGATTCCCGTTGCTTCGATAAAATCAATAGCTTGTTGATCGTATTCACTTATCACTTTTTTTTTAGCTGTTTTCATTTCATTTCTCATTTCTGGCTTATAGCCTTAATTGTTTATAACATTGACAAATAGGCGAGAATCGCCAAAATAAATTCTTGTTTTGTCATTTTTTTTATCCTTGGTTGGAAGTTGGAATATCGGCGGAAGTTGGAACATCGGCGGTTAAGATTGGCATTACCAGATTTTAATTCGCGCTACTTGTTTTCCCAAAGGTTGAAGCGGCTGGTCGTGGTTGAATGGGGCATATTTGGCATTTTTACCGCGAAAAATAGCGTTGCCAGTGTGATAGTGAGTATGTTGATATAATGTCCGCTTGCCGGCGGCGCTGACAATTTTAACGATAAAATCATCAAAAATAGCACCGCCGCCAAGCGAGCGAGAATTATATATCTCTAATGGTATTTTTACATCGCCGCTTGACCGGCCAACGAAGCACTCCACAATGTCACCCCAGGCCCTTCCTGACACCCTATCACCGTAAAATATAACCAGGCGATAATTACTCCGATCCCGCCTGGATTGCTCCAAAATATCAATAACCGCCCGGGGAGTAGTCGCAACATACGTTGTACCATTATATACTACTGTTTTTTTCTTGCTTTGATTTGTCATTATTACTCCAGAAATAAAGGGTTAAAATATTAAATATGTTTGCTACTATAACTATACTACATTATTATGTGGTTGTCAAATAAAAAATTGACTTGGCAAAAATAAAATTTGAGATTGTGACATAGATCACAATTGACATTGTCATATATGACAATGTCGGGCCTACCATTTACTTTTTACGACAAAGAAGGGTAGGTCCAGGGTTGGGGGATGGTAGGCCCGGAGGAATTCACTATGGAATTACCTATATTGCCTATTTTACCATCTTAACAAAATTATGGCCAAGCAAGGCGGCCACGTCCACTACTACGTCCACTGTTATTTTCCTGTAAGTCCTTTGTTACCAGTGTTTTGGCCTTGTGTCCACTTCGTTTCTTCTTTATTATATAGAGTTAAAAAAAAAATGTATATATATCATACTAATTAAGTATGATATAAAAGCGCCTAAAGGAGTAGTTTACAAAAACAAAGCGGACACCAGGCCAAACCCCTGGTAACAAACGACTTACAGGCAACCTATCGCGGACGATAAGCGGACGACGTCCGCTTCAAAGCGGACACCGTTTTTTGAAACCATTGGCGTGCACTCATAAGTCTTACCCCGGGCATCCACTTACAACTTCGTGTCCGCTTCTCGTGTAAGGGACACTCATGGGCTTACCATCTTTTTCTAGGGTGGCTGGATGTGGCTAGATGTTTCTAAGTCGATTATACTTGACCCGGCAAAAATAAAGGTGCTTTAATACGCTTATATCACCTCTTCACTGGTCACTTTTTACATACAACGACCTGGTAATGATTAAGGGGGGGGGGTGGGGTCATTGTGTTTCATGTGTGCCAATGAGTTTTTTAAATGGTGTGTTCAGTTAGGGTTGATTCCCCCCACGGCCTTATAGTCCTAACAGACCCCTCTACCTCAACTGCATCCCATTCACACTTTTCATGTGTTTTTTTTTTTTTAATATTTTTTATTTGCTTTTTTCTGAATCTTGTGGTATAGTTTAAATGTCATCTGGGGGCTCGCGATCCACTGGCTTAAGTGCCAAGTGCATTGCCCTCCCAGGTGGCCACCATTTTGATATACTTTTCCTCCACTGGGAGCTTTTTGATATGTGATAAGGAAATGTGATATGCCTCCACGATATGAAATCATAGACTGGACGAATGCTCAGGAAGATTTCGATACTTCTGGTGGTGTGTCTTGCTCTTCCATCACTTTTGCAGATGGTAATTTAATAACCTGGGGAACTGGTGACGGAATTATTGGAGCGGGTGCTGCTACGGACACATTGACTATTACGGTTGGTGTCACTAAGGAAATGATTTCAGTAAATGGTGCATCTGACAAGATAGATTTCGGTAACGCTACGGACAATCCTGCTTTTAATTTTCTGGGTTCCGGTACTATGGCGGTGACAGGGGCATTGACTGCCGGGTCGTTACAGGTTGGGGCTGTTGCTAATTACACGGCGATCAGCGCGGCGGGCGTTGTCACGATGGTGGGCACGGCCAAGCGGGTTTTAACGCTTCGGCCTGACTTTGATCATACGGACATTACGGGTCAGGGCAAGCCGACTGAAGTTGTGGTAGGGGTTTATCGGGGTTTTTCTTTGCCGCTTTACGCGGCGGACGAAGAGGTTCCTCTTTTTATAAATGTGCCTGGCCGGTGGGATGGTTTGAGTGATATAATTGTCGATGTGCTGGTGGCTCTTTCTGCGGCGGAGACGGCGGGGGACGATTTTCGGTTGCAATTATCATGGAGTAGCACGCATGAGGGATCGGGCGCGGAGACTGCCGTGGTGCTTAGTGATACTCCGGTGGACGTGGAGGTGGAGACGAATATTCCGGATGCAAGGAAGGCACAATATAACAATTTTTTGATTCAATTTACAATCAACTGGGATGTAGGGGTTGATATATTATCGCATGATTTACTCTCCATGCGACTTCGGAGGATCGCGGTAGAGGGTGGGGACGCGGTGGAGATTGACGGTGAGATTATTATACTGGACGCTCATCTTCATTTCGCGGTGGATAAGATGTTCAAGGCACCATAATAGAGTGGTAGGGGAGATAAAAGAATAATATAAATCATGGCAGATAAATATGTAAATCCAGTGACAGGAACAGATGATGGGACAGCTGGGCGCGGCGACGCTGTTGGCGATCCTTATATGTCTATACAATACGCTCTTGATAACCTGGGTGGATCTGGAACAATACACTTGGCTACTGGAACGTATGCCGGTGCAGATATATCAGGCTCAGGGGGCTACGTTGGACATGATGCTACTCAAATCGGATGGGACATTATCTATGAGGGTGATGGCGGTGCTGTTAATATTACAGGTGCGTCAACGACAGGTGTATTTTATTGTGCCAGTACAATGACGTCTGGTTCAATTACATTAAAAGATATAACAACAATTACATCAAGTGCCGCGGCATCTGCTGGACTTATACGGGTGGAGAATAATGTAACTACGACGATTAACAATACAGTTATTGGAGATTCGGCAGTTGCTGACCAGTTTGTTATATTTTTCAACAATGCAGCTCATGCACGAAATCTTAGTGTTATAAATGGTTCTGTGCTGAACGGAACTGTTCGTGCTATAAAAATAGAATCTGGTACTACATGCACAATAACTAATTCGACAATAAATTCAACGACAGAACGATGCATTCACGTTGATACGGATGTAGAATGTAATATTGTTATTACGGGGTCAACGCTCAATGCTTCTACGGCTTCTGGAACTCAGAGTGCGATAGAGTTCAGTGGAGGTGGTGCAACGACAAGGGATTTAACTATTACGGGTTCAACCTTAACCGCCGGTGGTCATGTGTTGCGAATTATATCCGCTAATGCTATCGTTGTTACGACAAGCAGCATGACAGCAGGAAATGCAGATCAGGTGGCTGATATTGCGGCAACGGCATCTCTTTCAATTACTGATTGCCCAAACATAACTGTTACTGGGGCAGGTATTGGCATAGATACCAACCCGCAAACAGCGGCATTCACTGCTGAGGTCACAGGTAACACGTTCAATATTGTAACTGGCAAAGCGGTACGAATAGATACATTTGCTACTCTCTGTAATGTATCTAATAATATAATCAATATCATAGGTGTTGGTTATGGTATTATTGTTGGAGTCGATGGGGATGCTAATGCGAATCCATTAGGCATGGTTGTAGTCAATGGTAATACGATAGCCAATTCAACCGGAGATTCAGGGCATGGTATTCTTTTAGGTGCAGGTGTTAATTATGCTGAATGTAGGGGGAATGATATATCATTTACAGGTACGGGTTCATTAAATATTGGTATTGTGATGAAGGGAGAGGGTAATAATGTTCATCATAATACAATCAAAGCCAGGCGATGCTTATACCTTAAGGGTGGTCAGCGTAATAAAATCCAAAACAATACAGCGATTGCTGATGGGCTATATCCGTTACAGTGGGTAATTTCAACTGATGACCCTGATAACAATATAATAACAGACAATGTTCTTGATGGTTCAGGTGGCACTTACGCGATTTATATCATAGATGGTACGCATGGCAATAATATCCTGGATTACAATTGTTATCAGGTAGGATCATCTGGTTTTGCAAGGGATGAAGACACGGCAACGACTTACGCAGACCTGACCGCATGGTTGGCACAGATAGCAACATGGGCGGCAAGCGATTTAATTTGGGGTGATAATGATGTGAATAGTTTTGAGGCAGATCCATTGCTTGAGGATGAAATAGATTATGAGCCTGGATATGAAAGCCTGCTAATTGAGGGTGGTTCCAGCGGGCAAACGATTGGGGCGGTTGATCGATCATTGGATTATCCATCAATCGCTAATACTTATAGTGGCGATACAACTGATGGGCAAACAGGCATGTTGACGTTGCCGGCGAACGGTTTAAAAGTATTGATTTCTGAATCGGGATTTGGTGTAGGTGGAAGTAGTATTACTCCGTCTTTCGTCCCAGGATACAGACCAAGGTATGAGGAATTTTAATTAACTAATGGCTAATCAGAAAGCAAAACAAAAAAACTATGACGTTCGCGATTTACTGACGCCTGCGGTTCGTCGAGCTTTGCAGATTGAGGATCTCAGGATTATTGCTCTTCGTCTTGCGAAGATTCAATGTTCAGAGATAGCCAAGACGCTTGAAATTGATTATGATCACGTCATTACTCGGTTGGAGCAGCCAGAGGTTGAGAAGGCGATTAAGCAGGCTCTTGATAAGATACGGGAGCATGAGATCGCGGCGGCGGGTCCGATCTTAATCGGTGGCCAGGTGGAGATGATGGTCCAGGTATTTGAGCCGCATATTACTGAGCGAATTTCCAATCACCTTCAGCGGTGTACGCATCCGGTTGTGATGTCGGACGGATCGTTCTTACCAGCAAAATGGACCAATAAGGAACTCTCTTCCACCCTGGCCGCTCATCCGATTTCAGACGATAAATATTGGTTTGTAAATGATCTGTTCATGTTGTGCCAGGCAATTTTTCCTGATATATCGGTTGAACCTCATAGTGATGTGTGTCGATTCATTGAATATCCTGGTGATGTAATTGACGCCCAGGAGTATTTTCAGGATAGGAGTAATTTTAATTTAGTCCCGGTTGATGAGCTTATGGTTGGATTCCGAGGGTCATTAAAATCTTCGATAGCGGTGGCTTATGCATTACAGTTAGGGTTACAGAATCCTGATATTCGGATATTATACGTTCAGAATAATTTTACAAATGCAAAGGGTACTCTTAAGCAGTTACAGGGGATTTTTGAGAGGAATGAGCGGATTTCGACTGCATTTCCAGAGATCATTCCCGGGCCGGGAGAGCGGGGGCGTGGGTATAAATGGAGTGCTGAAGAATTATGCCTCAAGAGGAAGCAGGATTTTAAGGAACCAACGTACAAGGCTGCTGGTTCTGGGACTAATTTAACATCTTTACATTTTAATATTATCATACTCGATGATATTGTGACGGCAAAAAAGGATGATATATCTGATGTGGAGATTCGACCAAATCCAAAGGATATTGCCAAGGCGATTGGCTGGCATAAGGTTAGTAGTTACGGGTTGCTTGAACGTAAGCCAACGCATCGAGGTAGTAAGGATAAATTATTCTTAGCCAAGCGGATGTATCTCAATAATCGCTGGGCGGACAATGATTTCGTGGACTATATTGAAACTAATGATTCGTCATTCACGGAATTTGTCTTGCCGGTCTATTGGCCGGATGATTACCCGGTTAAGGAGATGCGAGGTGAGCCGTCCTGGCCCAGCGGTACTCTGGGAACTATGGTTGAAATTGTTGCATTGGAAGAGTCTCAGAATTCGTATATTTTCAATACTCAATATTTGTGTCTTCCTACTGATCCGGCTGAGAATGTATTCAAGAAAGAATGGATATTGCATTATGCAAAGGCACCGGAAATGATTGACATCGTTGGCATGATGGATCTAGGGCTATCACAGGATAAGTCAGCGTGTTATACGACGGGTCTCATCGTCGGCGTGGATGCTATGAATAACTGGTACATCTTGGACGCTGTTCGGGGGCAGTTTGATACTGGAGGACAGTTGGATATGTTCTTCAATCTTGCTGAACATTGGCGACCTAGTACATTCGCTATGGAGGATGTACTTTTTCAAGCTAAAATGCTTGACATTGTTCGTATGGATGCTAGGTTTAAGTCATTATGTGAGTGGGGAGTTGGATTTACTGGAATTCATCCATATAAGAATGAGGCAAAAGTACAGAGAATTGAGGCACTTCAGCCGCGATTCCGTAATGGCATGATTCATCTAAAGCATAATCAGAAAGCATTATATAATGAATTGATTCGGTATAGACGAAATGGCACCGGAATATGCGATTTGGTAGATTCTTTGGCGTATATACCGAGATTACTCATCGGCCCTGATGAGCCTAAGAAAGAAATAGTTTATATTGACGAACCAAGTTTTGTCACTTATGAGGATATAGAACGTGAATTTTTTGACATGGATTCTGAAGACCTTCTGGATCCGATAGGAGTACAAAGTTATGACTGATAGACCGAATATAAGAGGTGGGGCATTATTGACTCCGCAAAATTCATGGAAATTATTACGAATACCCATGGCAGAGGATGTAGCTGCGCTTATTACAGATTTTTCAACTCTTTATTCCAAAAGTAGCTTGAGCGAAATGACTAGCGTTGCGAATGGATTCGTTGATTTGAATAAACTTTTTAGCAATTCGTTCGGGGCGGCGGTCATCAAGTTTTATTCATTAAAGAATGATGCAGAGACTTACACTCCGGTTGCGAATGACACATTTGGGTTTCAGCTTTTTGGTTACAGAAGTAGTCTGGAGAGTCCTTGCGAGGTGCTTTGTCAGTCGTCAAGTGCCACGTCTTGCATTCTGGGTAGCATGAAGGTCGCGACGAACCCGGCTACGGGGGCGGCGGTTACAGTTGGTGGGTTGTGGGCCGATACGCTTGCGATTACAAATTACTGGATCCGGACGTGTGCGATTTACGATTCCGCAAATAACCGGGCGGCGAGTCTTCATATTCCAGATCTTTTGGGAATTCGGCATTTAATGTTGAAGATTGTCAAAACGGATGGTTCTGCTGCTAATGAAGCTAATAATATTGGAGCCGTGATCACGGTTTATTAAACATGCTAGAAACGACTGATTCAAAACTTATAGGTGAATGGGCCGGTATCATCCGTCGTGGTGAAGATTTTCGAAAACGACTCTATCCTGATAGTATTTGGCGGCGGTATGAAGGATATTTTCGTAATAATTTCTCATTGAATAGTAGTGGAGATGAGTTTTATGATTCTGGTGGTCGCGGTAGTTCGATTTTGGCAGATCCTATTGTGAACGATGAAGCCAGGCGACAAGTTCCTAAGATTGTGCCGGACTTACCATATATTAAAATTAACCCACTTGCTGGGCGGTCCACCATGCACGCATTGGTGCTTGAGAGGGTTATTAACGGAATATTAAGGCAGATTAAATATAAAAATCAATTGAAAGTTGCCGCATTAAGTGCAATCCAGCATGGGACGTCTATGTTAAAGATTGGATATGATTCTCAATACGTTCCATCGTACAAAGAGATTATGGACGTAGGATTCTCTGAAGGTGCTTTCAAGACGAAGGGTGAGCGACAAGAATTTAGAGATGATATTTTTCCGGGTATTCCTTGGGTGACTTGGCAACATCCGCGAAATGTGGTTTATCCTGAAATGACAAATGATTTTTCAGAAGCTAGATGGGTAGCTTTTAGATACTGGCGACAGTTAGATGATTGCAAAAGTGATAAGCGGCTTTCTAATACGGGAGATTTAAAAGCTCAATCGTATCAATATTCTGACATATCTCCTGGGATGATTACTCCAGGCCCGCATTTTAATAACACAAAGGATTCTGTGTTATGTACAGAAGTTCGTGATAAAGAATCTGGGATGATGTATATCTTTGCTGAGGATCATCATAAAATATTGTATAAAGAAAAAGATATTTTAATGGCCGTGCTTGGTGGTAAGTTGCCCGTTCATAATCTTGTATTCAATGGTAATACGGATTATGCTTGGGGAACCAGTGATATTGACTTGGTTGAAGTTAAGCTTCGAGAATTACTCGATGTCAGAAGTCAGCGGGCTAAAAATCGACGATTAAGTGTTGCGAAGTTTTTGTTTCGTAAGGGTGTTATTAAGAGTGGTCAGCTTTCGCGACTTGTTAGCGCTACGGTAGGTGCTGGCGTGGAGGTTAATGGTAATTTACAGACGGATATTATGCCATTTCAAATGCCGAATTCTAATAATCTCGATGGTGACATTGTTGAGATTGAACAGGCGATTAAACGGCATTTTGGTTCTGCGGCGTTCGATACACATGCTCAATCTCGACGTGGCGGGGCTGAAGTTTCAGGATCTCAAGGGGACGCGATGGTTCCTGTTAATGACCGACGTGACATAGTGAATGACATGACTGTTGACATTGCGAAAGATATTGCTAATATGATATTTACTTTCTGGACAGAGGAGACGGTGGTTGATATATTATCACCTGTAACGCAAAAAATAAGGAACCCGGAAACAGGCCAGATAGAGGATGCTGATGTTACTCGGCAAGTATGGGTGACGTTTAAGGGCCGTGAACTTCGGGGTGATTTCGATTATTCCGTCACGGTTGTTGGAAGTAAAGAAGAAGATATGGCAAAAAAGAAACAAGAATCTATGATGCTCGCTGGATTTGGCGAGCAAGTTCAAGCCTCTGGTGGCGATTTTCGGGAATTCAATCGTCAGCTTTTGGCTGGTTTTCCTCAATTTGATATTGACAGGATATTCCCGCCGGTTAATTCGGCACAGAATCCCATGTCAATGGGACAGATGGACCAGATGGGTCAGCAACAACAACAGAGGCGATTAGCATGATATATGAGTTTGAGTGCAAAAACGAAGATTGTGAAATAACTGACTTTGACGAAGTACGGACAGTGGCTCACATGTGTGATCCTGCGTTCTGTCCTAAATGTAAGAGACAAGCAACCCGACACATTATCCCGCGTGAGCCTGCTCAGATATGTGTCCTAAATGACGACTTAGTGACCACCTTTTTAAATAAAGAGGGTCCGCAACACTTTACGAGAAACCAGTATAAAGAAAGATGTAAACAGCTTGATCGACGACCGGACGGGCTGACGTCTTTCACAAACCGATGAAGGGACTATAGTATGAAACTTAATGAAGTAGCTAAGATGTTAGAGCTTGACCTTACGATGATTAGACAGTATATTGCCGGTGAGGCTGAAAAAGCAAATATAGAGAAAAATCGAACGAACCCTCAAGTTAATTTTCAGCAGATCCCATGTGATATGGAAATTTCGGCATTGCGAATGCTTGGAATTTCTCGTGCATTTGATAATCATGTTCGTAAAATCGTCATATCATTCACCTCGGAAGGGAAG
>Ga0307928_10000159_pt1 | contig 44215 bp, 77 predicted proteins | sample AceLakmetagen232_FD_201815 | JGI IMG/M metagenome (GOLD analysis project Ga0307928, IMG submission 201815) | Saline water microbial communities from Ace Lake, Antarctica - #232 | ecosystem: Environmental > Aquatic > Non-marine Saline and Alkaline > Saline | place: Antarctica: Ace Lake...
ACTGTAGGCCTATAACTTCCTTTCCTTCCCTTCTGAATGGCTCTCCACCCTATCCCTTACCGGTATAGTACCCTGCCTTATCCCCCTTATATACTCTTTTCCTTTGGGATGGTATCACCCATACCCTGTATAGGCACAGAAAGCTACTGTAGGTTGCCTGAAGGGCATTGTATACACAATATAACCAAGTAATTAAATACTTAATGAAAGTGGCGAGCTTGCTCGACCTGCGAAAGCAGGTAAATGGTGGGAATTGTCCTTGTAATTGGTTTGCCGGTTAAAATAGGGTGCGTATAGACAGATAGAGAGATTTATATAAAAGTAGTGGTCAATGTTTATATAAAAAAAGGTTAAAAAACAGCCATTCTTTATATAAAAAGCCTGTTTTGCGAGTAGATAAAACGCCTATATAAGATAAGAGGGAATACTACCAAGTATGATGTTTATTTACTATCATAAAATAATAATAAATAGTCATAAAATGGTAGTAAGAATACTTGATAAATGCTATCACAAGTGTTATTATTAAGTAATAGTAAAAAAGGGGGTTAACATGGTAGTAAAAATGCAGAATCGCAAATTGCATGGTAAATACAGCAACGATGTCGCACTAAACCTTAGAGTATCAGTTGCCCAAGATTTATGTATAGACCAATTATGTGAAGCATTGGGCAAAAGTAAGGCTGGTGTAATAAGAGAAGCCATACAGCTATACTTCGGGTACTTAAAGAATCAGGGGGTATTGTAATGAATTACCCTTGGTTTAAAATGTATAGTGCCGGAATATTGCGAGGCTCAATGGTTCAGGATATGAGTTTAGAGCAGCAAGGCGTTTGGATCAGATTATTGGCATTCGCAAATGAAGTTAGGCTGAGGGATGGTACTCTAAGATTTGCCATTGGTAAGCCTATGCCGCATGAATATATAGCGAATCAAATCGTAGTGCCGGTAGAATTGCTCAATGAGGTCATACTAATAGCCACTATGGATACGAACAAACTGGATGGTAACCACAGGATTGACATTTGGGAAGATGGGACGATACAAATTACAAATTGGGATAGGTTTCAATCAAGCCCAAAGCGTAATGGCAATAAACCAAGCGATGTAGCACAGGACAAAGTAACATGGGATAGTGAACACAAAGAAGCTAGGGATAAGTCAATGGCTTTTAGGGGCGGTTACAAGAACCCTGATGATGCAAAGGCTGGCATAAACGCCAGAGAATTTGAAGAGACCATAAAAGAGACTAATAAAAAGATTGTCCATGAGTCAAGAATATTGGATGTTCCCTAATATGCTAAAAGCTCCACTATATTAGATATTACCGACTACTTCTTTCTTGCCCATAAAAAATATGCTAATTCATCTATACGCCTGTCTAGTGTCTCGGTGGTTCTTGTCAGATAGCCCCTTTTACGAAGCTCTGATTGCCTTACTACGGATTTACTTTTGTCATAGTAAAAATCGACAAAGCCATAGCTTTTCCCACCAAAATCTTTATTTAAGGGCATCTCATTACCTCCTGCATAGCCTGTTCAATAAATATATCATACCATGTCAGCCCTATGCCCAAATAAGTAACACTATATTGGATATTACCACGCACCCCATCGGTATACAGGCTATAATTAAGAAATATTTAGCGATATTCTGTATTGATACCAACTTCCCAACAAGGTAAGACAACCCAACGACTGCCAAGACTCCTGCAGTCTTATAGGCTATTAGATGATACCACTCAAGGTTGCTGATAATAGGATTTAATTCTACAAACCTGCCATCGCTGGTGGCAATCAGAGTAGTGATCAGATCAACAATGTTCAGCGATACCCATAATATGCCTAGCTTTGATTTCAATAGTGATAGATACCCTGCCATTCTTATACCCTGTAAATAACATAAGGGGCTTGTTTTCAGCACGCTGCATAACAAACCCCTCACGTAAGGAGGATGACTGAGTGATAGGAAGAAGCACTCTTTAAATATTAACATATCGTGTACGGTATTGTCAAGTTTTTTATTTACTCATGCCCATTGGTTAAAATACGGATACGCTTTTCATCATCACTACTTAGCTTTGCATCTTTCGTGGTTATTACTACCACTTCAAACCTTGCCCCGTAATATACGTTTATCTCAGTACCCTTCTTCATGCCGGCACTATCAATAAAACAATCAGGCATGATAACCCGCCCCCTAGCCTTCAATGTAGTTGCTTTTATCATATATATTCTCCCGTATGAAATTATTAATATTGAATTATAATATATTCTAGCCTTTTATTGCAAGTATTTTCGTGCATAACCTTTGCACTCTAAACATATTTTACCTTGACAGGGGGGCTGCGGTTGTTGTAAGATATTTATACATTATTGTAGTAAGCGGATTTGTAAGATTATTTGTAATAAGTTTTTTCAAATGTTACAATACAAGTTACAACTAATATAAACGCAGAAAAGGGGGTGAGGATGAAAGTATATTGTGAATCAACTGATTGCAAATTTGTTAAGCATGGCGAGTTTTTGGGTTGGTTCTGCAGTAGGCAAAGCATCGCATTGAATAAACAAAGGAAATGCAGGGATTATGAGAAAGGCGTTGATAGAGTTTCAGCAAGAGCATTCCTGCAGATGGGAGGAGATGAATAAATGAATTTAAAGAGATGGATTCCTATTTGGATTATTGCAGGAATCACAGGGTATGTATTTGCTAAGTTTACAGTAGAGTTAGGCGGAATGGAACATTTATCACCTACATTTACCAGTTATGCATTTGCCTTTGTTCTGTTAGTTACAATTTGGATTATTATACAGATAATTCGTGATTGCAAAGATCAAGATGTTGTAAATGAAGAGATTATGCCAAATAAGGCTGTAAAAATTGGTGGAAATAATAAGGTAATTTCTGTTATTGTAGCGTCAGTTTTGGTTGTTTATGCCCTTACAAAACGGAAGAATAAATAGTATAATAGGGCTGTCGGGGATACAATTACTAAGTGTTACAACACAAGTTACAACTAATATAGAAACAGAAAAATACAGAGGGAGAGGGAGAAGGAGAAGAAGAGGTAGAGTAAGAAGGAGAACCATATAATGGATGAAATCCAAATTAGACCGAGGAATTGGAGGGCTATAGCAGATCAAGTAAAATTAGAATGTAATTACACATGTGCTGACTGTGGGAGAATAACTAGATTCTTACATGCACACCATATTGATGAAGATGTTGCCAATAATAATCATGAAAACCTAGTCGTACTATGTGCTAAATGTCATATGAATAGACATCACCCCAATACAAACAAGAGAGAGCACTACGCTGCACACGGACTAACTGATGCCCAAAAAAGAGAGTTGAATAAAATATCTGATATAACCGGCAGAACCATCACTGATTTAATGAGAGAGGCAGCTAACGTTTTAATTGCCCAATATAGGTTTTTATACCGATGATGACTCACCGCCGGGGGTATTATAGTTCATAGGCTTTAATAGAAAAGGGGGTTTAAGCATGAAACTGCAAATTAATATAGTTACAGAATGGCAAGATAAGCCTGATAGTAAAGGATGGTGGTGGCTTATTCGGGAAAAGGGAGAGGGTATCGCAATTTTACACTTTCCCGAACACCCTGTTGTAGAAAGGCTTATGGGGAAATATCCGAATGCTAAGTGGTCTAAAGCTATAGTGCCTGAGTTTAAGGAGGATTTATGAGAGCATTCTTTGTAGCAATGACTGCTGGACAACTAATAAACGCATTATGGCTTAGGCTTGGGGGGACGGAAGCTTCAATTTATGGAGAGTGCGTTTACATTGCCTACAAAGTTAATTTTTCTTGCTTTGTAGTTTTATTATGCTTAACAGTATTGGTATTTTGGCTGCATCAGAAATTGAATCCGTAGGCAAGAAGTTATGGAAATAAACATTTAATAGGAAGTTTGCGAATGAATGCAAAGATCGAAGCAAAAGATTTGGTTATGTTACTCAGGGAACGCTATCCTGCTAAGAATGGTGGCTATAATCCAGCAGTAGTATTAGAGCAAGTGCCAGATGGAACAAGTTGGGCTCAAGGCAGATGGATAGATGTAGCAGTATTCCAAATGTGGCAGACAAAAGGGCTTACCCGCTCGGCTTTTGAAATTAAGATAAGCCGGACAGATTTTCTACAGGAGTTACAGCATCCCGAAAAGCATCAATGGTGTAAGGATTGCTTCCATTACTTTTATTTTGTAGCACCAAAGGATGTTGTTCAGCTAGAGGAATTACCTGCTGGAGTTGGCTTTATGTATCCGAGAGGTAATAAGCTATCAATAGCGAGGCATGCCGTAAAAAATGATAACCCTAAGTTGGATGATTCTTTGCTAGCTGGATTCATGAGAGCAGCCCATAAAGAGATAGGGAACTCTACAAGATTGAACTCAGAAGAGGTATTGAATAGTAGTGATGCCTATAAAAAAACAAGTCAGTATATGAAGGCGACTCTAAGGTTTCTTGAAGATAGAGGGGTGTCATATCCTCTACCAGAATCAACAGATGATATTTTCAAAGCATTAGAAGAAGCTACGATGGATAAACAGTTAAAGCAGGATAGAGACCACCTGCTTGGTATAACTTCCCGATTCCAAAATGGAATATTGGACATGCTGGACTTATTTTTGCTCATAACTAATAGAAGTTTGCTTGCCCGTGATGAACTAGGTAAATATATTGTTAATGCTTATGGTGGACAAGATGATAGCCTCAAAGCATTGAAGGAATTGAAAAGCTCTAAGACTAGGGATAGCAGGAAGCGATATATTGAGTTAATGGAAGTACTATTGAATTGGGACAAGGAATTAAATATTTAACAGGAGGTATAAATGAATAAGTTAAAAAAGTGGCTACCATCTAATAGAGAGTTTAGTGAGTATAGGATTAGTGGGTGGGCGTGGATATGTACTATGCTTGGGTGGGGAATATTTGCAACAGGATTATGTTTCTTAGGTATTCACTTTTCTCCTGAATTTAAAGCCGGTAATTTATGGGGCTATGTTGCAATATCTATTATTGGTCTTGCATTAATAATTTTAGCAGGCGAGAAGACTAAAGAGATTGAGAAATAGTATAAAATTGGCCATGGAGGGTTTGGAATGAGTATTGTTAATAAGCGATCATTGAAGTTCTTGAGTTCGTTCAGTTGGGCCTTGCCGCTGTTTCTATATTTTGTCTATGGTCCTTGCATCACTGTGGCTTATGAAAGGAATGTAGAATTCTGGATTGGTTTTATATTAGTATTACTACCTGTCTTACTTGTAATAAGTCTAATGTGGAGGGAGATTTGGGATGATAAAAAAAATGAGTGAAATAGAATGAACTTTGGGTATGGGCAATATCATTTATTAAACTATAAAAAGGGGAATGTCATTGATGCAAGAGAAAAACTATAAACCAAGCAAGAGGAATTGGGTTAAATTGTGGGTAGACGAGTGGTTACTAGGTACTACAAGGTTTGAGTTATCGGAGAAGCAGCGGTCCATATGGATTGACTTGATCGCTTTAGCAGGTAAGAGCCGATATCCCGGAATCATTGCATCGGGACAATATGACGATGGTTATCGTGGCTATCCGTTGTCGTATCTGGCAGGTTCATTGGTATATAACGAAGAGGATTTCATGGAAGCTCTGGGCATATGCGAGCATTATGGTAAAATCAGCCTTGAAAGACACCAACATGATGGTGTAGAAAACCTAGTTATATATATAAAAAGCTGGGAGAAGTATCAATCGGAATATTTGCGGCAGCGGAAGTATAGTGATGATGGATCTTCAAAGCATGTTAGCAGAACTACCGAAAGTGCCGAGAGTGTAGAAGACAATTCTTATGACTCTTATGATTATTGGTTTGACAGGTTACAATCATCCGGTAAGAATGAACATATTAAAGTTTTGGTAGATTCTTATCACCGGCTACACAAACAAGCAAAACCTGAAAAGCGTGATAGTGCATACGGCAGGATTGGTTCAATATACAAAGATAGTCAGGGCGATCCGTTCTTTGTCCTGAAGGCAATTTGGGATTCAAAGGATGCCAAACTTGACGGTGATAGAATAGCTTACTTGGCAGCGATGGTAAACAAAAGGCTTGGTAAAGAAAAGGCACGATGATAGAGTATGAAGACTGGTTCGAGAAACTATCTGGCTACAAAACGGAAGAACCTGAGCATGTCGGGATATTGGTTGACGCTTATTGTTGCTTGCATAAGCAAACTAAAAGCAATACAATCTATACTACCATCAAGGCAATATATGACAGCTTTTACCATGACCCATATTTCTTGCTGAAGATTATTTTTGAGACAATGGATTTAAGGATAAATGGCAATAGGCTAAACTATGTTAGGGTTATAGCTTCTAGGAAATTAGGGAGGATATAATGAGCAGAACCAATGAAACCCCAGAAAGCGATTTAAAAAATACCGTAACTGAGTATCTGCAAATCCAGATGAATCAGGGCCATCTATATTTTGACAGGCTGAACTCAGGGAAGTTACTAGCTCAGTATAATGGTAAATACAGGATGATAAAGCTATGCAGAGAAGGCACAGCAGATTTTAAAGTATTGAAAGGATATTCCGACCCAGATGGCGAACGCCATTGCAATGTGATTTACCTTGAGACAAAAGCTGAAAGCAAACAGTCTGATGATCAAAAAGAATTTCAACAATTGGTCGAGTCTCAGAATGCCCTATACTTTATTGTGCATGATGTGGACGAGCTAGAACAAATTCTAAAATAATATTGGAGGTGATATGATGGAGCAAAGAGAAAAATTAAATTATATAGCAATTGATAATGATGGGAGATTTGTAGCTGTTATAACGGCAAAACGGCCAGAGAGGATAGCTAGAGAAATATCCAAGTGGGCGAGACGTGGCCTCTCAATTGAGCGTTGCAATGATGAGTTTGTTCGTAAGCACTTTGGTGATATAGTGAGCGAGTCTATTTTAAAAGAACAACAGTCCGAACAGGAGGTAATACCCACGTCATTAATTAAGGATGCCTCTACGGTTACAGGCATATATGATATAACGGGTGGAGAGAATCCTGTAGATTATGTACGGGGAATGAGAGAAGATGACTAAAATAATATTGGAGAAGATATGAGGCAAATCTCAGCGAAGCAAGCAAAAAAGAGGAGAGATTGGAATAAGTTAACCCGGGATTTAATCAGGGATAGGGCTAATTATTGCTGTGAGTGTTGTGGTGAGCCTCCTGACGGTAGAGGCTTAGTAGGACATCATATAAAGTTCTTGTCGCAGGGTGGCGATGGTACTGCAGAGAATTGTATCATTCTTTGCGGAAAGTGCCACTCAGCTCGCCACGGTATCTATGAGACTTAACCTTGTTAATGATATGTGATATACTATAACTATGGATAAAATATATTTCAAGATGGGAAGGGAGATTGGTATGTCGCAGGGAAGCACAAGGTTTGCATTTCTGCCTTGTGCTGATTGTGGCAAGGAAAGATGGGTAAGATGGATTGTCAAGCAAAATAGACCTATGTCATTATATTGCAAATCTTGCCGTTACAAACATCGTAAACTTCCAGTGATTATCGTTACTCCTTTATCTCATCATAAACGGAGTGTTGCGAAATTAGGAGAAAGAAATCCGAATTATAAAAAGTATGGTTCACTTAATAATGCTTGGCGTGGCGGCAGAAGGAAAAGTGATGGATATGTTAGGGTTTGGATTCACCCTGATGACTTTTTTTACTCTATGGTTGATGGTAATGGAGCTGTAGCTGAACACCGCCTTGTGATGGCAAAAAACCTCAACCGTTGTTTATTGCCTTGGGAGGTTGTTCATCATATAAATGGTATTAGGGATGATAACCGATTAGAAAACCTAGAGTTAATTACAGACAAGCGGTATCATATGATAGACGCTAACACAAAGGCATACATAAAGCGATTAGAGGGGAAAATAGAGAAATTAGAGCACGATCTCAAACATGGTACAAAGGAAGTTTAATGATTGATAGATTATCATCTGATAATATGGGTGATTGGTCATTGACTGTACATAGCCCGGCTATTATAATTTCTAGTGGGGTAGTAGCCGTACAGGGCAAAGATGATAGTGCCACAGCAGATTTCTCCTTAAGGTATAAATGGCTTATAGACAGGATAGCAAAATCTCCAAAGGCGGCGGAGTATAGCATGACTAAAAAATCGCCGGTAACATTAGCTAAGGCATGTCAGCAGAATAGATTATCAGACTTGGGTAAGTTAGAGACTATCACAAAAACAGTCGATGTAAAATATTCTCTCAAAAGGTGTTATTATAATATTCCAAAGTCCGGGGGAGAATTAATTAAGAATAAGTACAATTCTATAGCATGGGATATAAGTATAGTCATGGATTTAAAATAGGAGGTCTTATATGTTAGGTTTTATTTGTGGTTTTATTATAGGCTTGTTGGTTATGAAGTATATGGAGAATCAGGCGTTCAAGGCAAAAGTCAATAGTTGGTTTGGGGGATTGTTCACTAGCAGTAAAAAGAAGAAAAAATAACTTGGGATGAGAGTTAGCAAATAAGATAACTAGAGGAGGGCATGAATTATAATGGATGGGATAAGGAATGGGAATACCACATTGTTTTTAGGACATTTGCCCGGGAGGAAGTCGTTGTGCTTCTATTTTGAAACGGACAATGTTCTTTACCCTGTAGCATATGTGCAAGGGAGATATACTAACATAGCGACTAAAAGATGGCGTAAATTGCTGAGTAGCAATAATACTAGCGAATGATAGGCAAATAGGTTAGCAAACTGAAAAAATAACTTGCCTATAGTGGTTCTAATATATTATAATATAGGGAAATGGGGGTGAAAGATGAAAAAAGCTACCACTAAATGGTATGCCTACATTTGCTTTCTAATATCATCATTTTTGCTAATTGTCAGCCTTTCTATTCTGATAAGTCCTTTTTTTTGGTTAATAGGTGCAATTGTGTATGGGCCTCTAGCCATTTATTTGGGTAGAGAGAAAAAGAACGAAAGGTTATCTATTTCAAGGGAGGGATTATGACTGATATAACATTAGTTCAAATAGTTCAAATTATGGCATTTGCCTTTGCTGTATCAGCTTTTATTTCGTGTCTTCTCCAAATGCTTTTAGTTCGTGAGGATGAAGAATAAACAGATACTAAAGCCCATGCCAAAGTTCATAGAACCAAATAAGGTGATTATAATATGAATCCACAAGAAATAAAAGATATTAGATGTAAATTGGGTCTTACTCAGATACAACTAGCAGACAAGTTAGGTGTTACCAATATGTCAATACACAAATGGGAGCATGGCATATCCAGACCTCATAAAGTATTCGCTGCTATGTTAGAGGAGTTAGCCATTGAAGAAAAGAATTGATGTTGTTATACCTGCCTATAATGAGGCAAGCGTAATAACAGAAATTGTTAAAGATGCTCTAAAATATTCTGATCGAGTCATTGTTATTGATGACAACTCAAAGAATAATACATGTAAAATAGCCGAAGAGTCCGGTGCTGAAGTTTACAAGCATATTAAAAACGAAGGGGCTGGAGCTGCCACAAGATCAGGTTTTATTATGGCAAAGGATGCGGATATAGTAGTTACTATTGATGGTGATGGGCAACATCGAACGGATGAGATTCCGATGGTCATAAATCCAATACTGGAAGGTGTAGCCGATCTGGTGATCGGTTCAAGATTATCATATTATCCATATATAAACGGTAAAGTTGAAAACCCAATGCCCTTTTACAGGAGAGTTGGTATTGAGATTATTACACTGGCTTATAATATTGGTTCTCGGTCAAAAGTATGCGATGCACAAAGTTGCTTTAGGGCATATAGCAGAGAAGTTTTAGATGCCGTAAGCATCGAAGAGGACGGGTTTGCTTTTAGTACAGAGGTGTTGATTAAAGCCCGTAAAAAGGGATTCAGGATAGTTGAAGTGCCGATTAATTGTATATACCATGACAGCTTCAAGCAGAATAGTACGCTTAATCCTGTGAGACATGGCATAGAAGTATTATCAAAAACCATTAAATGGAGATTAACATTAGGAGGTTAAAATGACAAAGGCATGGATAACATGGACTGTGATGCTTGTTGTTGTGATAGTCGCAGGATTTGTATTGTATCCAATAGCAGAAGAACAAGGTGATGTTGTATACAAAGGACGAGAGGTTTTCACCACAGAAGAAGAATATAGCCAATTCAAATGGGCAATTGCTAATAGTGATGCAAAGATTTTAGAGATAGAAGTATTATCATCTACGCCACCAATAATTGTTGATTATAAATTCCTTGTTGATTATGGTAATCAATTTGGTTATGGGGATAGGGATGTTACGTTTGTATCTTATTTCGCCACTTGGTATCGAGTACTTTGTGGTTTGTTTCTCGGCCTATTCTTTGTTAGTGGTATATATATGTATATATATGGCTATGGAGAATAAATGAGCAGTCTATTACTATCAGCTAATGCTTCAGAGTATGGGATTGTTAAATTTATGGAGTATGTAGCATCTCAAGTTAAAAAGGGCGATGTTGTTCTTGATGCAGGGGCAGGATTGTGTCCGTACCGAAAATATTTTAAACATACCATATATGAGTCTGCCGACAATAGTGGCAAGCACACGATAGTTTGTGATTTAGAACATATATCGGTATCTAGTTGCCATTACGATGTGGTCATCAGCACTCAAGTCTTAGAGCATGTTGAGTATCCACTAAAAATATTAACTGAGTTTCACCGGATACTGAAGCAGAATGGGAAATTGTTTTTGACTGCTCCTCAAGGCTTTGGTGTGCATAGTGAAGCTAATTATTTCAATTTCTTGGGCAGAGGACTCGGTTCGTTATTCGCAGGGGCAGGGTTCAAAGTGCAATTTATCAAGCCTATGGGTGGAATTTTCTGGATGATGGGTAAATATTGCAAGGTATTGCCATGGTATATATTCCGCCAATATCTTAATACTGATGGTGACAAAGTTCGCATGACAGTGAAGGCATTACCACTAGCCCCATTATTTATATTGAGTGTGCCTATTTGTTGCTATATTATACCTTGGGTGTGTTTTTGTTTAGATTGGCTAGATCGTAAAAAGGACTGGACTATTAATTATGCGTGCTATGCTGTTAAGTCATAAGGGGGATTATTAAGACCAATGACTCCTGAATTATTATTCTTGGCATCGGTAGGGCTTATCGCAGTCTTTGGTTTCGCAATATCACTTGTAATGGTAGGAATCAAGTCAATCAGGCAGGATAATCTAAGAAACAAAGCTGAAATAGAACATAAAGATAAACAAGAGCAGATTTTATCAAAGGGACTGGAAATAACAATTAGAATGAACATGGGCGATACAAAAAATCACAGACTTGATGATCTTTTCCGTGAACTTACAAAGTTGGATAGGGGGGACTAATGAGAATATTATTTATATTGGAATATTATTACCCCCATCTTGGGGGAGTTGAGACATTGTTTAAGAATCTATGCGAGGGTTTGGTTAAGGATGGTCATGATGTCATAGTCGTAACATCGTTGCTTCCCGGGATGTCTAACACATCTCAGTATGATATTGTGGATGGTGTTGAAGTGCGTAGAATTAAAACACCAAATCGCTATTGGTTTTCATTCTTATCTATCCCGCTAGCAATATATCTGGCAGAGGATGCTGATATAATACATACGACAACCTATAATGGTGCATTGCCAGCACGGATTGCTTCAAAGGTTAGAAGGAAGCCGTGCCTTATAACTGTACATGAGATATTAGGTAAAAGGTGGGCTAAATTTCAAGGCATGAGCAGGATTTCTGCGTTGCTACACCGGTTTTTAGAGCGGGCAATAATAAAATTAGGTTTTGATTGTTATGTTGGAGTATCCAAATTTACTGCTAACGCTATTAGTGCATATGGCAAAGATGCAGACACCGTTTACAACGGAATAGATTACAATGTCTTTAATAGGGATAGCGGGAATCGAGCAATAGTTAGATCACGCCTTGGCTTAGAAGATAGTTTTGTTTATATGTCGTATGGTCGCCCAGGGCTAACAAAAGGAATTGAATATTTAGTAATGGCAGTACCTATAATCAGGGATAGTATAGAAGGTTCGAAATTACTGTTATTGTTAGGGCGTGAACCTGTATCGAGATATAATATGATTATGGTGTTGATAGAATCACTCGGCATACAGAATGATGTAATATGCTTGGACACAGTGCCATATAGCGAATTACCGGATTATATTGCTGCTAGTGATTGTGTGGTTATCCCATCTTTGTCTGAAGGGTTTGGGTTCTCCGCAACAGAAGCCTGTGCGATGGGTAAACCTATTGTAGCCTCCAATGTAGCGTCACTTCCAGAAGTAGTATCTGGCGACTATGTTTTGGTTGAGGCTATGAATCCGGCAGCCATAGCAAAGGGTGTACGGCGAGTTCATGATGGCAGTGTGACGGCTAGTGTGAAAAAACTGTTTGCGTGGGATGCTTGCATTGCTGCATATAGTAAAATTTACGAGAGTTTGAGCAAATGAATATATTTTTAGCAGGGGGTTGTGGGTTTATCGGATCTAGAGTAGCCAGAGTATTGAGTGATGGCGGGCATGATGTGGTAGCATTTGATTGTGATACAAGCATGGCAAGTAAGCGTATGAGAAAGTCCAATAGAGTTTCGGTTGTTACCGGTGATTGCTGCGAGAGGTTTATGCTATCAAGAACGATCAGTGAAACATTTCCTGACGTGATAGTGCATCTAGCTGCTGACGCTGTAGCAACTAATTGCGATAGATATCCACGTGATGCGATGAATAATAATTTACATAGCATTGAGAATACATTACTGGAAGCAAAAGCGTGCGGTATAAAAAGATTCGTATTTGTATCATCGAGCTTTGTATATGGTGATTTTCACTATACTCCTGCCGATGAGAATCATCCTAAAAACCCTATAGGAGTTTATGGAGGCACTAAATATGCAGGAGAAATATTAGTGCAATCGTTTTGTAAAAGATTTGGCATTGACTGGACTATAGTTAGACCGTCTGCAGTATATGGTGAATATGATGTTAATGAAAGGGTTGTTCAGGTGCTTCTAACTAATGCAATGGAGGGGCGTCCTCTAGTGCTCAAAGGACCAGAACAGGTATTAGATTTTACATACATTGATGATGTAGCTGTTGGGCTAGGGAAAGCGATAACAAGTGATAAGGCTAAGGGGGAGATATTTAATATTACACGGGGAGTAGGACATACTTTAGCTGAGTTAGCACAGATGATAAAGTTATTAGTACCGGATGCTGAGATTGTAGAGGGTGAGGTTGACAGGGCAATTCCTAGAAGAGGGGCACTTGATATTTCTAATGCTGCTGATTTGTTAGGGTATAAGCCTCAGTGGTCATTAGCAGGTGGAATAAAACGATACTATGAATGGATGCGTAATAATTCCTGAGGAGTTAAACACATGAATATAGCATTTCTAGGTAATGGTAGCCGTGGGGAAGTATGCAAACAAGCGTTGTTAGAAGCAGGACATTCTTTAGTAGATAATATAAACGAATGCGAGTTAATAGTAATGGCCGGATACAACAGGATATTGCCAAAAGATGTATTCAGTAGACCCAAGTATGGGGCAATAAATTGCCATGCAGGAAGATTACCCAAATATCGTGGTTCATCGGTTTTGAATTGGGCAATAATAAATGGTGAGACTGTGGGAAGTGCCAATATAATACAGGTTGATGAAGGGATTGATACCGGCGATGTATTATTTGAGCGAGGGTTTTTAATAAGAGATAGAGATACAATCGCAACAGTTAGAGAGACCGTAAATAAGATATTCGCTGAGTTATTGCCAGAGGTGGTATATAAAATTAGCATTGGGGCGGTATCACCTATCCCACAAGGCGGGGGTGAATATTGGCATCATCGGCAGCCAGCAGATAGCCGGATAATATGGGGCGAAATGACTGCAAAGCAAGTTTACGATTTAGTAAGGGCAAGCGAATATCCTTATTGTGCATGGACGGATTTTGTATGGAAGGTATATGGTATAACGAACAACTATGCATATGCAGATGTCCCAAGAGCAAGACTCTTAACCTCTAGCTATCATGGTATTCCCGGACGTGTAGTTGGCAAGGTTGATGATGGGGTAATTGTAATAGCTGCTGATAGAGGGATTTGGATTGATGCTGAATTAAGCGTAGGAAGTCAATTATATTGAAGGAAGTTATGATGACTAAACAAGAAAAGATAAGACAAGAGATACACAAATTGGCAATTGAGGCTGTTTGTCCTTATTCTATGAAACCATCGACACCTTATGAGATTGGTGCAGTAAAAATACAAGAATTCTTTGGTATGCAAATCGTTAAATATATCGTCTCTCAGGGATTAGTGTTAAAAGTGGATAGGGAATTGCCTAAAAATCCTTACAGGAAAGCTAATGGCAAATATAAATATGAGGAGCAACCATACGAAGCGGATGGTTATGCCGCTGGACAACAAGATATGCTCAAAGCTGGCTTTGATTCTGCAACAGAGTCACTGATACTATAAAAAGGAAGTTTATGTATGAAGCCTTATTATGAGGAGGAATGGATATGCAGATAATCAAAATAGTGATGGGTAGTATTGCAACGTTGCTTGGCGGAGTTATTGCTGGTATGGGAATGATGATTTTAGCATTGTGGATTGTGATAGAAGTAGTGAAGGTGCAACCATATTCTGCGGGGGTAGATATTAGTGCTTGGCTGGCAATGATTTGCCTTATCGCTGGTGGGGTTGTGGGCGGTTTGGTAATACAGACAAAATTGCTGCCCCAATCATGGAGATTATAGTTAAATTGTAGTTATGAAACCTTATTATCAGGAAACCCGAAGGAGTAAAAAGAAAAGAAATGAAACCTGAGCAATGGATAGTTGAAGGTAAAGTTGGCAGATCCTCGAAGACTCTATGGGCTGTAATGATGGGAGTTATTACAGAACCTACGGAATGTGGTGGACATTATGATGTTCCACATGACCCTGATGATTTTAGTCGTTGTTTTGGTTTACTTACTGAGTTCCCCGAATGGGAAGAGCGGTTGAAAGAGGTTAGTGAATTACTTCCTAAGTGGAAGCCTTTTGTAAGGGAATGGAAGAAACTGAAAGAGATGTATTGCCAATGGTGTATAGATATAGAGGATTACCGAAACGAAAAGATGATTCACCCACGGAAGAAGTTCGAGAATGGTCTGTATGGCTTCATGCAGGAATTGGAATATGAGGGTATGTTACTTGATGGATGGATACAGGATGGCAGCCATTCTTGGCATCGTTAACATGTGTAGGCGGATGGTTGTGGGGCTAAATATTCAAAAGGAAGTTTACGATTGAAGGTATCAGTAAATATTATAACTTGTAATAGGCTATCATTATTGAGGCGTGCAGTTAAAAGCGTTTTATGCCAAGATTATGATGATTATGAGATTGTTATTGTAGATAGTAGTGGCGTTGGATCAGTGAGAAAGTGTATTGATGAATTTGACAACCCAAAAATTAAGGTTTTAGACTATCTGGCAAACAAATTTGAATTAAGTTTGGCTAGGAATTTATGTTTACGAGAGTCCAGCGGAAAGTATATAGCAGTTCTTGATGATGATGATGAGTGGGTATGCCCTAGCAAAATGCGGTGGCAGGTTGAATACATGGATTATTATCCTGATTGTGTACTTACAGGTACGGATATATCTATAATTACACTAAATGGTTCTGATATATCATATAGGATGTATCCCCATTGTGATCAGGAGATTAGAGACTCGATGCTTGTAGAGAATCCGTTTTGCCATTCTGCTACAATGTTTAGACGTGATATGGCTATGGGACGTGGAGGGTATAAGCAGGTCAAGGGATTGTGGAATATCAATGAATATGAATTATGGATGAAATTGGGGCTGTTAGGGAAGATGGCTAATTTGCCATTCTGCGGTGTATCACGAATGGTATGGCCGAATAATATGACATTCAGGCATAGGCTGATACTCTACAAGAAGGATTTTGGTTTGGCGATTGAGTACCGACATGAGTATCCTAATTTCCTGAAATCTGCTTGGAGGTATTGCGTGAGTTATCCTATAAAGTGGAGTGTTAGCTGTGGATAGACCGAAGTTACGATTATCATTTACAGCTATTCGGGAAGCTGTGCGAGTTGGGTATCATAATCCAATTGCCCTTTATTTATATATGAAAAAAGGCTTGTCGGCATCGGTTATTTCGCAACTATATGATTTAATGCCCTCGCTTGGCGGTGATACGTGGGGTTTGGCAGGATATGTAACATCAATCAAAAGTGATAATGCGTTCAACGATTATATAAATACAAAACTAGATAAATTAAATTATGGGCAGGTTGTAGCTCCTGAACTATTGTATGTCTTGGTTAGGAAATTTCGTCCTAGTGTAGTTGTAGAAACTGGGGTATCGGCAGGAGTATCATCTGCATATATTTTGAAGGCATTAGCGGATAATGAGCATGGCAAACTATACTCAATCGACTACCCTAATTATGCTATGAATGAAGGGGTTATGGTATCTGAGGATAAGGAGACTGGGTTTGTAGTACCGGATTATTTGAAGGATAGATGGGAACTACATATAGGGATGTCACGATGGTTATTAAGGCCATTATTGAAGCAATTGGGCAAAATAGATTTTTTCCTGCATGACAGTGAACATAGCTATAGTAATATGGCATATGAGTATAAAGTTGCGTGGCAATATATGAAGCGTGGGGGGCTGTTATTATCGCATGATATAAAAGACAATACTGCGTTTAGTGAATTCGCTAGATGGCAGAATAGGATAGGACATGAATTTTATTTTACAGGAATGGGGGTAATCCAAAAGTGAGCAGGGTAGTGTTATGTCGTCCGCCCTATTCAGGGGTATATGGGGTTTATAATAAAGTGCCGGAGGATAGAGAGGTGCGTGTTCCGCTAGGTCTGCTTTATCTTGCAGGTGCACTGGAAAAGAACGGACACGAGGTTAAGATAATTGACGGTGAACCCAAGCTATTATCGCCTACAGTAATTGCAAGTTTAGCTGATGCTTATAAACCTGACTTTGTTGGCATTAGTTCAACTACCCCGGAGTTTCACTTAGCGAAGGAAGTTTTACATTTAGTGAAGTTGAATTATCCCAAAACGACAACAATACTAGGCGGTGCTCATGCGACAGCTTTGCCAGAGGAATCACTGAAGGAATGCCCCGATGCGGATTATGTTGTTGTTGGGGAAGGTGAGCAAAGTATACTTAAAATCGTGAACGATATGCCGAAGGAAAGAATAATCAAAAGCCCGTTGGCTGAGGACTTGGAGACCTTGCCCAGACCGGCACGTCATCTAGTGGATTACAGCGATTATGCCTACCCTATCCCAAATGAGGGTTTGGTGCGGATGGATACCATAGAAACCACAAGGGGCTGTCCATATCACTGTCTTTTCTGTTCACATTTACATGGCAATTCAGTAAGATTCAGAGAGCCGATAAAATGCGTTGATGAAATAGAGATGTCCATAAGAGAAACTGGGGCAAGGCTGTTTATGTTCTATGATGAGACGTTTGCTGCCAAAAGAAGCAGGGTTGTAGAATTGTGCGAGGAAATTATAAGGCGGAATTTGGGGATACAGTGCTTTTGCTGGACTAGGGTTGATTCACTAGATTATGACCTACTAAAACTTATGAAGAGTACAGGCTTCAACCAAATTTCAATAGGCGTGGAATCGGGCAACCAGAATATGTTAAATGCCATGAGGAAGGGTACTAGGCTTGAGCAGTATGTGCAAGTCTTTGACTGGCTTGAGGAATTGGAGATGGAAGCTAGGGGTAGTTTTATTGTCGGAGCACCGGGAGAGACGCCACAGACCATCCAAGAATCCATAGACTTTGCCAGAAAATTGAAGTTGTACAGAATCGGCGTGAATATTATGACACCATATCCGGGAAGTCCGCTTTATGCAGAGATGGTCAAAGGTCGTGACGATATAACCTTTGCCTCAAGGGATTGGCGGGATTATAAACGATGGGGGAGTGCCGTAGTTGAAACACCATCATTATCTTCTGCTGACCTTATAGCATGGCAAAAGAAATTCCTGCGGGATTTTAATAGCAGTCGGCGTGTCTTATGGTATCATTTCAGACAGTTGTTTAAGGGCAATTTGTCTTATTATTACTATAGACCGATATTATATGCGGTGAAGGAACGGCTAAAATCTGTATTTAGGGGTAGAATTAAAAAATGAAGCGTATTTATCAGGGTCAAAAAGTGGATACCACTGAAATAGACATTGTACTTGAGCATGAGATATGGAATGAGTATCAGCTCGCAGATGGGAATGTTCTCAGGGTAAAGTATGTTTTAAAAGCAGTGTATACAATCAACGGTGAACTAGATCCTAATGGCACACCTATATATGGATTTGAGGGGCAATTTGTAGTTAGATTAAAAGGAAAAGGGGAGTAACAAATGGCAAATATAGCAATTATTGGTAGTGGAATGGTAGGAACGGCAACCGGTGAAGGGTTGATGCAAATGGGACATAGAGTTATATTTTATGACATTAAAGCTGATAGGGTTTCAGCATTGTGTGCACAAGGGCTTAATGCAGTAAATGATATAGACTATGCAATAAAACAGTCTGAAATTAGCTTTGTGTGCGTGCCGACGCCCTATAAAGATGGAATTATCCTGTCCCATATTTGTTCTGCTATCAAGGCTATTTCATATGTACTAAAAAAGAAAGGTCAATGGCATTTGGTGGTAATAAAAAGTACAGTCATACCATATACAACAGAGAATGTAGTACAGCCAATATTAGAAAGGGCAGGAATAGAATTCGGGCTATGTATGAATCCAGAGTTTTTGACGGAGATATCAACTACATGGTCAGATGATATCAAATTCCAAAGAGATTTCTGGAATAAAGACCGGATAGTTATTGGTGAGATGGATAAAAAATCAGGCGATGTACTGGAAGAATTATATAAGCCTATCGGTGCTCCAATATTCCGTACCGACTTAAAATCGGCTGAGATGTCTAAATATGCTGCAAATTGCATGCTAGCTACGAAGATATCATATTGGAATGAGATGTATTTAGTCTGTAAAAAGGCAAATATAGACCCAGAGTTGATTGCGACGGTTACAGCCTTAGATAACAGGCTAGGCAAATATGGCACTATTCATGGCAAAGCATTCGGGGGGACATGCTTGGTAGCGGGGACTAAGATAAGAGTATGTGATAAATTGGTTAATATTGAGGATGTTAATGTAGGTGATAATATTTATGATGGGCGAGGGTTGACTAAGGTGATGGGCATCTCAAACCGTATATCAACTAAAAACGTTGAAATATTAGCTCGTGGGAGAATATTGGCTGGTTCAGCAGACCATATTCAGTTTATAGTCAATGAGTATGGTAAATTGGAAGAGCGATTATTAGGGGACGTCAGGGTTAATGATTATATATTTATGCCATACCAAAGTAGTGTTGACGCCTGTGTGATATTTATGGGGAAACGTCCTTCACGGAAGGTTAGGTGGTGGCGTGATGCATTTGTACCTGATAAAAGTTTTGCGAGATTGATGGGCTTATATATGGCTGAGGGGACTATGTCAAAGAATAGGGTAGGTAAGGCTGAGTATTCAATATTATGGTATTTTGGGGGAGAGGAAGAATACCTAGCTATTGAAGTATTACAATTATTGGCTAAAATTGGCATACAGGGGACTAAAAAGTTTGTTACTTCTTATGGTACGTATGGGATATCTAGATGTTGGCGGGTTAGATGTAGGAGGCGTGGTCTACAAGAGATAATGGGGAAGCTTAATATCAATGGGTTGGCACGCAATAAAATAATAGATATGCTACCTAATGGTATAGCCGAGGCATTTATAGGGGGGTGGTTAGATGGTGATGGCAGTTATAGTGGAGGAACGGTAGCAGGGCATTCTGAGAGTATTGAATTAATCAACACTATAGACACAATGTTAATTAACTTGGGAGTAAATGCTGTAAAGAAGAGCGATGGTAAAGAGGTTAGGATATCAGATAGACAGCATGTAGAGCGTGTATGCTCATGGACAAAAAGGTTGAAATATGATGCAAGTATTTATAAAAATAGCACTATTTATAAATCACAAACTATGCATATAGTAGATGGCGGCTGGGCAGTGCAGGTTAGCAGGGTACGTGAGATAGGGAAGCAGAAAGTTTATTCAATAGAAACTGAGAGCAGGAAATATATAGCCAATAATATATTGACTCACAATTGCTTACCAAAGGACTTAGCAGCATTCAATAGTTTTGCTGAACCCTATATAGTTACTGATTTACTAGGAGCAGTTCAGGATGTCAATGACTATATGGCAAAAGAGTATGGGGTTAGGGAATGAAACCATATTATCAGGATAAATGGGTAACAATTTATAATTCTGATTGCAGAGAGATATTGCCTCAGTTAGATAAGGTGGATTTAGTGTTGACTGATCCTCCATATAATATCCATAAGGCAGAATGGGACAAGATACCAAATTACCTTGAATGGTGTGGGGAATGGCTTAAACTAGTAGAAGGCAAATTAGCTGATAATGGCAGTTTCTATTTCTTTCATAATGAAATACCTACAATAGCTGAATTAATGTGCTGGATTAAGTCAAACACTAGGTTTGTATTTAAACAATTCATTATCTGGAATAAGCGATTTGACGCTGCTTCAAACAAAGGTTATCTGGACGGTTTTATAGTTCCTGATGGGTTGCGAAATTATCAGCAAATGGCAGAATATGTTCTATTTTATACATTCCAAGATGAAACAGGCGTAACCTCAATTTTGCCATTATGCTTTGTTAAGTATCTTAACTATATGACAGAACAGAAGGAATTGTTAAAGTGGGGAATGGCAGATTTTAACAACTATCTGGGGTATGTTTCGATTGCTTCACATTGGTTTTGGCAAGATAAAGATAATGGTTTGCAATCACAACCGAGATTTATTTCAAAAAAGGATTATGCAAAACTACAATCTACTGGCTATTTCAAAAGAGAATATGAGGACTTGCGAAGAGAATATGAGGACTTGCGAAGAGAATATGAGGACTTACGCTATACTTTCAACAATCAGAAAACCCACCATTCTGTATGGAATTATGAAATAGCAGAACGTATAGACCACGCAACACCCAAGCCGGTGGATTTAATCGGGAATATAATCAAACACAGCAGCAATGAGAACGATTTAATCCTCGATCCATTTCTAGGCTCTGGGACAACCTGTTATTGTGCTAAAACGCTCAATAGACATTCAATAGGTATCGAGCTAAAAGAAAAATATTGTGAAATTGCAGCTAATAGATGTCGACAAACTGTTATGGAGTTGAATATATGAATATCCTACAGGTTGCCCCCCGCTTCTCAACCGCTCATGGTGGTGGAGGAGTAGTTGCAGCTTATAATCTAGCAAAAGGCTTAATATCAAAAGGGCATAAAGTGGGTATAGCAACGAGTGATTATCAGTATGATGCTGATTATGCAGAATCTTTATCAGCGTTAATGTTAACATATAAAAGCATATTGAATGTGGCATCGTTGCATATTACACCATTATTTTTGAGGGATATTACTTGCGACTGCTGGGCTAATATTGATATAATACATATGCAGAGTTGTAGAACATTTCAGAATATTATTGCACATCATTATGCTAGAAAATACAAAATCCCATATATTATTGAGGCACATGGATTACCCAAGACAGGTGCACGATTGAGGCGATTGCTGCAATGGTTATTTGATGTTTGTTTCAGCAGGACGCTAATAAGAGATGCATCCGTACTTATTGCAGAGACTAGAGTTGGTATGGAAGAATACGGGGAGATCGGGGCGGATCAGCAAAAAATAATAATTGTACCGTGTCCTTATGATCTTTCTATATTCGATAAGCTGCCCGATAGAGGACAATTCAAGCGAATAAAAAATGAATGTGGTTTATGCAGGGTTGTTCTCTATCTGGGCGGTCTGGAGTATATCAAGGGGATTGATCTTTTAATAAAAGCGTTTGCAAAATTAGATACCAATGATGTTAAGTTGGTCATAGTCGGAGCGGAAACCTCATATAAAAAGTCATTGGATAAATTAGTTGATAGTTTAGGTATTTCAGAGATGGTAATATTTACAGGCGGGCTATATGGGCAAGCCAAGTTAGAAGCGTTAGTTGATGCGGATGTTGCGGTATTCCCATCTAGGGCAGAGCAGGGCTTGCCGTTTGCTGCATTAGAGGCAATAATGTGTGATACTCCTGTGCTTGTAACAAGCGGGACAGGGGCAGCAGAAGATATAGTGAAAATGGGGGGCGGTGTAGTAAAGCCAGATATTAATGCGATAGCAGCAGGGATAAAACGATTACTATACAGCGAGCTTGGTGAAGGCATGGTCCAAAAAGGTCAACAGTATATTAAAGACAACCTATCTCTGGATAATAGCATAGGTGTTTACGAAGATATATATAAGGGGTGTTTTAGATGAAAATCCTTATTACCGGGGGCTGCGGATTTGTAGGAAGTCACCTATGCGATAAATATGTTAAGGATGGGCATACGGTAATATGCCTTGATAGCTTTTTATCAGGGACACTGGCAAACATAAAACATCTGCTTGATTATCGTAATTTCAAACTGGTGAATGGCGACATAAGGGACGTAGACTTGTTAGACAAATTAATGTGCAATGTTGATGTTGTATTACACTTGGCTGCACAAATTCATGTTGACCGGTCATATATAGAACCAAATCTCACATGGGATATAAATGTCATGGGGACACAGAAGATACTTGAGGCAGCGAGGTATCACGATGTAAGCCGTGTTGTATATGCATCCTCTAGCGAGGTTTATGGTACTGCTCAATATGTACCAATGGACGAGAACCATCCGCTAGACTCGCCTCATCCATATGGGGCTTCAAAGACTGCGGCTGATAGGCTTTGTTTTGCATATCAGCAAACGTATGGAATGGACATAGTAATTATGAGACCGTTCAACATATTTGGAGAGAGACAGCGTGATGTTGGTTATGGTGCTGTTATATCATTATTTACCCGGCGTGTACTAAACGATGTTGCTCCGATCATATATGGTAATGGGCTACAACGCAGGGAATATACCTATATAGCGGATATTATAGAAGCCTATGATCTAGTAGTAAGGCATGTAGAGCCTATAGTTGACCCTATAAACTTCGGGACTGGTAAAGACGTATCAATCATCGAATTAGCAGAATCAATTATCAGTATATGTGGCAAAAAATTAGAACCATTCCATGCTGAATCACGTATGGCTGAAGTGTCCAGACTATGTGCAGATGCAAGTAGAGCAAAAGTCTTATTGGGGTGGGAAGAGAAGACACGATTAGGTGATGGGTTGACTAAATTCATATCATGGTATGAGGTTTATGGATTTGAGAGGGGGCTTGGGGTATGACAAGTAAGGAATTAGCCAAGCGAATTCGTATACATGCTTTGAATATGTGTCATGATGCAAAGGCATCGCATATTGGAGGCTGTTTATCATCTGCGGATATACTAGCAGTCCTATATAATGAGATATTGACTGAAAATGACCGGCTGATTGTTAGTAAAGGACATTGTGCCGCCGCCGTTTATGCAGCTCTAGCAGAGATGGGCAAAATACCTATGGAATGGCTTAATGATTATTGCCAAGATGGTGCTAAGTTAGGGGGGCATGTAACTTATGGAGTCCCCGGGGTTGAAGTATCTACAGGTGCATTGGGGCATGGGCTGAATATAGGTTGCGGCATGGCAATGGCAGGGCAAGGGCGAGTTTATGTACTCATGAGTGACGGAGAAATGAACGAAGGGTCTACATGGGAAGCTGCATTATTTGCATTGAGACATCATCTAGGTAATTTGATAATCATAATTGATTATAATAAGATACAGAGCTTTGGCAATACCACAGAAGTTATGCATATATCCCCACTAGGTAGTAAATGGCAAGCGTTTAATTGGGATGTCTACGAAGTAGAAGATGGGCATGATTTGGGACAACTACAACGAACTATAGGAGTTATACCACGTGAAGCATATCTGCCGAATTGTGTAATATGTAATACGGTAAAGGGCAAGGGCGTTAGCTGCATGGAGAATAAGCTAGAGTGGCATTATAAATATCCTAATGATGATGAATTGATACTGGCGTTGGGGGAATTAGAATGAACTGGATGAGTAGGATTTCTATTTTTATTATTATGGCAATAATGGGGTAGGCATGGGCTAAGGCCATAGGCGGACCATATAGTATTCTGATTGGAATAGGCATTATTGTTATCTTATGTTTGATTGGCATCATCGTTGAAGACCTGATGGCTAAGGGGAGTAATAAAGATGCGTAAGGCGTTTATTAATACACTGGTTAAACAAGCACTCCGAGATGATAACATTTGGCTACTGGTAGCTGATGTTGGTTATGGGCTAGTCGAGCCGTTTAGAGACAAATTTCCTGATAGATTTGTCAATGTAGGTATTGCCGAGCAAAACATGATAGGCGTTGCAACAGGATTAGCCATGAGCGGTAAAACTGTATTTTGCTATTCATTGGCAAACTTTCCAACCTTCAGATGTCTTGAACAAATACGCAATGATATTTGTTACCACGAAGCTAATGTCAAGATTGTATCTGCCGGGGCTGGATTATCATATGGGGCTCTAGGGTCAACGCATCATGCTATAGAGGACGTAGCAATTATGAGAGCGTTACCAAATATAGCAGTCGTTTCACCATGCGATCCGATTGAAGCGGCACTAGCAACCAAGGCGATCTCGGAATTCGATATTCCATGCTACTTACGATTATCTAGGGATGGCGATCCTATAATACATAACGACATCCCTGAATTCATGCTAGGCTCTGCAATGAAACTAAAAGATGGGGGCAGTACCGCAATTATCGGGTATGGCAGCATCATGTCAGAAGTCATGAAGGCAGCAGGTATATTGAATAGCCGACAATTTTACCCACAGGTTTGGAGCTTTCCTACAATAAAACCACTAGACATATATACTATATCCAAGTTTCAGAGGATAATTGTAGTGGAAGAACATAGCCTTATAGGGGGGCTTGGTAGTGCAGTGGCAGAGCGTATTGCTGATAGTGGTTCAGACACTAAATTAATGCGTATTGGCATTGATGAACGATTCTGTACAGAAATTGGTAGCCAACAATATATACGAGAGAAAAATGGGTTGACGGCTAAATTGATAGCCGACAGGATAGTTGTATACATAACAGAAGGGCTGAAGGCTCATAACTATCTTGCAAATAGCTATGTTGCAAGAAGTGGTGAGGTTAGATATTTGTAATGACGGTAATAACAGATTGGAATATGCCCTAGTGCTTGTTGGGAGGGGAAATGGTAGAATGCTATTGCAAGACCTGTCATAGAAAAATAGATACCACAAAGGAGAAATTATGGACTGACGATGCTAGTGGTTTGTCTTTTGCTCATAGTCGGTATCAATGCAAAGAATGTTATTCCTTAAATCACAAGTTTTGTCCTAAATGCAAAGACCAACCTCTGTTAATGGAATGGAAACACTGCCCGAAATGTGGGACTAAGGTATAGGCAGATGGTTATGGAGCTAAATGTATGACATTACAAGACTGCCTAACAAAATGTGCTATGGAAACAAGACTTGTAGACGAGTTTAATCGCTTGTCCCATACTAGCATTTCATTCAAGGACAGCCGAAAGCCTATAGAGATAATGATTGATGAGTCCACAGGTTATCCAAACCCATTCAAAAATGACCATGATGAGATGCAGCAATTCATTAGTTTTGTTTTTGAATTTATCTGGTTGCCCCTAGTAGCAGAGAATAGCGAGATGCAGGAAAGGAGTGGATAATGATGTTTAATTGGGTGGTTATAATATTCATATTCTTTGCAGCGGTGACTGTATTTGCGACTGTATACAAATGGTTTAAAAATAAGAAGGATTTTAACAAAACTACTATAGAACATGATAGTATAGAGTTAAAAGATATGAAGGTTGAGATAGATTTACTTAAAACCAAAATGCCTTATCTTAAAGACGAAATAGATACATTGATAGAAGAAGCTAAACGAAATTATTCACAGGAAAGGAGAGGTTAATGTCTAAATGGAAAGTACCTTATGTAAATTTCCCTATAGTATATAAGGATATGGGGGAAGAGATAATCACAGAAATAAGGCGTGTGCTGGCTGGGGGCGATTTGATTCTGCGAGATGATGTCGCATCATTCGAGGCAAACTTCGCTAAGTTCCTAGGTATGGAATATGCCATTGGGGTTGGCAATTGCACCGATGCATTACGGTTATCGTTACGATGTTTAGGTATAGGCGAAGGCGATGAAGTCATAACGTCATCACATACGTTCTTAGCTACGCTGGACGCTATAGTTGACGTTGGGGCAACTCCAATATTAGTTGATTCTGGCAAAGATTATAACATGGATACCTCAAAGCTGGAAGCTGCTGTATCAAATCGTACAGTAGCAATAATGCCAGTACATCTTAATGGACGAGTATGTAATATGGATGTAGTTATGGGAATAGCTGAAGAATATAAATTATTGGTAATCGAAGATGCAGCTCAGGCGTTGGGTGCAACCTACAAAGGCCGAAAAGCCGGTACATTCGGGGTAGCTAGTGCATTCAGTTTCTACCCTGCTAAGATACTAGGTACAGTCGGGGATGGGGGGATGGTTGTCACAAATGATAGCGTATTTGATTATCTGCTCCGGGCAATGAGAGATTACGGAAGGGTTAAAGGGCAAGAACAGGTTACAGGGTACGGGCAAAATTCAAGACTCGATAACGTACATGCGGCAATATTGAATTTGAAGTTGAGAAGCGTCCCGAAATGGATTAATAGGCGGAGAGAGATTGCCAGTCTCTACAACAACAACTTGAGCATCTTTTACGATTCTGCGAAATTGCAAGTACACTCAGAGGTAGGAAGTGATTATTATGACGTTTACCAGAATTATGTTATACGGGCGGACAGGCGTGACGAACTTATACAGTATTTAGCAGATAATGGGGTTGAGTGTCTCGTACACTGGAAGACACCATTGCATAAGCAATTATCGCTCAGATTAGAGGATTATGTTTTACCAGAGACGGAATCAATCAGCAATGAGGTTGTATCCTTGCCAATGTATCCTGAATTAACTAACGAACAGGTTTTGTATGTCTGCGAAAAAATAAGGGAGTTTTATAGTGGCTAAGAAACCAAAAGAGTTACCCATACGTAAACTGCATTGCCGTACTAATGCATACTCTAAGATAATCAAGATTAATGTCCCAACATATTTTTATTGGGACGAGGACGGTGAGTTTGATGGTCTGTCGTTAGACATAGTTAGTGACAAGATAAGCCGATACCAGATTAATTTAATAGAAGATGTATTATCGGCTGCTAGCGGTTTAATAGATGGGGCTTCTATAAAAAGCCATAAAATAACCAAGCCACAGAATAAGGAAAAGACAAATATCCCCAAGTTCATTCTGGAGGCGTTTAAAGATGATGATGCTGTATAGACTTGCACTTGAGGCTTATTTTCACATCCGCCCCATGCGGATAAAAGAGCTTTTAGTTGGGACTAAAGCATGGGAAGATTATTGGGTAAAACGTAAAAGAGGCAGTGATTGGCATTATAAATCTCACGACTGGGTAGAGGGCTATTGGGAGTCAATCAATCACCCACATCGCAAATTATTGGTAGATGCAGTTAGCAAGTTTGAACCCCGCAGCATTTTAGAGATTGGTTGTGCGTGTGCTCCAAACCTATATTTACTAGCACTGGAATATCCAAAAGCCAAGTTATGGGGGATAGATATAAATGCATATGCAATACGCTATGGGCAATGGATGTTCAGTAATGAAGGAATTGATAATGTAAAACTGTTTACAAGCAGATTGGGGAAGGAATTACTCAAGGATATAGTGTTTGATGTAATCATTAGCGATGCAGTATTAATTTATATCGGTAAGGACAGAATATTTGATGTTATGGAAAATATGATTAACCATTTTCCCAGTGGGATGGTATTAGTTGAACGTCATATGGACGGGGTCGGTCCACTCGGAGTCTATAAGGACGGATTGTGGCAGCGTGATTATAGAGAGTTGATAGCAAGGGTTGCTCCTGCAGCCAATATAAAAATTACTCCTATCCAAAAGGATATCTGGGAGGAATGGTCAGAAACAGGATGTATTATTGAGGTTACACTGTGATTAGAGGATTCCTAAAGCGATTAATGCAGCAACATACTATAGGGGGGAAATGGCTGGGGGGATTTAAAAATGTGGCAAGCGGTGCAACCATGTATATCACTTTCATAAATTTGGTTTTGCTTGCTGTGACTGCATATGCTACTACTGTTGCTCCGTGGATGCAAGGCAGGGGATTGAACATCCCATTTGTTGTGTTCTTGGGCGTGATACTAGGGATAATTTTAGTAGTGTTTGCGTTTGAGTATAAAGTATCTGTACCGAGCAATTTTATATTCTGGAATGATCAATGGTGGAGACACAGTAATCCTATACGCAGAAAAATGGAAATGCTAGAAGCAAGGCTCAAAAAGATAGAAGCTATATTGGAGCGAATTGAGAACAAAGGTGGCTAAACCATATTATGAGGATAAATGGGTGACAATCTATCATGGGGATTGCAGAGAGATACTACCCAAACTTAATGTCAAGGTTGATGCTATTGTTGTGGACCCACCATATAAAACAGAATTTATACCATTATATTCTGAATGGTGGGAGTCATGTGATATTGTGCTTAAAAATGGCGGTGTCTGCTTTGCTATGGTAGGTCAATACAAATTGCCAGACGTAATTAAAAGTTTTCCAGAAGCATGGGAATATTTATGGATGGGATGCTTTGAACAAAGACAAATGGCCGCTACTATATGGACTAGAGGTATAGGATCAGCTTGGAAGCCCTTTATTATTTATGGCAAAGACTTCAGTAAATTCAAACCGTGGAAATACGATGTTATTTCTGCTAGTGGCGGTTACTTGAATGGTAAAGATAGCCACAAGTGGGGCCAACCTATAAATCAATTTATAACACTAATAGAAAGGTTCGAAATTAAGGGCTTAATACTGGACCCACTAATGGGGAGTGGTACTACGTGTGTTGCAGCTAAATTTCTCAATCGTAAATCAATAGGTATCGAGATAGAAGAGAAATACTGTGAAATTGCAGCGAATCGTTGTCGGCAAACTGTTATGGAATTAGGTGTATGAGAAGCAAAATTCTAGCAATTAGCGTTGCATTATTACTACCTGCTATAGTAGCAGCCGGTGCATATTATGGAACGGTCATAACCCCTATTTTACTCATTGCAGCCATATGTATTATCACCGTCTTAGTAGCCACTGGTAAGATAAGTGGGCGATTATTATATTTATATCTGTTTGCTATTTCACTGAGTCTAGTTTGGCAAACAACTATGATGGGAGTAGATGTTGTTGGGTCAGACATACATGACGAATATTATTTCGCACAGAAAAATCTACATGAAGTGTGGGATTTAACTTATCCCAATTCCAGCAATACATCAATAGTTATCGGGCTATTTGCTCCGTGGATATCACGGCTGTTGATGGTTGATATGGTGTGGGTATTCAAGGTTATTTTGCCATTGTTTTTAGCTGGTGTTCCAATAGTATTATTTGCTACATTCAAGAAGATGTTTGGTGAGAAGCGTGCATATTTTGCCACACTGTTTCTTGTGATTATCCCAGTATACAGCATGGAAATAGCACAAATAGCAAAGTCTATGGTCGCTGAGTTATTTTTTGCATTGATGTTTTACGCTATTATATCTGATTGGAAGTGGCAGTATAAATTATTGGGTATAGGTGGATCTCTTGTTATGCAAATCCTATGCCATTATACGATAGGTATATTAGGGATATGCTTTTTGGCAGCGATGCTTTTATTCCGGCTTGTGTCTATTCCTATTAAGTGGCGATTACTGGCTACTCGTAAAGTTCCTGTATTTGTATTATTGGGGTGTTTAGTTTTAGGGGCAGGAGTTTTTTGGGGCTATCATGGTTATGCTGCTAACGCATCTGCTGTTAGGAGTGTCACAGAAGTGGCAGTGGGTCTTGACCATAGTATAAGTAGCTCAAATGATCAAGCACAAGGGGGCAATGATCAATCACAGCGTGAGAAGATATCTGATAATGTAGATAGAATGTCATATATGGTTAAGTTGGGGACAGGATTCGATTGGGACAATGTAAGTATAGGGGGAAAGGTCTTCCGTGCTATCCAATATATTACTCAGTTGATAATATTGATAGGGGCGGGCTGGTTAATATTCAGGTACAGGAAATATAACATTAGTGTTGAATACATCGGGCTTATAATAGCTAGCGGGGTGTTGTTGATTGGGTGTATACTGATACCTAGTGTAAGCTCTATTATAAATATGTCAAGGTTCTATCATATATGTTTATTTTTTATAGCTCCTTTGTTTGTTTTAGGATGTGAGGCTATATCTAGTGTGAGGGTAAGGGTATGAAACCATATTATTCGGCTAAGAGGAATGTGGTGAATATATGAGTAGTATTGCTCAGTGCGATTCCTCGAAGTTCCAACGAATCATTAAGAAATATGAGGCAGGAATCTCTATTCAAATCATAATGGCAGAAGAGAATATCTCAATAAGAAGTATATATTACTATGTCAAAACAAAAAATAAAAGGCATCATTTTAAATTGAGTAAACACGAAGTACCAAAGGTAATTCCATCTCTTGGCCAAGCACTTACTCCTTGTCCTGTATGTAATGGAACTGTCGTTTTCAATCCTAATAACTATAAAATCCAGTATTGCGAATCGTGTGATAGCAAGTGGGATTTACATGGTAGGCCAATTAGATGAAACCATATTATTCGGCTAAGGGTGTTACGATTTATAATTGCGATTGCAGGGAAGTCTTGCCGTCTTTAAGCAATGCCTCTGCTATAGTTACAGATCCACCGTACAATCTTGTAAGTGCTAGTGAAAGGTTTGGTTCAAAGAATACCCCAGAAGGTAGTGTGCGGACTAGAAAAGCCAAAGGTTTTATGGGTAAAGAATGGGATGGTACAGGTATTTCATTTCAGAAAGAGACATGGGAGATAATTCGCAATGCCTGTTTATCGGGTGCTCCGTTGCTGGCATTTGGGGGTACTCGAACATTTCATCGAATAGCCTGTGCTATTGAAGATGCAGGGTGGGAGATAAGAGATACCTTGATGTGGGTGTACGGTTCGGGCTTTCCAAAATCGCTTGATATTTCAAAAAGTTTGGACAAGATGGCTGGTGCTGAAAGGGAAGTAATAGGAGAACAACATAATATCGCCAACAAATCAAATGCTAATACGGGTAGATACAATTGGAATACTGAAAACCAAATCAGAAAAGAATCTATCAATATCACCGCCCCCGCCACCCCCGAAGCTCAACTATGGGAAGGTTAAGGAACTGCTCTCAAGCCAGCGTATGAGCCTATCATACTTAGCATGAATCCTATAGATGGTACATTCGCTAACAATGCACTAAAACATAAAGTGGCAGGGCTGAATATAGATGGATGCAGAATACCGACAACAGACAACCTTGATGGTGGTGGGTATGATCCAGAATATAAGAGTCAAAAGGATTTGTCGCAGGCTACAAGTTATGCTACTAAAGTAATGAATAAGGAATTTGTGCAACCACAAGGTCGCTTTCCTTCAAATTTCATCCACGATGGTAGTCAACAAGTAATGGACTTGTTTCCTGATAGTAAGGATGGGCAAGCGGTTAATCATAATAGAAAACCTGAACTATTTAATCAGATATATGGCAAGGGGCGGAGAAATGATGGCATAGATGTTGGTTATGGCGACTCAGGGAGTGCTGCCCGCTATTTTTACTGTGCTAAGGCTTCAAGGTCTGAGAGGAATAAGGGGTGTGAGGATATGTACTGGCTAGAAGGTGAGCAAATGACAAGAGAGGCATGGACTGTTCTCAATGAGGAAAACGAAATTAATAAGGATAACAAGGATTTCAAAAAACATAGGATTGCACAAGGTAACACACACCCTACGGTCAAAAGTTTGGCACTTCTTACATATCTCTGCAAGCTAGTTAAATATCCTGAATACAATCTAATCATTGACCCGTTCATGGGAAGTGGAACTACGTTACTAGCCTGTATTAGACTTGGTATTCCTTGTATCGGGATAGACAGTGATGAGACAAGTTGCCGTATTGCTATGAATCGTTGTCAGCAAGAGATTAAAGAGTTAAATATTTAAAAGGAGAAATAAATGGGAATGTTCGATAATGTTAGTATTTACATGCCGTGTCCGCAATGTAGAGAGTGGGGTATGTTTGCTCTTCAAACAAAAAACCTCGAATGCCAGCTTTTCCATTATCATCCATTAGACGAAGACTGGTTTACCAATCTTAAAGAAGATCTAACGGGTCAGAAAAAGCTCCGTTCTGCTCTACCCGTATTCCCGACTGTACCCTATGATAAAGCTGCGGATGTTTGGGAAAACCAAGCAGAAAGAAAAGAAATTCTAGCTATGCCAAGTAAAGGAATAAGCGAGCAATTGAAATACATAATAGCCTATGGCAAGTGCCCAAGTTGTGATTGCCGTTTAAGAGGTAAAATTAAAATAGAAAATGGCTATTTAATGCAACCATTATTTGATGTAAAAATTGAGAATGATAAGGCAATAAGCTAATCGTTGTTGGCGAGAGGTATTCGAATTAGAGCTATGAAAACAACCCAAGAAGCAAAAGAGCTTAAAAATCTTCTTATATCCATTGAACATTTTTGTCTAATATGGACTCAATAATGGAATTGCCGTCTACACCTGAAAGAGGCAAGAAAATAGCAGAAGCATTAAACCAGCTTGAATTGTACAAAGATTTAACAAAACATAGATTGGGGATTCCAATTAACCGAAATATAACAGCTAAAAGTTGTCGGCAAGAAGTTAAAGAGTTAGGAATATGAGTAAGGTAGCAATTTGGTTTACAGTCACTATATTGCTAGTATATTTTGTATTCACGTCAGGATTCTATTATTGGGTTACGGGATGTAATGATGTGATGATATTAGATACACCATATAGTTGGGCATTAAGTGCCCGTGATAATGGAGTTACAGGCATAGCATCGGATGCTGATTTAGATTGTGTAGACTGGCTACTAACTGAGAGCGATCAGGACGTATTAATAGCGTGTGATAGTAACGCATTATATTTAATATCGGGATATACCGAATTGATTGCAAACTCATGGGAACAATACGGAAAGCGTGATCGACTTATTCCGATGGGCAAAACACCAGAACCAGAACGATGCTACATATTCATGACAGAATGGAATACACGAAATAGTAAATACATTGTGCCTACCGGTGTTGGATTAAGACGTTCCCCCGATATTGTATTTGATGGGCATAATATATTTTATGATACGTATGATTCAAATAGACCCGGGATTATTTATAGCGTAGTTGCTAATGTTATAGAAGTTTATAGGTGCGGAAGTGCTGTGGTCGTCGAGAAAGGGCATGTTAGTAGTTTTGTTAGGGATTGATAAGGTTTTTACGCTGATGGCATCACACCGCAGCGACATGGGCAGCAGGGGGTATTGTAGTTGAATAAGCGAGTTGTTTTTTGGGTTATCTTTGGTCTAGCGATTTTAACGTCTGCGTGGTTGCGTATTGGGATTCCTTATGGTGATATCATGGGGGATACGATACGATTTCCGTCCGTAGATGCATATTATTATTTGTCTGCAGCCGATTACACTTATGAGAATTGGCCGGAAGTAGAGCATTTCAATTCGATGCTGTCATGGCCTGATGGGGTTGGGGTCGGTTTACGTCCGTTAAATGGCTGGTTGATAGCTACGACTGCCAAGTTTTTCGGATTGAATATTGATATAGTTGGTGCTTATTCCCCCGCTATTCTAGGTGTGCTTATATTAGTTCCCGTATTATTTATAGGGTGGGTATTATGGAATAGATGGGTTGGTTTGATCGGGGTTGGTTTACTTGCTGTGATACAGGGGGAGTTTTTAGGTAGAACATCGTTGGGATTCTGCGATCACCATGCCCTTGAAATATTTTTAGCTACTATGACTATATTGATGTTGTTACTAGCATTGAAAAGACGTTGGCAGTGGGCATTCGGGGCGGGGATATTCTTAGGATTATATTACCTTAATTGGTCAGGTGCACCTCTGATAACTATAATCATCCTGTTGTTCTTGGGAATTCAGGCGATATGGACGCATTGGGCAGGGCAATCAGTCAAAAAGTTATGCGTAGTTGTATTCACGACTTTATTTGTGTCTTGTGCTGTATTTATGCCATTCCGTCATAGTGAGTTGACATATATGCTGTTTTTGTCACTGGCTGTATTAGTGCCGATTGCTATTTATGCTATATCTGTTATTACATCACGGTATAAACCATATTGGTATCCTGTTGGGCTTGTTGCCGTTGCAGTATTGGGATATTGGTTATTGACACTTGTTTTTGCCGATACAATAAAATCGGGATTCATAGAGCTATCAGGATTGGCGGGGCTAGTTGGTAAATCGGGCTATGGATTAGAGCGAACAATATCTGAAGTGCAACCATTGTTTGCCCCATATGGTAAATTTACAATGTCTCTAATGTGGGGTGGATATGGACTGGTATTTTTTGCAGGCATTATCGGCATGTTGTTATTATTATGGCGGAATAGAGATCACTCTGGCACGCTGCTGATAATTGTTTGGAGTTTAGCAATGATAATCGTCACGTTGATGCAGCGGAGATTCGGTTATTATCTAGCTATTAACCTTTGTTTATTATCGGGCTATGCTTGGTATGTAGCAATGTCAGCAATAGGTTGGCGAAAGTATACCAAAAAAGAAACTAAACGCAAGAACGTATCTCAGTGGTATTTTAGTAAGACCATTATCGTTATTGGTGCATTATTGATATTAGCCTCTATGATTATCCCTAATTACACGCTATCGTCACGTGAAGCCAAATATCATCCATATGCTATACCTCCAGCGTGGCTTGAGGCTACCGAGTGGATTAGAACAGAAACCCCAGTCACCTCATATACTGCTAAAGTTGCCGATGATGGTGAAAGTATAGTCGTAACCTCTATAAATACTGAAAGCGATTATGGTGTATTGTCATGGTGGGATTATGGCTATTGGATACTCAGATTGGGAGAACGCCCAGTCCCATGCCACCCAGGGGGCGGAAGTTCAGATAAATCGGCACAGTTTTTCGTTGCTCAGACAACTGCGGAAGCGGATGCCATTATTGATAAATTAGAATGTAGATATGTTATAATAGATTACCAAATGGTAACATCGAAGTTTTATGCTATGCCTATATTAGCAGAAGTAAAAGGGTTTACAGATGCAAACTATAATGATTCGATGATTTGCAGGTTATACTATTCAGCTAATGGTATAACCGGATATAGAGAAGTATTTGGAAGCACGGATCAATACAAAGGGGAATCGAGAGTAAAAATATATGAGCACTACTGATAAGTATCTAAATGGAGTCAAATAATGGATGAGAGCCACGAATACATAACCATGTGCGGGAAGGCAGAGGAGATACAGGCATTACGTTGCTATGAGTATCCTAATTCGTTTGCAGGATTATTTAGGAACGGGGATGATGTATATTATCAGCCAAAATGTTGGAGGGAAGATAGGGAAAGTGTTATCTGGTTACCACGACAGGATCAATTGCAGGGTATGTTGACGTACAGCAAGCCAATATCTCTTGTAGATAACTTAAATTATTTTTGTTGTCCAATGGATAGACTAGGGACTATGCCCCATAAGCGTGCTATGGTGGAAGCTCAAAAACAAGAGGATTATATTGCCAGTTTTACTTCAATGGAGCAACTATGGTTATCTTTTATAATGAATGCACTTTATAATAAGCGGTGGTTAGCAGATAAGCTAGAATGGGTGAATGAATGCCAGTAATTAAAGAACTATGGTATTTGCCACGTCCCATTTGACAAGTCCTTAGTTATTTGTTAGTATCAACTTGTATCAGACAACCGCTCAGTGTGTGGCATAGGGTGGGGATGGGTATCAGGCGATTAAGGCAGTTTGTATCTTTTCCTTCTTGAATAGTTACAAACTCTAGGTATTTGTGAACAAGTACCAAGAGTTACGCAACTTGACAAATTATCCTGATTTGTTATAATCATGCGTAATTGTTCCCCACCTGTTGGCTGTGGCTTTGTCATAGTCTCAGGTGGGTGTTTTAACCTTCAATGGATGAATGGTCCGATCTAATAATTGCTTTGAAATGAAGTCTTTTAACCTATTCCCATGAGTAAATTTGGTGAGTCGGTCCGCACCCCTGCTACGTGTACCATCAAGTGATATTCCCATTGTTTAACTTGACAAATCATCTATAATCTGATATATAGATATCTAATTAACATACTGGAGAAAGGATAGGAAAATATGACATTCCAAGACTGCCTAACAAAATGTGCTATGGAAACAAGATTTGTAGACGAGTTTAATCGCTTGTCACATACTAACATTTCATTCAAGGACAAACGAAAGCCTATAGAGATAATGATTGATGAGTCCACGGGTTATCCAAACCCATTCAAAAATGACCATAATGAAATGCAACAATTCATTAGTTTTGTTTTTGAATTTATTTGGTTGCCATTAGTTCAAGTCGTGGAATTAAAGTAACTTGGCAAATCACCTACAAGTAGAATAATGAGAAAAGAAAAAGAGATAAGTGAAAATGTGGCTAGAGCAAAGCGATCTGTTGATAAGTATCTAATTTGCCCATATTGTCTCAAGAGGATAAAAGTAGAAGTCAAGATTGGAGACGACCAGTATATATCTGGCGTCAAGGTTATAGATATTGTAGAATCAAAGCCACAAGGCTATACTATACCGAACTCTGGGTAGTTTAATCTGTAATCCATTCCCTTGACCTCAATAATCTTCCCCATCTCATGTAATCTGCTAACACAGGCTTCCCCCATATGTATTGATAATTCAGCCATCCCTAGATTAGTTGTCAATATCAATCTATTGTGCTGCCTATATATTCTGTCAATCAATATGAACATAATCCGGTGTAGGAAATCAGTATTCTGCGGTGTGACCTTGCCAACATCATCGAGTACAAGTATTCTTGGCTTTGTGAATTGGCTTATGATTGTATGTTCTGTCTCCCCGTTATTACTGAATGATGCTCTTATTCTGTCCAGCAAGTCTGATTCGGTTGTGAAATTAGCAGGGCATCTTACTGGATAATTGAATGAATCCATTGGATAGTTATCTATCATATATCGTGCAATTGATATGGCTAGATGGGTTTTACCAGTGCCGTACTTTTTGCCCCATAAAACTATAGAGCCATCGCTGGATTTTGCATACTCTTGAGCTTTTACATATGCAGTATTGCATTGTTCTATTTTAAATGTATCGAATGACATTGCCTTATGTTCAGGCTCTAACAATGATTCTATCCATATCTCACGTAATCGTTGTAGACAGTTATCACATAGTCCATTATTACCGGCAATAGTAGATTCAAATGTATGATCTGATAGGGGGCGATATCGGGCATTTATATTTTGGTAGCCGATGCAGGGTACTAGTATATTATTGTCTTGCATAGGTTAATATCTCTCTATCTTCAATATCTGCAATGAAGTCAGCGGATGGGTCAGCAATCGTTTGCCATAACTCAGTGTCACTATCTTTAAATGGTTTTGAGAATAGTGAACGCTGTTGGTATGATTGTTTTATAGCATTATTGCGGGATTTACGGGTAACCTGCTGTACTATTGCTGCGATTGTATCTTCTGCTGATATGTCTATACCCAATTCAAAACAACGTAGAGCAGAATCTTGTCTAATATCACTGCGTATTTCTAATGGTAGGTTGCGTGTTAAATCGTCGATGACGGCAATGCCTGTATTACTTGCACAAATAGCCTCGAAGTCCTGTATAGACATTATAGTTTCTTTTATGGTTTTTATACGTGGCTTGCGATAACATTCTACCCATACAGAAGGAACTAAACCATCAATTGTTATTTTTTTATAATCTAATTCGTCTGCTAGATTGTGCAATGCTTCTTTGTATTGCTTAGATAGTTCTAATAAGTCGGTGTGTATCCTGAGTAAGCCCTGTAGTCCTATATGATTATAGTGTTCTGATGGTTGTCGTACTGCAATCCTTTTAAGGTATTCTCCAGTCTTGTGATAACCTGAAAAACAGCAGGCCTTTTGTAATTCTTCGTCATTACTGAATACAGATATTGACTGTTTTAGTGTCGGTATTTTCAAGACAAGACGGTATAACAAGAGATACATCTTGGGTATTAAAAATGGTGGGTGGTGACCATAGTTGTTATGGTATGCCCAATATAGATTGTTCATGAAATCGGGAGGGAAGAATGATCTATCATACTCGTTATTAATCAACGAGCCATTTATAGTCTTGTTTGGCTTCAAAGACTCTAGCGTGTTAATTATTGGTGCTGGGACTAAACTCACCGTCTCTATCATTGATCTCCTTTAGTAGTTTACTTATTGTAGTTGTATTGTGCCCAGTTATTCTACTGACCATTCTCATGGTGAATCCTTTATTGATAAGCGACAATATCCCTTGTTGCTCTCTATCACTTAGTTTATTCATTATCTTCACACCATTGGCAAAATTCTATATGTTCGGCTATGGGCATCATATAGCAAGTGACTATCATTGGTATCCGGTCTATTGGACTATTACCACTGCCATATATATTACGTTCATAGCCTTCAATCAGCCCCTTATCCTCTAGTGCCTTCATTGTCATTTCGTCTCCTTTGATACCAATACTCCGTCCACCGCTATACTCAATAGCCTATCCGACAGCCCGTTGTCTAGCACGAAGCGAGCTACCTCAAGCCGAGTCCTGCTTTCTACCTCTACTCCCCAAACTGCGTTGAATTTGTCTCCTAGCGTATCATCATAATTTACAGATAATAGTTTGCCCCACGTGCCACTCATTATCCGTTTAATAATCTTCTTATCAATCCCACTTGATTGTTCTTTTTTATGGTATAACCAGTTCATCAATCCTTCAAATGGTTTAACTATTTTATTTGGTGCCCAGAACCATCCGTCATATAATTCAAATGTCCCGATGTCATATTTATAAATAAAATCTATCTCGCTTTTAGTCAAATAGGTTTCCCATTCCCCCACCGGTGTAAATGACTGCTCATTAGCTTTAGAATATATTATTGGGCTAAAGTTCGATGTTATATCTACTAATCCATGGCAATAACCATAGTATGCTGTGTGCATGTATTCACTGCTCTTAACCCATGTACCATTGCGTGTATCTAATAATTGTGATAGCTGGTAAGGATAGGCACTACGAATATCCCAATCCTCCGTATCCTCGAAATGCCCTTTTTTAAATGTCTCAACCCATGGTCCATGAGTACAATAATAAGCATACTCAGAGGTTTCTTCTGGAATATCCTCAATTGATGGTAGGTCCAGCTTATTCAATATTTCCTTTTCAAATACTGCTATAGGGGATACAAGCGATTTTGGATGTAAACCCAGTCCTGCTAAAGCCTTGTAAACCTCTTCCGCTATCCTTTTAGCTTCATATGCTTTCTCAATCGGGTCGCCATTGTCAAGATCCCAATTATCCATATATTGAGACATGTTTGAAAAGACAGTGAACTGCGTGTCGCTTCCTATGCTGAAGAACTTTTTGGGTATATATTTGAATTTATATTTTTGGGTTCTCAGAATGCCTGTATCATTCAATTCTCTTAGTTGAAGTTCTGTCATCTTTATTAAAACTAATAATTGAGCAATAGCATAATCTAAATGATAAAATACTTTAATAGCCTCCTCTTTATCAGCTAGCAAAGTATTTAGATAAGGGGGTTCCCTACAAATTATTCCATTAGAATTGCAAATTATTCCATCAGTTATATGGTATCCAATTATATTCATCGCCTATGTCGCTTAGGACGTAGATGGTGTCTTGGAATGAATTTTGGTCGTAACGATGGTCTAAGCCTCCGCCCATAGATCCCTCCCATTGTGCTACTTACTCTTGACCGAATTTTACGTCTAACCGCATCTGCAAAATCGGTTAATGTTTTTACAGGTGAGTATTCCAATTTGAGGAAATCCCACTGAGATCGTCCCGATTTACGTCCATAATACCGTGTAATCCTTTCTGATATCTCTCTTTTAGTCCACCCCCGCCTAATCAGGTCGGTTGCCCACCTTATGCGAGATTTACGCATAGCCAAAAATGGCTTAGAATTGAATGCTACGTCTTGTGTTACAGTATGCCCGCTTACTGTATCCCCGGCTTTTGCATGGTTGAAATCATGGATTTCCTTTGGGGTGAAATAACCATTTCTTAATGTATATTTTTGTGCTGCAGTTAATGTACCCATTCATTCCTTCTCCTAAATACATGATACCACGCTAAGTATACTATATTAGCGATACATAGTATTGTTAGTATTGCCCAATCATATAATTTCATCATCGCTCCTATTGGTGAAGAGTAGCTCTAATAATAGGTTTATGGACGCCGGTATAATCCAGTCCCACTCCGCAGTTGGGGCAGAATTCATCTCCTATCCCGACAATCTCTTTGCATTTTGGGCACTGATTACTTGTGATTAGCTTGCTGCCGCACACATTGCAGTAATTCCCTAGTTTATCTGTATTGCATTTGGGACACGTTCTGATTATCATATCTTCTCTTTCTCCGTCTCTATTCTTCTATTAATAGCTTCTTCCTCGATTGTCATAGTATCCTGATACACCTTGCAACGGCCAGTGATATGATCCTTCAGTCCTATTAAGTCAAAACCTTCATCACCACAGAATGGGCATTTTACATCTTCTGTACTACTCATATTTCTCTAATTCCTCCTTTGCTTTTTCAACCATTCGACCATCGCTTTGACCGCAAGCTATAATTGCTTTTAGTTCCATGATTCTACACCTAATACATGTTTTCATATTCTCTCCTCCTAAAAACAATTATATTCTATTTCAGTTATGCCTTTGCTCTCTGCAAGTGTTATGTCCATTGCAATATTCCGTTCAGTGCTGGCGTCTAACTCTAGTAGGTCTATAATCTCCTTTAGTTCATCGACTGATAATGTTACATACCCGCACATATGAACACTCAATCCGCCATCTAGCCCATGGTCTATGATATAGTCATATATGGCCACATCGTGGCTAAGGTTGAATGATGGTATTGAACCTAGTACCTTTGTTATTACCTTATATGCTCTTATGCTCATTTGTTCCTCTCCTCTAAATCAGCGATTGGTATAATATATAGTTTAGTATCCTTTACATGCATTACCGGATATTTTATCAGTTTTGCCTTATCAACGTAAAATTTATTGGGGTAGATTTTCATTCCCTCTTTGTTGGTATAGCCTATTGCTATCTCTACAATGGAATTCTCATGAGGCAGTCGATAATCAGCAATCCCAATGCACCGCTTACCGCCATTCCATATCGGGGCTCGTATATTTATCATTTCTATCCTCCTTCAAAGAATTATTTTATCAATTTCCTTCAGTGCTTCTTTCAATGTTTTACCGTAAGTACCTACATATTGGATTCCATCTTCCCACCACGCACATAAGCTTATTCCTTCTTTCACGCCATTACGGAATCCCTCTTTCCCCGCCTCAGGAGTCTGCCCTTGGGCTTTGAGTAACTTAACTGCTTCTCCAAACTTTATACAGTTATCTGTTCTAGCTCCCTCTCTCGCTTTAAAATAACAATCCTGCGGTAGCCGTGTACCACAAATTAATTCACATATTCTGTCATCACTTAACATTATTCCACTCCTATACATTTACTATGTCTCTACGCCATTCAATATAGGTTGCCAGAGGTATTAAGTCTAGTAGACTAATTGGAAGTACACCATACCTATGATATTTCTTTAACTCCCGGCGTTCGCATTTGCTCAAATCATCAATACATTTTATGAATGGGCAAGAATAGCAGTGCGATTGGGCATTTGGATTATCACGTCTTAGATGATCGGTGGCTGCTGTGCATCCTATGTCGGGGTGGCGTGCTATGTAGTCCTCTACATCTAGGTCACTATACATTATATTCACCTCTATTTTATTATTTTATTGGGCAGTTTAAATCCATACTGGATTTCTATTCTCTGGTATAGCGAATAAATCCCAAAAGGCTTCTTCTCTCACCTTTTCATACTTATCATCTGCTTGCTGCTCTATCTTGTAATACTCATCCAATGCTTGCCTTTCTGCCTTTCGCTCATCCAATGTTTGCTTATCTGCCTTGTAATACTTATCCAATGCTAGCCCATCACACGCTTGCATTTCTGCCTCATCATACTTGTTCTGTGCTTGCTTCTCTACCTTCTTATATTCATCCTGTGCTTGCAGCGTTAATAGTCCTCTGTCCATCCCTAAGCCCCTCATCTTCCCGTCCTTAATGGCATGAGTTATCGCATCGGGGAAATTGGCAGGGGTTGAGAAGTCTGTACACTCCTTGTCTATCCCGTCATACCTCTCAATTCCATAATAGAATCTAATAGCACCATGACCAGTATAATCACTGGAGTCTCCTGTATATTCCTGTAATTTCTTACCCTTCTCTGAGTTGAATACCATGTCCGCTGTTAGAAATAAAATACTCTTGTCTTTCTCTATCCAGCTCATAAATTCACACATTTATTCACCTCTATTTTATATCTATTTTACCGAGTATATCTTCTCTCAATTCAACCATCTTGTCACATACGGTCTTCAAATCTGCTAGGTAGGTGGCTTTCACACCCCTATTGATTAGTTCATTTACCGCTTCGGTGATAGTGCCGAAGTAGCCTTCAACCTTCCACACCACAGCATCTGTTTCCTTGTTAATATGCCCCTTTTGCAAAATTATGTTCTGCTCACCATCACTGGTGACCATCCACTTTTTGCCAATTGGAATACCACGCAATACCCTTGAGACGTCACCACGCCTTGCTGTGCCATCCTTTGGTGCTACTGGTGATACAATCCCCTTACTCTTTACCCCTCTCGCTTCAAACAACTCTTTCGTTAATTTATCCATGACGACCTCCATATCTTTATTTTATATCTATTCTTTCTCTAACAATTACCTCTGTGCCGGTAACTGAATCTTGTGTTGCTTTGTAGTGGTCAATGATAGACCTTTTATTGATTATCCATGTCTCAGGGACGAGAATCTTCCACTCTTTCGGGATAGCCTCTTCATCTAGGATTTTAACCGATGGGGGGTTAGAACGGATTGAGATTTTTATGGTGGTCCGCTTTATTTCTGTTAATCCTGCTGCTGCAAGCTGGTCAAGTAGATAATCTTTTAGCCATTGAGATTTACGCTCCAAGCGTTTTTTAGTAGCTAGTAGACGATTCTCCTCGGCACTGATCGCTTTGATGTCCCCCTGCATCCCTAGATATAGTTTTGCTATATTCTCTGATTTGTCTCCTATAGCAGCTTTGATCTCAATTAGCTTGGCTAGAAAATCCTTGGGATCGTCTTCTATTATTTCGCCGGTATCGGTATTTACATTGTCATTGATTAATGCTTGGTAGTCCTCTGTTAATTCATATAGTTTCATTAGTATCTTCTCCTTTCTCAAGTTTAGTTTGGTTTTCTTCTAGTGCCATGATCAACCACGTGTTTCGCAGACACATTAGTTTTTCTGATATATCTTTCCCTGCAATCTCTAAGTCGGTAATTATCTTTACTGCTACTTGAGCCTCAATTGAAAGGTCTTTAAGGCTTTTGTATTCAGCGACTTTTTTGGCAGCCTCTTTTTCAAATATGCTTTTAACTGCTTCTATGTCCTTAACATATTTGTAGGTCGTACCCTCCTTTTTAAATGTGTCCATTGTTAGACGTATGGCTGCATCCGGGGCTAGCATATACCATTTAGCTTCTAGGCTTTGCCCAATTTTGTGTGTCTGACCTTGTTTAT
>Ga0307928_10000162_pt1 | contig 44182 bp, 56 predicted proteins | sample AceLakmetagen232_FD_201815 | JGI IMG/M metagenome (GOLD analysis project Ga0307928, IMG submission 201815) | Saline water microbial communities from Ace Lake, Antarctica - #232 | ecosystem: Environmental > Aquatic > Non-marine Saline and Alkaline > Saline | place: Antarctica: Ace Lake...
AGTCAAGACGTGATTGGTATGGGCCGCACGGAGTTGACAGGCGGAACTTGGACAAAAGATTCCTACATAGGTGTCACTGGTAAATCCAATAGTGACGGCAATGCCACTGCTAACACTGGTGGGGATAACAACGATGCGTATATGAGCTATAGGGGAATAGAAAACTTCTATGGCAATATTTTTAAGTGGGTGGATGGCATTAATATTAATGACAACATCCCGTATGCAAGCAACACGGAAACTGATTTTGCAGACGACACAGACACAGCTTATACCAGACTGACCGATACTGGTGGCAGTGGGATTACACTGCATAACGTTAATGGATACCAAACGACATTAGAACAAACAAAAGCAGGGTTTCTGCCGTCTGCTGTTGGCGGATCAAGCAATGAGTATATCACTGATTATTATTATCAAAATCCTGGTTGTCGTGTGGCTAGGTTCGGGGGTGATGCGAGTGCTGGGGTGAGTGCGGGTGTTTTCTGTTGGTATCTAGTTGATGGTTCGGGTGTTGATTATGTGAGTGTCGGGTCTCGGCTCTGCTTCTAATTAAATTCAGAATGAATTTAATTATGGAAACAAAAGATTTGACTGAGTAGGCAACGGGAAACACAGAAGCGCAATGGTAACTATGAATCATCTAAGAATGTCAATATATCACTTTGCGATAGCAGCCTTAATAATTTGCTTCTGGCTCGTGGGCTGCGCAGCGCAAAAGCCGTTTACAAAGGTTATTCATATGCCAGCAACAACTTACATTATTACTGATCATGTTCCAGACTTAAATGGTAAGAAGGTGATAAGTCTTTGCTACAAAGGTGGTAATCTAATTTATGTCAAGGGCTATCGGCAAAATAGGAAGATTGTCCCTTATATGAAGGTTTTGGGTCATGAGGTTCAACACATGCTGAACTATGTTGATCCAGAAATTGTTGATCCTCATGATGTTGTTTTTTAACTTGGACGAAAGGAACAAAAGATGCAACTCACTCCTGAAGCGACACTTGGAATTTTGGCTCTATTTGGGATAACAGTTGTTGGAATCCTGATGATACTGAAACGCTATGGGGTGATTGAATTTGGGGGAGCGAAAATGTGTTCTGAACACACAGGGTTTTGCACAGCGTTTAAGAAAGTGAAGCATGAGCATATTATCCAAGGGGAAGATATTAAGCATTGTCAAGAAGGTCTTGAGGAAGGAAAAGTTATCCTCCATATTATCAAAGTAGATATTGGTGAGATTAAAGAAAATATTGCCGTATTGCTTGATAGAGCTCAACAGACAAAAAAGAATGATCTGAAGAGTTGGCAAAATGATTAGCCTAAAGGATAAGTCAGTTTTATATAGTCTTTTGGAAGTTGAATATGACAAGACTCTTATTGATATAATAAGCTGGCTTGCTGGAGAATATCCCGAACAGGTTGTGGTTACCTGTGGCTATAGGTATGGGGATAAGGGAGTTCATGGAACCCTACCTTGCAGGGGAATAGATATACGCTCTTGGACGTTTAAGAGTCCAGACAGAGTGGCTAACTATGTTAACTATGAATGGGAATATGATTCAGAAAGGCCTGAGAAGAGCGTGGCAGTTTTTCATGACACAGGATCAGGGCTACATATCCACCTTCAAAGTCACCCGAAAACAAGGAGAAGAAGATGAAAAGATTTTTGATTGTTTTGCTTGTGTTGGTTTTGTGTTTTTCTACAGGGGTGGTTGTAGCCTCAGCTGATTCGGTAACCTTAGAATGGTCAGCAAATAGCGAACCGGATTTAGTTGGTTATCGAGTTTTTATACGTGACTGGAAAGGAGTTTATAACTATACAACTCCTGCTTGGGAAGGAATAGAGACTACCTGCATCATTGACATAGGTAGCCTAAAGCTTCCCCATTTCGTAGCCAGAGCATATGACATCGAGGGATTTGAGAGCGAAAATTCCAATGAGGTCTATTTATCCAATGGCCCTCCGGCAAGCCCTGGAAGCCTGGCCATTATCCCCCAGGGCAACTAAAGAAAAAAGACTTGATGAATCCATTAAATGGATCAAGCGAGTGGGAGGGAAAGAGTATGAGTTTTCGGAAAGAAGTGAGAGAGAGTTTGGGAAGGTTAGAGGAAAAGATGGACTGGCTGACTAAACTCTATGGGGATATGAGTGGGCTGAGAGATCAAAATGAGGCTCTCTTTGACAAACTTATTGCAAAGGATTGGGGAGAGTATATGGATAGTCCTTCCGTGGAGAAGAGAGCAAGTAAGCCCCCTTCAACAGAAATGGTGATGTCACCGACTCAAGATGAAAGTTCTATCGGGGAGATTCTAAGTGATGAAGAACTTATTGGACAGTAATAAAATCTTTGGGTTACTATATCACTAAAGAAGAAGCTGCTCAAGCTTATAACGAAGCAGCGCTTAAGTATCACGGTGAATTTGCTTTGTTGAATAAAATTGGAGAATAATATGACGCAAAAACTATTGAATAGCCGAGCAGCGGATTATCTAAAGAAGAAACCTCCAGGAAAGCAGGGGAGAGCAGAAAGGGTTCTTTGGACTTATATTGAGAATAGAAGGGGTGATGCTCTTGAGTCTCGGAGACCTTATGAGCAGAAGTGGCTGTTGGAACTTGCTTTTCTTGCTGGAAGACAGTATGTTTTTTTTAACTCGAGTGCTCATATGCTACAGAATCTGGAGCCTGTGCGGGGTAGGATTAGGATGATGGACAATCAGATTATGCCCAGGGTAAGAAGGCAGATTGCTGATTTTATCAAGAGTGATCCTATTATGTCTGTGGTGCCGAGCTCGACAGAAGATGAGGATATTAAGGCGGCCAAAGCTGGGGATAAGTTCTTGACAAGTTTTTGGCAAAGCAACCGGATGAAGAGAAAGACAAGGCAGCTGGCTGGTTGGCAGTTTACTACCGGAAATGTCTTTCTGGATCATCGGTGGAATAGAAAGATTGGGCCTATTAAGCTGGATGAAAAGACAGGGAATATGGTCTATCTGGGAGATGTTGATGCAGGGATTTGGTCTCCCTTTGAAATTTTGGTTCCAGCGGTGACTATGGGAGATATAGATCTGCATAGCTTTCCTTGGATGATTAAGAATAAGTGGAGAAGTGAGGAGTATTTTGCTGAGAACTATGCTAAGGGAAGTATGGTTCCGGCAGAAGGTATGCCTTCGTCTTTGATGGATACAAGTTTTATGCTTGGGGGTGGGACTGGAACTCAAGCAAGGAAGTTTCCTGGGGCTATGCTTCTTGAATATTACCATAAGCCTGATAAGATTTTTCCGAGAGGACTGTATTGTGCTGGTGCTAATGGGATTATTTTGGAGACCAGGGATTATCCCTATACAAAGTTCAACACAGAGCATTTTAAAGATGTAGATATTCCCGGACAGTTTTGGGGAAAGGCAACCATGGAGGATGCTATTCCTCTGCAGAAAACCTGGAACTCAACGCTTTCGGATATTCATGAGTTCAACCGGACAATGGGGAGAGGAAAGTATCTTATTCCTGATAAGTGTAATTTCCGAATTGAGTTTGATAATGTTACAGGACAGCATATTTACTATAAGCCGGTTATGGGAGCTAAGCCTGAGCTTCTTTCTATGAAGAATATGCCCACAAGTTTTACAGGGACGCTGGAACTGACTTGGAATTCGCTGAACAATCTTTTCTCTCAGCATGAGGTTACTCAAGGAACAAATAAGAGTGATATTAGGTCTGGGGAAATGGTTGCGATTCTAAGGGAACAAGATGCTCATGGAGCTATCCCAAGCCACCAGATTTTCGAGGAGGGTCTCGAGGGATTTATGTCTGGAGTTTTGCAAAGGGTTCAGAAAGGATATGATCAACCGAGAATGATTAAGGTTGTGGGGAGGGATAGGGAGATTGAGGTAGCAAGTTTTGGGGCTGCTGATTTGGCTGGGAATACTGATGTAACTGTGAAAAAGCAGTCAAGTTTGCCTGATTCGAGAATAGCGATAGAAGCTCAAATAATGGATCGGTTTACGAGAGGACTTTATGGTGATCCTCAAGACCCTGAGGTGAGAAGAAATGTAATGAATATGCTTGACGATGCTGTTGTGAAGGATATTTATTCTGGAGCTAAAAAGGATGAGGCTGTGGCTCAGTGGGAAAATAGGTTGTTGGCTCAGATAGACCTTCCGCCTAATGTTTATGATAATGATGCTTTGCATATGAAAATTCATATGGAGTTTCAAAAGAGTATGGACTACCAGAAGCTTAAGCTAAACGACCGAAAGCTTTTTATTGAAATTGAGGCTCGATTTTTGGCTCACAACGTGGTTCATCAAAAGAGGGTGACTGAGCAAAGAGAAGCGATGCTTCGAGAACAAGCAATGTTGAAAGGAGGAGGCAGTGGAGGAACAAGTGGAAGTGGTGGAAGCGGAGGAAGCAAAGAGAAAGGCGGAGGGGGAGGCAAGACTCAAGCTGGAGCAGGAAAGTAGGAAGAAAACCTTAGCCGAATGCGCTCAAGCTTGGAATGGTTTTATTAAGGGATTGCTGCAGGCCCAGCATAGCTGGAATAAGTACTGCGAATTTACTTTTAAAGGTGGGGTGAAAATCGAGGAGTATTCCCTGGAAATTCAAAAGATTATCTATACGGCTAATCCTCATGGGGAGTTTTCATTGCTTGTTGATGATTTGCTTACAAGACCCCCTGTAAAAGAATTTCTTATCAGTCAATTACTTAAATTTTAAGTCGGCGAAGCCGAAAAAGGAGAAACGATTATGCCAGGAACAAAAGGTGCCGGGGATCAAGGAGCTGGCGGAGGCCAGGGAGATGGCAACCCCACACAAATCCAGATTACAGTGGGTGATGAGACTAAAATGGTATCGGCAGAAGAAGTAGCTACAGCAATGGCTAAGGCCGGTAATTTTGACAGTACAAACGAGAAGTTTGCTCCGTTTAAAAAGGTTTTGGATGCTTATGGAATTGATTCAAATGAGTATTTGAGGAATAGCGAAGCAAGTTTTGCCCTGATGAATCAACTGATCTCTCAGGGAGTGATTGATGAACAAGGAACTGTTATTAATAAAAAGGCTGGGGATGGTGATAACAAACTTGTTATTCCGGTAAAGCCCACGGGTAAAGGCGACGAAGGTTCGAAAGGGAAAGCCACTCAAGTAGTGCTTGATGCGTTAACCAAGATTGGTGATCGCATGACTAAAATTGAGGATGGCCAGTCGAATATTTATCGCAGGAATATCAATCAAGATGTTAAAGCTGTACACTCCAACCTTGATGATGATGATATTTCCAAGATTTTGGCAAAGGCTCAAGCGGATCGAAGCGTAAGCTTCTGGGATCACGCTAAGGCTGCGTCAGAAGCAAAAGTGGTAAGTGTAGGGCAGACAGAACTAAGTCATGCGAAGAATACGATTCAGCTTCTTATTAAAGCTGGGGTACTCGAAGAGGGAAAGGTTGATCTGGAGAAGCTTGACTTAACGGCTTTGAAAGAGCAAGATCCTTCTAAAGATCCTCCAGTTCATGAGGGGAAGAAGTTTATGTTCGCTTCTCGGCGAAGAAAGTTGGGCAAGGCTGCCGAAGAGTTCACGCTGCCCGGAGATTCAATGAAGGAAATGTTAGATAAGAACTTAGGATAAGGAGGAAAGAAAAATGGCTTATACAGGCTCAAGCGCAGCCATGCTGGCAAGCTATGATGAGGCGCTAAAATATATGTACCTGCCGGCTATGCAGGAGTATCTCAACGGAGATACTATCCTGGCCGATAAGATTGACGTAAATGAGAAAGATGTGAGTGGAAAGAAAGCTTACATTGAGAATCATTATGGTCGATCAGCGGGAATTGGGGCGAGAGCTGATGGTGGAGCATTACCTAACGCCAGTTTCCAGAAGTTTAAAAAGTCCGAAGTCTCGACGAAGTACAACTACGGTCGAGTTAACTTTTCCGGGCCTACAATTGCGGCAACTCGAGATGAAAGAGGAGCCTATGCAAAGGTGGTTCAGTCCGAGATCGAGGGAATTACCAAAGATCTCATGAAGGACATTAATCGGCAGCTATGGGGTGCTGGTTATGGGATCATCTCTCGATGGAGAACAGGGAGTGATGGTAGCTCAGGTTCCCAGTGGACAGTGCAGAAAAAGTACTGTAATAATAGTGCAGGCGGAGATGGCTTTGGCTCAACCTTTGGGTCAAAGTATATTGATGACTGGGCTTATGTTTCCACGACAGGGATTACGGAGCAGGCTGGTTATAATACCATACTTCCTACGTGGAGTTCTGGAATAACAGCTACTACGTTGACTTCTACTGTTCTGTTGTTTCCGTTGACTGGGTCTATCTCAGCAGCAACTGATGGAACTTATGTTACTCTGGGAACCACGCATACTGATCCAGGGATCAGCGAGGTTGCCGGAACCTTTCTCGTTCGACTTGGGAATGGGGTAAGTCTTTCAAGTACTTCTGCAGCCGGTGCCGGAAGACTGGAGATGATGGGTATTCGAGGGATCGTGACTGATAGTAATCTCGATGATATCTCCTTTATCAATGGAGGCGCAGTGGATGGATTTGCGGCGTCAGTGGCCGAAGATGTTTTGCAGGGGATAGATGTTGATACCTACGCTTGGTTTAAATCCCAGGTTTTGGCGGCTTCGGGTGGAAGGTACACCTCGCAGAGACAGCTGACTCCGAAACTGATGCAGCAGATGTTTGACAAGGTTGAGTTGAAGGCCGGGAAAGACTATGGCCCTGATATGATTATCACAACTCATGCGATTCGACGGGAATACCTGGACTACATGGAAGCCCGTCGAAGAACAGTTAACACGATGACGCTTGATGGTGGGTGGACAGCCATAGATTACAATGGTGTTCCGCTCATGGTCGATCCTGATGCCATAGATGGGGAGATGTACTTTCTCACTTTGAAGGATCTACAGCTTTATCGTATGAGTGATTATGACTTCATGGATCGAGATGGGGCGATTTTGTCTCGGATCACGGGGTACGATGCTTATGAAGCGGTGCTCTATCGCTATGCAGAACTTGGGGTCAACAACAGGGCATCTCACGGAGTGATCTGTGATCTTGCCTACGATCCTGATTAAAGCAGAGCTTGGCTAAGGTTGGTGGGGAGGCTTAGGTTTCCCCACCTTTTTCCCAAACCAGAACAGAATCGAGCGGTGAAACCGCTACACAGAGGAGGATAGTAAATGGGAAATTTGAGAGAACATGAATTGCACACAGCGGCTGTGGCACAGCTTGGGTTTATTCCCGGAGCTTGTCACTACGCAGCTTTGGGAAGTGGGACACCCTATGGGTTTCTGCGGGATGATCGAAGACTTCCTTCTTCAAGGCTGCATATGAATATCGTAGACGCATATGATGCTGCGGGAAGACAGAACGGGAATAACAATGTAATCTTTGTTACACCTGACTCACATCCCCAGGGAGCTGCGTTAACCTTGAACAAAAACATGACTCATCTTGTGGGTATGTACCCAGGGATGCCGATGAATGGGAGGGCAAGAATTGGGCACAGTACTTCTGTTAGCCCACTGCTTACCTTAAGCGGCTATGGTAACTTGCTCAAGAATCTCTACTTTATGCACGGTGGAGCTGCTGGTGATCTCATTGGTATGCAGATTACCGGTGAGCGAAACATGCTGGAGAACGTTCACATAGGTGGACCAATGGCCGCAGCTCAAGCCGCTGAGGTTACCTATGCTACCCTTGATTTGACCGGATGTTCCGAGGGTTATTTCAAGAAATGTACCTTCGGTACAGACACAGTTGCCAGAACAAATTCCAACTGTATCCTTCGAATCGGAGCTGGATCAGTACGGAATACCTTTGAGGACTGCACATTTCTTATGTGCTCAGGGGTAGGCGATTCGTACTTCATCGAAGTTCTGGTAGGAAGTACTTTCTCCTGGACGATGTTCAAGAACTGTAGGTTTATTACCGCCTATGGTACAGCAGCAACCGTAGGAATTCTGAACAGTTCGGTATCCTATGGTCATAAGTTGCTGTTTGATTCTCAGTGCGCTATGTTTAATGCGACTGATGCAATTGCCGCAGCTGGTGAGGCTTCAGTTCTTCAGGGTAATGGTGGTTTTAATGCTGCAGATGAGCAAATTCTTTTAAGTACTGCTTATGACCACACAGTTTAAGAACTGAAAAAAGGAGGTAAAGTATGGCCTATTGTACTCGTTGTGGTAAAGAAGTTGAAGCAACTCAGGGAATGGAGTGTGCTATCTGTGGGTCAAGCCTTATGGCTGAGAAGCCTAAGGTTCGAAAACCTGTGCTTCCAAAGATTGAGGCTCCAAAGATTGAGGCTCCAAAGATTCCAAAACCTGTCAAGAAAGTTTAACCTAAACAGAGGGGAGAGCAAACATAGCCTCTCCCCTCAACTTCAAAGGAGAAAAGAAACATGAAAGCAGAAGCCCCCGAAGAAACTCGCAAAGAAATATCATTCTACGAACAGCTTTGCGGTATAGATATTATAGACCCTATTCTCAATCTTTGGCACCAGGGAAAAATGAGTGCAGGACTTGATGGAAAGTTTCGTCTCCATGAGGAGCTTGCTATCAATCGTCTTTGGATATTTGGTGCTTTTTGTCCCCATAGAGACTGCACCAAATGGGCTACCATCTATCATGACTATTATAAAATCCTTTCCCCTCCCTGCAAAGATTGTTGGAAGGTAGTTATGGCTCCCCAAACAATTCTCGAACTTATTGAGATTCAAAAGCTTCAAGACAAGCTTAGCTGGCCCTCAAAGGCTGGACCGGAACAACGAGACTACACAAGTGGTCTTGGAGGCTATCGAGCCTTCTGGTACTGTCCTTTTGGAACAGGACTTGAGGGTGGGAGAAAACATTTCAAACGAGTCCAAAAAGCTCTTGAAGATTGGTTTGGGATAGAAAAAATAGCCGAGTATCTCAAAGCTGGTCTACTCTATCTCAAGCGTGGTTGTACTGAGCTTGAGCGAGACTTCGGCCCCTCCGACCAATGGGATGAGATAGATCACACGGCTAAATTTAATCTTCTTGAGACTGTGTGGGAACCTTCCGCTAAGCGTCTCGATCTCACAAGAGAGTTTAGTCCCTTAGTCTACACCAACTTTAAGCGTTGGATTGAGTTTGCTATAGCCCATGGAGATCCCTCAGTTTGTCAGCTTATCGGCGGAGGGCCTTTGGGTGTCCCGGCAGTTAAGTACCATAACTCAATACACTCAGGAATGGATTTTAAAGCCAGGGTAGATCCGTTAAATGGAACAATGGAGGATGAAAATGCAAAGGGAGAAGATAAAACAAAGGAAAAGGATTTGTTTGGATTTGAGCATGCAGAGGGCTAAGGAAATCCGGGAGATGAATAAGAAGGATGATCCTTCGGTTCCTAATATGCCTACCCAGATGGAGTGGAAGAAGTTTGTAGGCTTGGAGGCTGGGGTTCATATTCCTGATCGAGGGTTTACGAAGCAACTTCATGTTCTCGATGAGGAGCTTGAGGTGGCCTGGGATTGGGGATCAGAGAAATGGGAGATCTTTAGGTTTCCTAAGAATGGGGAAGAAGCCCACCATGTTATGACTGTGGAAACAAAGGGGAAGGAATATAGGGAGCTTGGGGCAGACATATTGCTTAAGCTTCATGCTGGAGATCCGGCAAGGTTTTCAGCTGGGGAATTTGTCAAATACTTTGAGGAGATGGATAAGCAACAGAGGAGAAAGAAAGAGGACGAGTTTAGGACTTTGATTACTGATATAGCTTTGGACTCTTTTATAAACCTTCACTGTAAGATTATCCAAGTTCCGAAGGAATATGCTGTGGAAAGAATGGTTGAGGCCTAAGGGGGAGGGGAGAAGATGCCAGATCTGATTGCTAAAGAAAAGGTTGAAAGTTTTAAGTTGACTAAGGAGCACAAGGCTTTTGCCAAGACCTTTAAGAGGGTTAATGAGGTTAGTGCTATGGTTCAGCAGGGGCTGAAGATTCAGTTTGGAAAACTTGAAGCACTGAAACAGATTGCTCAGGAAGTGGAAGGGCAAAAGAAAGAGTTGCTTCTTCAGGCTCCTAATCAAAGTGTTTACGACTCCGCTGATGAAGGGATGGTGATGTAGAATGGATGCCTATGAAATGAGGCGACAACTGAGAGATAATCTCGGAGAGCTTGTTGCAAGTCATTGGACTAACGCTCAGTTAGTTCGTCGATTGAATCTTGAGCATGTTGCTGTGGGAAGGATGGTTTTGGATTCTCCTGGAGATTGGCTGCTGAAGAAAAGCGCAGCGCTTACTCCAAGCTTGAATAGGCTAACCATGCCTTCAGATTGTGTAAGGCCAGCCTATGTTGAGGAGGTTACTTCGGGAAGAGTTATTCCTATCCGAGGGACGATAAGGGAGAGAAGACAGGGAAGAACGCCTGGAACCTCTATTGGGGCTGGTATGATTGAGGCCTATCTTATCGGGGGTTATATTGAGATTAACATGGATAGCTTTGGAGATGCTTGCTATCTTTGGTACCAGGGAAGGGCAAAGGATCTTGCTTCGGGAACTTGCCAAGTCAGTACCAGCGCAACTTCGGTCTATTTTAACTTGGCTAACTTTCCTTCGGGAGTAGACGATTACTATAACGGAGTAACCCTTCGTGTTTGGGATGCTACATCTAATGCTCTCAATGTTAACCAAGAAATAGCTGACTATACAGGGCTTACAGGAATAGCTACGATAGCAAGTCCGGCTGCAACTCCTGCAGTATCGGATAAGTATGGGACAGTTTCTGAGCTTCCAAGAGAAGTTCTTGGGTTGGTTATTCTGAGAGCTACGGTTAAGGCTATGGCAAAACCAAGTTCAGCCTTTGAGAAAGAACTCTTTTCTTTCTATAGGGCAGAATTGAAGACTGCTCAGGAAGAAGTAGAGGAATTTCTCTCAACAAGGATAAGCGGGTCTACGTATACTCGGATAGTGGAGGCAGGTTAATGACTACTCAAGTTATCCCGGAAAGATTTGTAGGACAGTATCACGGAGTTATTCCTCCGACACTTCTGAAGAAGGGTTGGATTTCGGGAGGAAAGAATGTAAGAAAGGTTTCTCAGGGGGGAGGTTGGAAGGCAAGGAAAGGGTGTGCTCTTCATAATACGACTACGCTTGAGAGTGGGGCAGATGCGAAGAGTCTTCACTACTATATCAATCCCTTTTCGGGTGATGAGCATTTCGTGGCTCAGGTTAATTCGAAGCTTGTTAGGGAGAGTGCTCAGAATAAGCTTCCGCCTACGCAAGATACAAGCTATGGGACTACCTTGGGGGTAAGCGTTGGGACAACTCCAGGGTTTTCGGCTCAAGTAGGGGAGTATCTTTTCTACGCTGATGGGTCTGGGAGACCAATAGTCTATGGGGGAGCTTCCCCGAGGGTTAGAGGTTTCTTTGTTTATGATGCAAGTGAGGTTGCAGATTGTGACTACTCGAGAAAAGTTATTGATGGGAGATCGGATACCTATGGGATAGTGCTTGAGGCTGCAGCTGATTATTTTATCGTCTTGACAGAGGAAAGGATCTCTGGGGTTACGCTTGATCTTGGGACTGGGTTTAATACCAACGCAGAGACGCTGGTGGTTGAGGCTTGGAGAAGTGGGGCTTGGGCAGCAGTCTCATCTGTAGTTGATGGAACACTGGATGCGGCAGGTTCAACCAAGACTCTTGCTAAAGATGGAACAATTTCTTGGACAGCCTCAAGCTCAGACTTGATGAGAAGTTATCTGGGAGTTCAGGGATATGCCTATAAGTTCTCTTGGACTGGAGCAATGAGTACTCCGGTGTTTGTGATTTCAGCTACTTGTACTCAAGCTGCAGCTTCTATGACCAATAAGTGGAATGGGGAGATGAGCTGGGTAGCCGGGGCAAGGTTTTATGACCATAGTCTTTTGGAGTACATAGAGTATCTTGGGAAGGTTACAAATGAAAGCTCCTCGATGTATATGGATGTCTCCGCTGCGGAAACGACTGATTTTATCTATCTTAAAACTCCGGAACCTGCAACTATCTTTGGGATAGGAATTGTGGATGGTTATGGAAATGTAGATGCAGCAGCGATAGATCGGATAGAGTATTGGAGTGGGAGTGCTTGGACTGCAGTGTCTACAAATCTTGGGGATAAGACTAAGGATGGAGGAGGGACAAAAAGCTTTGCTCAAACAGGAACCTTTGCTTTTGATGCTTCGGCGATAACCCCTCAGAGAAGGATTCTGCAGGGAGATCAGCTTCCAGGGTACTGGTATAGGCTTTCTTGGGCAGCAGCACTAAGCGCAGATACGAGAATCTATGCTATTTCCTATGGGGCTTATCCGGAGACTCTTTCTACCTATGATGGAGTAGTGGAATTTAAGGGAAGGCTTTTTGCTTGGGGAGATCCAGAATATCCCAACCGGCTTCGGTTCTCGGCAAGGGATAATCCTGCTTGTTTTAATGGGATGGATAGTGGATACACGGATGTCTTTGGAGATATGAGTCCAATTCTCTGCGCTGTTAAGTTCTATAATGAGCTTATAGTCTTTAAGAAGCATGGGGTTTGGCTTCTTGAGGGGGAGAGTCCGGGGACTTTTGGAACACTGAAGATTACAGAGAGGGTAGGGCTGGCTACTCCCAAAAGTGTAGCTGTCTGTGAGGTTGGGTTTCCCGGAGCACATGTAGATGAAGCTATGACAGTGGCTATTTGGCAGGATATAGATGGGGTTTATACCTTTGATGGAAGGAAGACTAAGAAGAACAGTTATGCTATAGATCAATACTTCAATCCTGAGAGCTCAAGCTGTATTCCTGCAGCTTCGATAAGGAGTCTTCAGGCTTTTAATGATTCTATAAACAATGAGTATCATCTTCTTCTTCCTACAGTTGAGCTTGTCTTTAACTATGTGACTGCTGAATGGTATCCCCCCTGGGAAAGAAAGATTGTCTTGGGGACTGGGGTTAGCTTTAGAGCCAATGACAATCGGGAGTATGTTTATGGGGCTTCGGCCTCTGGGTTTGTGATGAGGCTTGAGACTGATACTTCGGATAAGACTACGGCTAATGCTGATGAACCTATTGATCATTCTGTGAAAACAAGAGCAGTTTCAGTTGAAGGAGGAGAGAGGGTTATTCGTTTTGGGCTAAGAAGGATTTTAGCTGAGCTTAAAGCAAGAGCTGCAGGGGATTTGGTGACTAAGACCTTTAAGGATTTGGCAAGTTCAGGGACTACTCAAGAGGTTCCGCAGGCTCTAAGCATGATTGAGACAGGGTTTTCTGTGACTGTTCCTCATTTGACTATGTCGATTGAGGATTGTCGATGCTTTCAGGTAGAATTTTCTCTCGACGTGGCTGATGAAGAGATGGAGATCTATTCCTTTGGTTATGAGTTAAGTGGTAGGGGGTTGAGTGAGCAGTAGAAGAAGACTATATTTAAACTTGAAGGCTGGGATTGTCAGCCTCTTTAAGACTCCTGCTCACTATCTCAAAGAGCTTACTGGGAAACAAAGTCTCTTCGAGAAACCTTATTTTGATGGAGACTATAGAGCTATGAATCTAAAGTTTCCAGTTCCTACTTGGGGAGAACCAAAACCTAAGTCTGGGGGTCTTTGGCCTCCTCCGGGGGGAAGCTATTGGTCCAGATTTATCTTTGGGGAGGGAGAGTGTGGTCTGAGTATTTTTAGGGGTGGAGAGTGTGGAGAACTTGTCAACCTACATGCTTCAATTGACCAACTTACTATGGGGCCTTATAGTCTAGGTACCTCGTATCTATGGGTCGCAACCTCAAGTGATCAGGAATTAGCTATAGTCCAACCGATTGAAGAGCATCTTTTTGGTGCTTCGGCTACCATTCCTATTCAGTTGAGTGAAGAAAACTCGGGTACAGTAACAATCTGTGTTAAAGCTCAAATCGCAAGTGGCTCTTTTCTAAAAGATATTAAGTTTCCTATCCCTCTTCCTTGGTGGGATCCTAAGTATGATTATCGTTGGCAAGTTTTTCGATATATGTTGGCTAATGTTTTTCCAGTCGCAGAACACAGACTAAAGGATAAATTATGGGACTGTGGTTGTGTAGACATTGAGGTTGAGTGTGACACTTGTGACGATACAGGAATGGCTTGGGATAGTGAGACAAGCGCTGAAACGGTGGCTCGGTCGGCTTCGTGCACGGTAGCGATAACCGATTCTCTTGGAACCGGGGGGCCTTATGCCTGGGGAGTAACCGGAACCGGATTTACGCTCGACAATGTAGAAACAGTAGGATTGACGAATACCCTTAACGCTGATGGATCTGCTTGTGGAGCGGCTACGATTACCGTAAATGGTTGTGGTGATGTTGAGATTGAAAGCTCGGTAAGATGCACTAGTGGTCATTGGGTAAGAGATAGCTTTACTTGTGGTCCTTCAGGTCTTTGGACGTCTCGTAGTGGACCAACTTCATATGTATTTTATTTAATACGAGGTAAGGAAAAAAGCGCTCAAACTATAGTTGGATGCTTTACCGATGCAGAATTATGTGTTGCTTGTGAGGGTTTTTGTAGTAGCAACAAACCTTGTATAGATTACGTTTGTGCGGATATACCACCAGGCACTTTTGCGGATTGCGGCGGAAGTTACGAAACTTCTCTTCATGATTGTACAGATGGTGATGATACTCGCTGTTTTTATGGGGCAACTCCATCATATTGGCTATGGGAGTGTTATTAATGAAGAATATTGAAGAAATTTTAGCTCCTTTTGATTTATCTTTTGGTAGAAAACAAGACCTTGGAAATCTCTTGCTGCACCTGAAAGATAATGGGGTAAGTTGTGAAGAGGTTCTTGAGTATATAACAGAATTAAAAAAGAAAAGCATAGAGGAACAGTTGCTTAGGGAGAAAAATAGTAAAAAGATGGTAGTGAAGCTCTGCCCCCTCTGCTCAAAACCCATGCGTCTTCTTCCAGTAAATGTAGGCCCAGGGACTGCGGTTAGAGGAGGTTGGAGGAGCGTCTATCTTTGCCAGAACCAAGAGTGTATGCATACTATTTACAACAAAGAATCTGTAGAGGAAATAACAAAGAGGGGAGGGAAATAAAATGGCTGGAACCGGATTAGGATTATTTCTACCGAGTGAGACTGCCTACAAAGACCCCGGAAAGTTTCGAGATACCCTCGAGGCTGAGGGGAATAAAGAAGCAACTTATCTCGCCCAGATGGATCAGTTTTTTGCTCAGCTCGAAGAAAGCCAAAGACAGTTCGATGTAACCACTGAGCAAAAACAAGAATTCTTCGAGGAGGGTCTTGCTTGGGAAAAGGAGAAAAGTGCTGATGAGCTTGCCTTTGCTCGTTGGGCTAAAGAACAAGATGTTGAGCTTGGGGAGAGAGGTCAGGATGTTCAGCGGTATGGTATCCGAGCTCAGCGAGACGTAGGTATGGCAGGAGTTGCAGCCGACCGAGAAAGAACTGCGATGAACCGTGAGCTTGGTAATCGACAACTTGATGAACGGGAAGACGTCAATGATTTCTACCAAGGTCTTTACCGAACTGAAGAAGTTCGAAGACAAGAAACCCACGACGTAGCCAAAAAAGGAATTGCTTCTCTCAACGGAGGAGGTTCGGCCGACCGAGAAAGAACTGTCGGAAGCTATGACTATGGAGATATCTATGCGTCTCGAAATTCCGAAGGAGCTTTAAGCTTTTCTGATAGTCCTACCAGAGAAGATGGTAGAGATGATTGGTATAATGCTGATGACTGGAAAGATACTCTTTGGTAAACCTAAAGGGGAAAGGAGAAAGATATGCCTGAAGAAATGCGTCCTCCCTACTCTCTTGGTGGAGGAGGAAATATGGCTGGGCTTTATCAGACGATGTTGGCTCAGCAAGGAAAGAAAGAGCAAGAACAATTCAACCGAGCTAAGGGGACTATAGCTTCCCTAATCAACTCTTACCATGTAGCAGGCTCGGTGAGTATGAAAGAACAGGTAGCTCAGTCGATGCGAGATTACTATGGAGGACTTCCACAGTCTCTTCGCACAGCTGTAGACCCATACATTAAACACAGCCCTATCTCTCCTATGGAGGAAAAGAGAAGGGAATTCCTTAAGTACAATACTCCTCCTCAAGAGCCCAACATTCCCTCGGGAAGCTGGAAAGAAAACGAAGGGGTTTGGGAGAAAGAATGGGCAAAGCATCTTTTCGATCAGTCAGATTACGACCGAAGGCTGCATATTTTTATGCAGGGGCCTGCTTCAGCACCCGAAAAGAAAAACTTCCAGCCGCTTGGGGGAGGGAAAGCTGCCTTACGAAGTGCTGATAACTCAGTAACTGTGCTCGACGAAGCAAACTTAGGTGTTAGGGAGATGGCCAAGAGACTCGGGCTCGATGAAGACAAGGCTCTTCAAGCTGTCTATCTCAATGAGGGAATGTATGACTCAGGAAAGAAAACTGGGGTTGTAATCAACGGGACTATTTTTGAGTACACCCTTGACTATAACCTTCTTGCTACTCCGGGAGATCCTCTTTATTCTCGAAGAATGACTGGCTCAAAACAAGCTCCGCTTCCACCCGAAGCTACCTACCCCAAAGACCTGGGGGAATTTGTAGGACAAATGGCCGCACTTAACCGAGAAGACCCAGAGGTCGCTAAACTTCTTGACAACCTTGACAAAGTAGCCAATATCAAGCTTAAGCCTGGACAGAGATCTCAACGAATTTACTCTCCAGAGGCCTCGGCTTACTTTGAATCTCGTTGGCCAGGATACACAATCAACATAGAGCGGACAGATCAGGGAAGTCTTTTCTGGCGCTCTCTTGATTGGGTTCCTCCTTTTGCTTTCTTTATCGACGATGCCACAGGAAAGAAAGGCTATGCAGCCAACATAATCAAAGGAACCCTTTTCCCCCTTAAGATCGACGAGGGTAAGCCCGTACCTATCTACATAGATACCCAAGGAGTAGTTCGAGATAAATACAGCCAAGTCATTGGAACAAACGTAGAGGAGGCTCGTTCAAATCTGCAAGGAAGATTGAGGAGATAACTTATGCCAGAACTTATCGACCGTATGAGCGAAGAAGAAATGACCCAATACGAGGATCAGGGAAACCCAAGTCTTGACCGAATGGATCCTCGAGAAGCTCCAATTGAAAGAATCTCGGGCGATCCGTTTAATGGATCAATCGAGGGGAAAAAGGAGGTTCCTCTGAGAGATTGGGAGAAGGATTTGGCAGAATGGTCTCCGAATGTCTATGCAGGGATGAGGGCTATGGTGCTGGATCTAATTCCCTTTGCTAACTATGTTGTTCTTCCTTCGGCGAGGGATGAGTTTTTAAAGCTTGATCAAGAAGAACAGACCCAAGCTCTTCTTTGGGAAAGTCTGGGAGCAGCTCTTTGGGGAAGGTTTCCCCGGTTAGGGACTGACGCTAAGTATCTCTTTGGAGTGGGGGTAAAGAAACCCCTAAGGGCTCTTGGAAAGCTGCTGGGAGCCGAGGTTAAACAAGCTAAGGTAGTTCCCTATGAGGATGCTGTGAAAGGACTGGAAAGTCTTGTAGGGAAGGATAAGATTAAGCCTTTTGTTTGGGCAGAAGAGGCTCAGAAGAGACTTGTGAACAGAGGGTTTGGGAAGGATGAAGCGGAGGCTGTGGTAGGAAGTATGGCTTCGGGAAGTGATGATCCGCTGCTTAATCTAATTGTGGAGAGAAGATATCGAGGGAAGACAACTACGAAGGAGTTTCAAAAGGCAACCCATTGGAAGACTGGGGGAACCTACCCGAAAAGAGTGCTGAAGAAAGAGCTTGTTGAGGAATTTGGAGAGGATGTGTTGAGGGCTAAGTTTTATGGGAAACAGTTTGAGAAACTTCTTGTCCGAGATGTCTTGAAGGTTAAGCCCACAGAAAGGACTACAGATTTTATCTTCAAAGCTCATCTTGATCGGCTCTATCCAAAGAAGATTGGGGCAGGTTTTGGAGATGTTACTCCAGCTCAAATGAGCAACATTCTTCTTGATATGATGGAGCATAAGGCACTAAGCTGGCAAATTCAACACCCAACGATTTTGGCTACGTTTAAACCTGCAAGGGTAGTTTTCGGGTATGGAGAGAAGGTGATGGGAACTCTTTCTGGAATCTATGCTCCTCTTAAAGCCTCGTTGGGAAGGATGAATAAAAGCTACTTTAACAATTCTCTTCTTTTTTCAAAAATGCTTGAGCAACGAGGGGTAGGAAAGGTGAAGATTAAGGAGAGTGGGGAATTTCTTTTCAAGAGGACGAAGTGGGCTAAACCAGCAGTCTTTGATGAGGCCTATAAGGTGATGAGAAAACTTGATGAGCTATCTCAAACAGTTTCGAGGACGAAAGGAAAGGAAGCCGTAGAGGGGCTGAGGACTGAGATGGGAAGGGTGGCTAAGGCTGTCTCTCCTGGGGCTAAGGTTATTATAGAGACCGCAAGAGTCTATTTGGATCATCTCTATGGGGAGCATGTTAAGCTTCAAATCCCCAGATTGTTTAGAAAGGCTAATCTTACTCGGTTGGGTCAAGCTAAGGTAGATGAAATGCTTACCGGGCCTGGAGGTTTAAACTACGCTGTGGATAGACTTTTCTCTACTGCCAGCGGAAAGAATCCCACAGAAAAGATTGTAGGAATGAAAGAGCTTCTTGGAAAGGTAACAGAGAAGTTGACCTTTCAGGGGGAGACTCATCCGTATTTTATGGCCGAAGGAAAAGAGCTTGGGGTAGTTCTTAAGGGCGGTAAGAATAAAGCTGGGCGATCGATCCGAGGTTTAGAACAAGAACTTGCTTGGACTAAAGGTGGGTTCATGAGGTATCTGGATAATTATGTGGCCAGAGTCTCAAAGCATGAGGATGCCCTCTTAAAGCGATGGAGAGGAGGCCTCTTTAAGGAACAGTCCGCTTTTCATACCAAGCTTAGAGAGCTTGAGAAACAAAGAGGAGCTCCGGTAGACTTTGGAACTATGATTCAAGCAAGGACTATGTCTCATGCTAAGGAACATTTTCTCTACGACAAGCTTGGAGAGGTGGTGAAGTTTACTGAAGGACTGCCTCCAGCTTGGATTGAGTATGCGGAAAGTTATTTCACTGGAATTCTGGGAGTTCCCACCGTGTCTGACTATAAGCTGGCCCAATTTTTTACCAAAACTATTGGTGGATTGACAAGAATGATGGGGAAAGGGGAGGGACTTTGGAATGAAAAAAGAGTTATCAATCTGGCCTATAGTGTAAACAACATGGTCTATCTTGGTGGTCTTGGGTTTAAACCTTTTAGTGCCGTGAGGAATCTCTTTCAACCTCTTCTTACTGTTCCCGGAGATCTTGGTGGGGTTAAAGATTTAGGAAAGTTAGCCGAGGGATACCGCTGGGCATTCAACCCAAAGAACCGAGCCTATATTCGAAGCATTGGAGCAATCACAGAGTATGCTCCTGAGATTCATATGAGACCAAGAATGCTCCAAATAGGAAAAGTAATCAAAGGAAGGGAAATGCCTACTCTTGAGAGCCTTCGAGACACAAGTATGTGGATGTTCAGAGGTTCGGATAGGTTTAATAGGTATGTTACTGGGGGAGCAGCTAACATCAAGTGGGATAGGCTTGTGAGTAAATTTGGTGGTGAGGTTAAGCCTCAGTATGTGGGAAGGTTCTCGAAGAAACTTGGGTTGGATAAACGGTATGAGTGGAGCAGAGCAGATGTAGAGGATCTTCTCTACAGAGGGAAGACAGGGGAAGCCAAAGCCTCTTACATCAAAGATGTTATCTCGGATACTCAGTATCTTTATGGAGCTGCAGAAGCTCCGGTGGTGTTGAGAAAGTATGGAGCCATAGGTCGAACAGGGGCAATTTTTCAGAGCTGGTGGATGAACTACGGAACGCTGCTTCAGAAATGGGCGACCACAGGGGCAAGTCCTGGGGCTAAGGTTGAGCGAATTTTCACTGCAATGATGAGTCAGAGCATGGCTTTTATGCTTATGGAACCACTTTGGGGTAAGGCTACGGCAGCAAGAGGAACAGCTCTTGGGCCGTTTCCGGGAGACTTTAATGAGTTCTTGCTTCCTCCGGGTTGGACTCCAGCCTATCATGCAGGAAGAGCGGTTATGTCTATCACTGATCCAGAGGTCTCTGCGAGACATGCGAAGGCCGTCCTGGATTCGGCTATGATCTTTCTTCCAGGAGGCCTTCAGGTTAAATCGTTTTATCGAGGGGCTAAAGAAGAGGGGTTTGCAGGATTCTCGAGGGCTATCCTTAGGCTAAAGAAAGAGGACTAAGCCCAAGAGACAAAGAAGATAAAGGGTGACTGAAGCGATAACTGTATTTCGAATAGAAAGCAGTTGTCGCTTTTTCTTTTCCTCCTTTCTTAGCTTGTTTTGAAAATTTAGGTGATAGTTTATCCGAAAAATATAGTATTGGGTCGGTTTATCTTTATAGTACATGCTTACATAATCAAGCAAGAGACTGTTGAGAGAAGCTATTTTTTGTGCTGTCTCTCTTGTCATATGAGAACAACGGAGAGCCATTTCACCTGTTCTGTTAAGCGTTCTCGCTATGTTTTCTCTTGCCAGTAGAGAGACTCCCTCAACTCCAACCCAGTTAAGTTTCATTTAGGATCTTCTCCTTTCCACAACCCGTTAAACCGGAGAGTTACCTTTCCGTTAAGTCTTGCTGCTGTACATTTGTAGGAGTACCCATAGAACTGAATCTTCATTCCCTTTTGAATTCGCATGAGTTGGGGTTGAGGAGGTTGGAGCTGGGCAGCTATCTTCTCAACCTCCTTTTGGTAAGCGTCTTGTTCTTCAGGTTTGCCTGTAAGTTCTTTTCTGGTGTTCTCAATGGTTTTCTCTTTAGCTTTCTTAGATAAGTTATCCTCAAGTATTTCAATAGGATCATACAGTTTTGGCTTAGGCTCCATGATTTTCCCCCTTTAGTGAGCGCAAAATTAGTAGACTAATCCCACTGTTCTCTGGGCCAAAAGGAACCATAGCTAAAATCTTTATATCGTAGTTATGTTTCCACTGGTTGAGTTTCTTTTGAATCTCCATAAGTGTTGACCGTTCTTCGATAAGCAGCTTGTATTCCATTTTTTCCTCCTTTGCATGGTTAAGCGGTAGGATGATATTCTCAAGTTTTTCTCTATAACCAAATTCTTTTGGTAAGTATTCAATCATTTTTCTTCTCTCCACCGTTCTTGGTTAGCATTTTCCTACCCAGTAGACAAAAGTCTCTTTGGTCTTGTCGCAGTATTCTGTCCTAATAAGCTTCATAGTCTCCAGGTTTTCTAAGATCTCTTGAAGGCCCTTAAGTGTTACATCTCGATAGTTAAGCTTGAGAAGTCGAGACGAGGTTGTGGTCTTGAACATCTTAGTCTGTTTGATTACTTTATCTAAGACTATACCTATGGGTGATCTTCCGTGAGCCGAAAAGGCCTCAGAGGCTGTTTCAAAAGTAGTTTTAACCAGCTTGATCGCAGTTTCTATATCCCCCCTTTCGAGAACGAGATCATTCTTTCGAGCAACATGGATACACATAGATGCCCGGATTACTTGAACATGGACACGAGAGAAAGCAGCGTAGAGCCTATCATCTCCTACTGAGTCTGCCCAAGGTTTAATCCCTTTATACCACTCTATGAAAAGCTCTTCAGCTCCTTCTCCCCAAACAAACTCTCCCGCTATGTGAGCTATCATTTCAAGATCAGCTCGAAGCTTTTTATAAAGCTCCGCCGGGGGAGGTGGTGGGATAGGTACTTCTTTATACCGGTCTACCCCACTAATGAGCAAAAACCGAGAAGTAAACCCTCCACCAATAGCCTCCTCAGGTAGATTTCGAGCTAACCAATCTGGAGTCGTAGCAAAGAGACACGAAATGCAGAGATTCCTCAAGAGATCCTCTCCTTTTCCTGCGGTTCCATAGTCCCACTTATCGTGACAGTCATAAAGATCGGTTATTGCCTCGATCATATTCTTTGGATCAACAGCAAGGAAAGAGGAAAGCTCCTTAGAGACAAGAGCCAAGGGAGCCTGAGGCCTTTTAAATCCTTTGTAGAAAAATTGTTCTGTTTCCGAAAGAGCAGCAAGCCGTTTGGTCAAATGTCTCTTTGTAGGGGAATCAATTCCTACGGGCAAGCCTATATCCTCAAGAATCTTCTTGGCAAAACCTACTGGAGCCCCTTTTCTCGACCACCCCGGAGGAGCAACTACCATGATAAAAAGATTAGGGTAGATTGTCTCCATACCAAAGGGTAGCCAAACCCTCCGCTGAAGGGCTGAGCCAAGGATAAAAAGTCCTGACCACAACCAAAAATGTCGGGGAGATTCTGTTTCTTCTACGTACTCCCCAAGAGTCTTAAGCCAGCTTCCGCTGCATTTACGTGATGAGCTCAACAGAGATTCTCCTCGAACCAGCCAGGAATTCTTCTCAATTCTGGAGCTGGAACAGAAGTAATCCTACCCTTGAGCTCTTGAAGAACCCAATCAAGCATCTGAAGCATCCCAGGAGTCATACCATAGTCCACATAGAAAGCAACAACCTCTGCTTTTCTTGCCCAAGCTTTCCCACAGGCCATTCCCAGCTTTCTTTCCTCAGGCTTAGTGTCTTTAAGCCAGCGAGTATAAAATCCATGAGAAGCAAAAGGAGCTTCTCCTCTCCCCAAAGAATCAAAGATACAAGCCTCAAGATACCTTTCATTTCTTTCTCTTTCTGCTATCTGCTCACCAAAAAGAACAGACGGTTTCGCTGCGAACGGGCTTTCTATAAGTACTCTTTTCATGTTCACTTCTCCTCCCTGAATTAATTGTTTCCAGATTCCCATTATCGGCCTCCAGTCTTTTTCCAGTTTTGAATCTACAAACCAAATTTCTCCGTTTGGTACTTCGTCTGAAGATACTATCTTGTATTTCATCAGCTTCTTCCAGTCTTTCTCCAGTAATCAATCTGCAAAGCCATTCGACAAAGTCTCGACAGCTTCAAAAACTCAGCCCGAATGAACCGAGGGAGAACCATATTCCTACTCAGGTGTAGAAAACTTCCCTGCGCTGCCTTCAAGGTTCCCTTGGCTCGAAAGCGCTCAAACTGCTCAATCTGCTTCTGTGTCCGAATCCGTTTGCTCATTAGGCTGCCTCCAATTCCTTCAGTTGTCCCCAACTATCCGGGCTCCACTTAAAGTCTACAGGAATGTCAAGCTCTTTTCCCTTAATCATCAAAGGAAAGTGAGAAACCTCCGTAATCCTTTTCCGACACTCCTCCAAATCCTCAGGCCTACATTGTCCTACCACTTCGTCATGCGAGTTAAGAAGAATCTCTACCTCCGGAATCTCCTGCCAAACTCTTTGTATAGTCATCTCAGTCATTTCCCCAATAGTATTCTGGGGCTTAAAAGCGTAGGCTGCATTGTAAAGAGCTGGCCCAAACCTTCCCATGAACTCTCTTTTCCTCCCAATCGCTGAGATCAGAGTTCGGGTTGCCCTTACCTCGTCTCGGATTTCTCTCTGCCAAGCAAGAAGGAAAGGATTTCGAGCCTTATGGGTTTCCAAGAAAGCCTTACACTCACTGAACTCAAAGATAAATCCCTGTACAGCCAGAACCTCTTGAAGCTTGTACGGCCCCATACCGTAGTTACCCGCGTGAACAATAGTCTTCCCAATATCCCTATACTCTTTGAGAGTGTGTTCCTCTTTTGTAATCGCATCTCGCCAAAGAGCTTTAGGAAGATAGGCTACCGTCTCCGGAATCCCAAAGATTCTCTTTGCATTATACCAGTGAACATCAAACCCGTTGAGAAACATCTGGATTCTTTCTTGGTCTCGAGAATCCCAAGCAACATACATAGCCTCTGCTTGTCTTCTATCTGAAGCTATAAGAACCATCCCCTTATCCGGGATAAAGAGCTCTCGAATCAGTCTCCCCTCCTCAGAACGGACAGGAATGTTTTGTAGGTTCCCCCCTTCCCTGTCTACCTTAGTCCAACCTCCAAAGGGGGAGGAGGAAGAATTCATCCTCCAAGTGGAGACAAGAGAATAAGAAGTCCTCACCCGACCGTCCGAGTCTAACTTCATATCGGCATAAGTAGAGGCGAGCTTGGAGAACTTTTGATAGTCAAGAATTGCCTCAACAATTTCCCCATTTGTGGTTCCTCTATACTTCCTCTTAAGCTTATTCAGCGCATTCTTATCCGTAGTAACCTTCTTGGTTGTCCTCTTAATCTGAAGATCTAACCCAAGAAACCCATAGAGAAGCCTACTCTTCTGCGTATGAGAGTTGAGATTTATATCCATCTTAGTCAAGTCGACTACAGTTTGTTGGCATTCAGAAGCTCGCTTAGTAAACCGTTTGCTAAGCTTTTCTTTCTTTTCCCTATTTATCCTTACCCCTCGGATAGTCATACCAAGGTGACTCGGCAGAATACTCATAGATCTTTTATACCCCTCATAAGTCTGAAGCTCTTTTGCGTTAGCCACAGTGATGGGATAGATTTCTCTTGTCACACAACAGTCCTTCCCGTTGTATCGAAACTCAGATTCATCAGTCCTACTCCCTACGTTAACCCTCCCTTCATCCTTATAGTAAGGCTCCCAGGTATACATAGAACAAAGAACTTCAAGACTCTTCCACAGGTAAGGATAGCTCGCATGGTGGCAGTACATGGTATCCCCATAGGTTCCCTCGGCTACCCTCAACCCATAGTATCTACCAAGAATAGCCAGATCGTACATGCCTCCCTGAAAGATTTTCCTCATATCTGGGGAAAGAAAGATTTGCGAGATCAACCTCCAAAGATGAGCCTCTTCCTCCAACGTCCAAGCAAAGGCCCCTCTCCGCAGAATCGGAACAACAAAAGCCCAATTAGGTTTCTCTCCAAAACCAATACACCAGACTATAGGCCCATGAGTTCCCTGCAAGGTTTCTATATCGCAGGAGAGATACGGAGGTTTAGTCTTTAAAACCCACTCAAGTCTCGAGACAAGCTCTCCATAGCTCAACGAAATCTCGTACTTTCTCTCCGGTGGGGCATAGTTTGGGTTTTCTGCTTGCATCTTAACCCTATCCATGTCAACCTCAAAGAGGGGTAGGGCATTCTGACTCCGCTCCTTCTTCATCCCCTGAAGCTTCACCCCCTCCTCATTCATAGTTCTCATCACATGACTCGGGTGCAAGCTTACATAAACCTTAAACCCAGGAACCAATGTACAAGGAAGGATACTCCCCCTCCACTTATAACTCCGTTTCTTCCCGGTCAGATGATACATAGGAGTCCGCCCCAAAGCTACGAGAACATTCGGCCCCTCTCCTGTAGCCTTTCGGTGGGCAAGAAGTTTTTCAAGCCAAATCCTCAGCCGCTCAAGGTGTTCCATTCCTTCCCAAGTTAGCCTTGTCCTTTGCTTCGGCCCTTTATCCTCATAAAAATAAGATACAAGATTATTCGGAGGTCTCTGGTTAAAGATATTCCCCACGAGAGATTCCGAATAGGTAATCCTTTTCTTAGCAAAAACCCGCTTCATAAACTGTCCCGCAGCTCCCACAAAAGGAGTACACAAAATATCCTCATCCTCCCCAGGAGCTTCGCCAATAAAGCACATTCGAGCATTCTTTGGGCCTATAGGTTTGACTACATTAGTAGTTAATTTTTGCATTCCTCTCCTTCCATTCTCTCTCGATGATTCCATTTAATGGATTAAACGAGCAGAGTACCTTAGCAAGTCCGGTCTTTAACCAACTCTTTTCTCCAGTCAAGCATAGCTTGTTGACTTTCAGGATTCTCCTGCCAGTATCTTGTCCAATCTTCGGTTCCTGGTTTGATAAGTTTAAAATCTGTGGGGATAGGCTTAGCTTGCCAATCTTTGTGCTGGTAAGTCTGTCCTTCCTCCGGGGTCTCTTTTCTGGCTACTTCGGCGTATCCTTTAGCCAAGTTGAGAAGTTCAAGATTTCGATAATCCTCGTCGATTTCAATTTGAAACCAGTTAAGGGCCAAGGTTGCCTGAAGACTCTCTGCTGCTACCCCAAACATACCTGAGCCTGCCATAGGGTCGAGGATTGTATCTGAGGGTTGGGCTGAACGGAGAAGAAGTTCCTTGTAGATTTGGGGATGCTTGGCTGAAGGATGAATGTCCTTAAGGGATGGGGTAGGCATTGGGGTAGGGATTACATCTGGCGCTCCTTGTTTGACCAAAGGCTTGGAGCCTTTTCTTGCGTAGGCGATGGGCTCATAGGATCGGCCTGGCCAAACCAGAGGGTTCCGAGTCACATGGGCTCCCACTTTGTGCCAAATTAAAGGCATATGGTTAGTTTTGAAACCAACCTTTTCTAAGGTGTTATAAACAAAGGTTGCTGAGACTATCCCAAAAAACATATAGAGATGGGAATCCGGTTTCATCTTTTGGTAGATAAGGGTAAGCCAACTCTCAAGGCTTAGCCAAAACTTATCCCAAGAGTCTTCGTATTCTTTAGTCCCAGGATTTGGCTTTGAAACCTTGTCGAACTCAACTCCCCAGGGTGGATCAAAGCAAACAATGTCAAAGCTCTCGTCTTTAAACCCGAGAAGCTTCTCCTCCATCTTTCCAAGGATACATCGTTTGCTATAGTAGACAAGCTGCTTTTCCAAAGCAAGCTCCTTGGCTGCCTGGCCCTGCAAAATCTCATTCCCAGTTAGACTCTTTATCTCCTCCCGGTGTTTTGCCCACTTTTCCTCTCTCTTTTTGTCTTGGAAGGTTGCCTCTGCTCGAGCTTGTTCAGTTAATGGAGCTTGCTCGGAGACAGAAGTCTTTTGGGCTCCAAGAGCCTTGACGAGAAGCTCTTGCCTTTGGACTTGGGTAACAAGGCGTTTGGCAATCTTCTTAGCCGTGGTTTTATTGGGTGCTGCAGCAACCTCAGGGATAGAAAGAAACCCCGCAAGGATAATATCTTCTTGAAGAATTGATTTCCCTATCCCTATGTGAGCTGCTGTATCCTCATAGCCATGCCCTCCCATTTGGCCAGGAGAGGTCTTGCCAAAACGCTCTTGAAGTACGTTGTGGAGTCTTTCTTGAGCCTTAAGTTTCTCCTTCCATTCGAGATCCTCTCGACATAGGTTCTCATCAAGCTGAATTTGCTCGAGAAGAAGTGGATCTGTGATTTCTTCTTTGACATAATACTTGAAAGGAGTTTGGAGGAAAAGGCAAGCTCGAAGCCTCCGTTCTCCAACAATAAGTTCAAGAGCCCCCTCTGGGTTTGTATAACATACTCCAGGTTGAGTTTGTCCTGTTTCTCGGATTGAGTCAATAAGCTCTTCGAGAGGTTTTCGCTTGAAGAGTTGCCTATGCCGATCATCTCGGACAAAGATTTCAGATGGGTTTCGGGCATAGATTGTTTCTTGAGGTTTGGGTGCCGCTTCGTTAAGACTTGGTGCTGATCCTAAAATTTCAGTCATTCTCTATCTCCAATCAGGGGGGCCTGGTAGTTAATTTCTATTTCAGTGGATTTGCAAGTAACTCAACCCTTACCCTTAGAGCGCTGTATGGTTTTCCTCCTGGGTTAACAGAGACTACTTTAGCAACAAGCATTTGCCCTTCGGAGAGTCGATTCAGCACCCACTTGTTTTTAAACCCTCCAGTCTTCGCAGGCACATAACCAAGGAAGACTCCAAGCCCGGTAACAATCTGAACCGCATCTTCATCAAACTTATTCGTAGGTTCAGGGACAAAGAAAACTTCTTCCCCAATCTCCAAAGCCGCTATATTTTCTTGCCAAGCTTCCCGAAATCCTACTCCAGCAGCATAGAACTCAATCTTTTCCTCTGGTTCTCCATCAAGAAAATCTAAATTTTGCTCATTCATTTTTCTTTTACTCCTTCCGGCTTAGCCGATTTGGTTGTTTGGCAGCTTCGCTGCAGCAGTTCAAGTCCTTTGAGAAAGTCAGCAGGAGAAAGTCCAGCCTTCTTTAAACTTGCTGCAATCCCTTTTGCTTTAGCAGCAGGAGAAGGTTTCTTTTTCCGGTTTCGGAACTCCTCAAGACTTTCTCTAACTCTATTCCGCTCCCCGACAAGCTTTTCCTTAAAGGCTTCGTAGGAAAACTCTGAGGGAGCAAGCCCTATAACACTCGTTAACCTATTCATTCTCCCCTCCTCCGGGGGCTTTCCAATCCTCCATCACTCGGGTTGCTACCACTTCTTCAAGAGGAGGAAGTTCAGCATGAGATACAACTATATGTCTTACCACCTTTCTCAAAATTGCTGAGCGCTCCCCATGTCCTGGGAAGATTCGGAAGAACCTTTCCCAGAGACTGTCATCAATCTGAAACTTAACTGGTTTCATTCTTTCTCTTCCTCCTTTATTTGGTCAAGTAAGCCTAAAGCCCAATCACGATGTTCTCCTTTCTTGGAAGAGGTGGAGGGACTCGAACCCATCATTAGAAGGATCAAAACCTTCTGCCTTTCCTAATGGCTACACCTCTTTAAAAACTTGCTAAGGCTACAATTTCTTTTGCCCACCAATTTCCTCTCCCTCACCTTAGTAAGCTGGAGCGGGAAGCAGGATTCGAACCTGCGACTTCGATCCTGGAAAGATCACACTCTACCCCTGAGCTATACCCGCTTTTCCTCCTTTAGGCTTAAAAGCCCAGACCTGCTGCTCCACCACCATCAAGCGAAGGCTCAAGCCCTCTCTCAGTTCCATCCCCGAGCGGAGAACCCGATCCTCCCCCAATGGACTTGGGATCAATATTCATGGAGATAGAGTTTATCGTTTCTCCAGCAGATTCGGCTCGGTTATCAACCTCCTGAATCACATAGACAAAAGCCTTCTGATTCTCGGAAAGAGAGACTTCTTTACCTTCGGAAACTCCTCCAAAGGCCTCGACCCAGGTGTGAATTACCCCTGCTTTCCAGTCGGCTTTGGGCTGACCATCGTTCATGAAAAGATCAGCATCGGTAGGATTGGGAAGTGGAAGCCACTTTGTGAAGGCTCTTCCCTGAAATTCCGGAGTTGAGCTTTCCACTTTGAGCCTGACCACAATGTTCTCACCAGACTTCTCGTTGATTTCCACAGCATCCTTAAAGGACAGCTTTTCTCCCGCTCCTTTCCAGTAAGAATTCTTATCCTTAAAGGGTTCTTTTACGATCTGCATTTCGTACCAATCTTCGGGCAAAAGAACTCCCTCTTGTATATCCTCTTTTCCTATACTAACATTGAACGTAGCCATGCTTAAATCTCCTTTAGTTAAGTACGTTAAATTCTTTTTCTGCGCGTTTTCTCGCCTCAACAGCTTCCTCAAAAGAATCAAAACTACCAAGATTAACTCTTTTTTTATCTATGTTAATATAAGCTTGATATTTATTTTTTCTTTTAAGAAAATGAACACCTCGGTGACCAGAAATATTATCTGATCTAAGCTTTGCATTAAGTGCGTTTTCACTCCGGGTACAAATTCTTAGGTTTTTCTTTCTGTTATCAAGTCTAACCCGATTAATATGATCAGTTATAGGAAACAAAATTGTGCTTCTATGAGTTTCCATAATCAAATCTGAGAGAGGTAATCGCATCTTTTGCTTATCTTTTGTTCTCAACCAAATTTCTGTAATAGCATATCCATTAGGATCTAACCACCAACGAAACTGAAGGACTCTTTTAAGATCTTCGGTATCAACTATGGTTAATGCTACTAGATTACCTTCTTTATCCTCGAGTGAAAGCCAAGTTTCTTCTCCAACAATCACATAAGAATTTGTTTCCCTTGCCATAGTTCTCGTTCTCCTTTTTAGGTTAAGTTTAGTTTATTTCTCCTTTCCAACTTTAGTCTTTCTCTTCCTCACCTCCCTCCCCAAAAAATCTCCTCCCCCAAAGTCCTTTAAACCCTTGAGGATCCTTGGAGTCAAAGTCAAGCTCAATCGGGTCTTCCCAGAACTTCCCGAGGGAATTGAGTGAAGACTTAAAGAACTCTTGTCTCCCACTTCCCGCTGTTTGCCAATAGTAACAGAGCTTCCCATCCTCATTGGGAACTCGATAGCAATAGTAGGTCTCATTAAACCAGTTGGCTACCTCTGTCCTCAGCTTCCCCGTAACCTTAGGATAAAACTTTTGAGACCCTGTAGAATCATCCTGAAAAAGCTCAATATGCCCCGAGTAAACTATATGAAGGGGGAGGGCCAGAGTAGCGAGAACAAACTTAGCCAGATTGTCCATTTGAGGCCCATAGTGTTGCCTCGCCGGACTTCCTCCCAGACCTCGCTTTGAATCCAAGAGAAGTGCCCAATTAAGACTCACCCTCCCCATCATAGTCAACCCATCAAAGAAAATTCCCGAGTAAGGAAAAATTCCCTGCCGAACCTCCGCAAGAACCACGTCGAGAAACCTCACCGCCTTGGCCCAAGCCTTTGGACTTCTGGGATTCTCTTCAGGAATAGTATAAACGTCTACATTAGGAAGCCCAGCAACCGTATCCCATCTCCCGTCAAAGTCAACAAGAAGGGTTTTTCCGGGAAGGGTTCTAATGGCTGTCGTCTTCCCACTTCCCGAGGGCCCAGCAAGAAAGGCTTTCCACTTATGCTTATCAGGATCAAGACTTGCTTCCTCAGCCTTAATCACAACTCCTTCCCCAGAGAAGGCACTTTCCTTCCCTCTCTCTTCTTTAGGAGACTCAGAAACTTCCTCTTCTTTCTCTGCTTTCTTTGCCTCTTCATTCATCAGCCTTCACCTCTTCTTTTTCCTTTTTGATTCTCGAAGTTTCGGTTATGCTACCCCAAGCAGCAAAGTACGGTCTACCTGGCTGCACAAGAGATCGCTTAAGCACATCTTTAACCGAGGCTTCTTCTTCTCCTTCATAAACCAGTGTTCTTGTCACCTTAGGCATTTTCCCCTTCTCCTTTCTTTTCCTTAGCCACAAAAAAGGCTTTCCAGGCAAATTCTGCTTGCTTTACCCGATTAAGATGTCTCTCCCCAGACTCATCATCAAACAGGGCCTTCCAAAGACTTGCTCTTGGAAAGTCCCAAATTTCAACCAGCTTGAGAATTCCCTGACCGTTTCCATTCCGAGTCTTAGTCAACCAACCTAACCGGCTCAGTTTTTCGATTCCATCCTCGAGCCTAAAAACAAAAGGCCCTTGGAAGATTGTTCCCGCTACAGTTTCCAGCTCCAGTTGACAATACATCAGCTCTCCCCCTTTTCTCCTAATCCTTCATGGTTCCATTTAATGGATCACTTCTCGGCTACTCCATAGTTGCTCGATTTTGCTCAGCTTTTACTCTTGCTTCAACCGCTTCTTCGAAGGTATTAAAATGACCTAAAGCTATTTCTCTACTATATACTTTAATCCGAGCTCGCCACTTTCTCCTTCTTTTTACATAGTCTACTCCTTTATAACCGGATTTATTATCAGAACGAAGAGTAGTGTCCCAATTATTCTTGTTAAAAGAACAACGCTTTAGCTTACTTTTTCTGTTATCAAGAGGGTTTTGCCTAATATGATCTATTTTGTAGTTTAAATTTCCTTCTTCCTTTGTTCGCATAATTAGCTGATGAAGAAGAAGAACTGAGTCACCTATATGGCTTACAACATAACCGTGAGAACCAATGTACCAGTGATAAGGAATAATCTTTTTTAAGTCTTCAGTGTCAATTAGTGCCTCATCTTTTGTTTTACCATACCTATCTTTAAGAATAATATAGGTAACTTTATCAACAGTCCTATACTCATTAGTCTTACACAAATATTTGGCCATTATTTTCTCCGCTCAATTTTGTTAAGCAATTCTTTACTTATTCCTTTCCTTTTTTTTCTTATCTGAAGGGAAAAAGGAAGACTTTTTGAAATTCCTCTTCGGCTTTCTGCTGTCGATCTTTTCCAGGGCTCCCACTTCTCCCTTCTATAGGTTAAATTAGGGAAACTCATAGGATCGAGAAGAGCTGGGGGTAGGCCTGAGAGACAAAGGCCTTTGTAGGGGCAAGCAGCTTTGCCAATTCCTCCTGTGCAGTTAATCGTGTCTGTAGTCTTAGGGAAATGCCACCTGTCCCAGCTTTTTTCTATGTTTTCTATATCTCTTCTCCAGTCTTGCTCAAACTCTCTAAGGGCATCCTCTGTTCGAGACTCTATCTGAATGGCAAATTGGGGAGTCTTGCCGGTTCCTTTAACCAGCTGTTTTGTTGTCATATGAAGAAGGACTCCGGCACACTCACCAACAAGCTGCATGATGTACCAGAAATATCCGGTTACTTGGGAAGAAAATCTCCACTGCATAAGCCAGAAGTCCGAGAGCCATATCCCAGTGGTTTTCTCCTCTAAGGGCATAGTTCCAAAACCCGGATAGTCTATATACCCATCCATTGAGCCTCCGAGGAAATAGGAAGAAGCTCTTCCTCCGGAGAGGGGTAGAGGCCACAACCAGCCAAGCTCGGCTCCTCCTTTAACCAAACTCCAAGGCTCGGAAGGATAGGTAAGCACATAGGCTTTCCAAAGCCGAGTTAGGTTGTCTCGATTATCCAGCCGAATATCGGTGGCTCCAGAGTTGTCCCAATAGTCTAACCCAATGGTTAGAGCCTCTAAGGCTGCTTCTTTCCACTCAGGAGAATAAGGTTCAGCCTGAGCACCTGGAAGCCTGTGCCAATGACCTTTGATCTCATGCCAGGCTGATCCCCAGGCAAAATAGGAAGGTCGAACTAAATAGTCAACTCCTCGAACCCAGGTCCAATAAAACTTTCGTTGACACTGATGATAGCCTACTCTCATAGTATTATCGAGGATTTTTGGAGGGCCAAGCTCTCGCCGGGCTGTCTCTTCGGGGGTAAGGGTTCTTAGCATTTTTAGGTTTTCTCCTTCCAAAGGTTGCACCACTTACAAGACCAACTTTCCCAGTAAAGGGCTGAAGCGTAGTCAAGGCACTGCGAGTAAAAGGGGCAGTTTATAAAACGGTGAGAAGCTAACTTCTCAAAGCTTAGCCTCTCCCATTCTGTTGGTTCTGCCCCTTCAGGCAGTTTTGGTGTTTGTTTATTCTTCCTGGACGGCGGCATCCTGATCTCCAATAGGATTTAACTTCAGCTTTTTAAGATTAGCAAGAAGAGCCTTTCCAATCCGAATCTGTGCAACGGTAAGCCCAGATCGCATAGCCAAAAGCTCATCAGCAGAAAGCGCTTGCGCAAGGGCAAACATTTCTCGTTGAGCCGCCTCCAGATTCCTCTTCAAGTCCCAGAGAATTTCCTCTGAGGCATAGGCCTTCTGCCTATACTCCTCGAGAATTGGATTGAGAAAATTAATCTGATCTTGAATTTGAGTTTCCTTCTCTTTAGCCTCTTTGTACAATAATACAGGACTTAAGTTCATAGGGTTTCTCCTCACTGCGTTAAATTTACCCAAAAGTATAAGTTTCACTTCTCAATTCCTTTTCCATTCGCTAAAAACAGCTTACCATAAATGGGCCTGTTTGTCCCTATTTACAGCAATAAACTTTCCACTTTGGGAAAAAACTTTCCCCTCTCAGCTTTTTCCCAAAGGTGCTCCACACAGTTTACAGCAGGTTCCTTTAATCCCTATCCTTTTAACACCGGCTCCAAGGTTTTCAACAGAAGGAATAAAACCTCTTTCTGCTATAGCGGCTATTAGCCATTTTGCTGCCATATTATTACTTAGTATCTTAGGCACAAAAGAGAGAGATGCATCATAACCTAATACATTATTTAAGTCTTCTCTCATCTCAGTTGTCCAAGCTGGATTTAGTCTTTGTCTTGCCATAAATTTTCCTTTCTCCCCAAATGGGACTAATAAAGGTCTAAACTATCTTCTCTTTCTCCCCCACCAAAATCACTCCAGCTATCTCCGCCTATGTCCCACCGTTCGAGGATAACTTGATCTCCGGCAACGGTGCTTTTGATACAAAAAGGAAGGGCTAAAATTTCGCTTTCGGCCATAAAATTTGCGAACTGAGTTATGTGGATAAAAACTCTTTCCCCTTTCTCTACTAAGTCTACAACTGCGCTCATAGTGAAAACTTTTTCTGGTTTTGCCACAACACTTTCTCCTTTCCCCGAAAGGGCTTTGCCGATGAAGCCTAAACCTCTCGGCCCTTTGATGGGCTTTCCGGTGAAAAGCCTGAGAAGCGGCTGGGCTTTTTACCCAACTTCCCCAAGTTCCCCAAGATTCTCCCTTAACCTCTTTCGAAGAAGCAGCCCACAACACTACAAGACAAAATATCAGCTTTTTCATCCTCTCCTCCTTTTTTAAGATAGTCAGCCAAGGCTTTCTTTGACCTTTTATACTCTCGTTCAATAGAGTTATGATCAGAAGGATGTTGAGAACCTAACCAAGCATACTCAATAACAGCTAACTCGAATCTATCCAGCAGCTCTTGCCATTTAGGCTTCTTTTCCTTCACCATTTTCCTCTCCTTCTTTATCCTCGATGAATCCATTTAATGGATTAACCCTGGTTATCTTTTCAGCACCTACTTTTGCTTCCCCTTGGGGACCGACTTTTCTTTCCCATTCCTCGATGATCTCTACAAAGTCTTGGTCTGAGATCTGGTTTGAGGAAAGAGCAACTTGGGCTATAGAAGAGGCTTCGTCAAGAGAAGAGGCGGAAAGAAGATTATCCAAGACAAAGGTCTCAACAAGGGAGAATGCGAGGAACGGCTTTGCCGCTGGGGTGAGGTCTCTGCAGAGTACTCGAAGGGTGGAGGCAGATTCTCGAGTAACTCGGAAGTACAGCTTTTGACCTGAGGAGGTCAGATGGGTGTAGAGGTAAGACCGGATAGAGGTTATTCTCTCCGGGGTATCTGTGATGGTAAAGGCAGAGCCTGGGCGAAGGGCTTCGAGGGCAGGGATAATGTTAGCCAAGACTGATTGGCCCGCCTGGGATAGGGTTCGGGTTTTATAAGCTTGGTTTAAAGACTTCTGGTTGCTCATGGGCTTTCTCCTTTCTTTTCTCCTTACTGGTTTGGGGAAACTCAACGCAGTCTAAGTTAAGCTCGGTTAAGTAGCCATAAACATACAGGCCATGTTTTAGCGGAACTTTTACCTTTTCTGGTGATCGTTTCCATACTTTTGGTTTGCCATTAACCTTCCACCTTATTGGTGTGTTATCAGCATTAAGCTCTCCCTTCACTGTTGAGTGAAGTATAGTACCTTGCTGCAACTCTTTTGCCTCTTGTAATGTTATAGTCATAAGATTTCTCCTTTCCCCTAATAAGGCTTTGCCTAAAGACCTCCGTCTTTTCTCTCAATGTCTACCCGGAGGATATTCTTCTCAGACTCGTAGCGAATATCCTCAAGGAGGTAAGTTCTTCCCCAACTATCCTCAAAGATAAGAGAAGCATTGGAGAATCGAATTTCTTCTTTCCCCGAAGGGAGGCTAATCCTCAGATTGGTGATCTTAACTCTTAGGTCTTTTAGCATAATCTATCTCCTCTCGAGAAATACGTTTGAATATTGCTCTGGTTTCTTTAGCCACATCCCCTCTCCAGTGAGTCATATTTGTGAGGATATAAAGGGAACGAGTTCGAAGTTCCTCCGAGCTTATTTGGCTTCCTAACCCCGAGGCAAGCAAGCCTTGTTTAGCCCTGTTGGCTGCCCAATTCAAAGCTTTGGCTTCTTTGTTGTCTACGATATTCTGACAGGCATGTCGAAAGTATTGAACTGATGAGTAAGGCATAATCTATATTCCTCCTTGTTGCCCCTTAGGGCTGGTTTCCTTGGGGCTGGTTGCCCCCCTCTGGGTTTGGGGTTAGTTGATCGAATTTCAATTATGATTTAGTATACACTATGGGGAGGGATAATGCAAGCAATCGAGGAATTAAAATGATTCTATGGATGATTAAATACCTTAACCCACGAATACGCAAATGCCCGAACCAATCTCTAAGGGAATGTCTATTCGGTTATCTGCGACCAGGGGGCCTTAGCCTTTGGTTTCCAGTTTGCTGGTTTGATTCTTAAAGGGAGAGGGAAAGATAGTTCTGGTTCTCTAAGCAGTCTCTAAGCAGTCTCTAAGCAGTCTGGAAGCGAGAAAAAGATTTCTGGATTAAGGAAAAATTTTAGACCCCTTTTCTATAGAGAAAAAAAAAAAAAAAAAAAAAAAAAATCTAACTACATGAAAAGCGACCTAACTAAAGAACTTTCTCCCTCCCCAAAACTTTCACTCGCTCTCCTTCTCCCTTCCCTTTTCCCAAAATCTAAAGGCCCCACCCTGCAGATAAGGGAATAGACATTCCTGAGCATGTTCGTTCGTTGGTTTGTTTGCATATTCGCATATTTTGGGGAAAAGGCAACCCCCCACCCTCCCCCGGTTAGGTTGCTAACGAGGATACCCTTAGGACTTCTCGATGGTTCCGTTAAATGGAATAATTCTGGGTACAAATTTTTGAATTCTTCTTATGTAATGATTTCGATAGGTTACGAAAAGTGGTTCAAATTTTTGAATCCTTCTTTTCCAATGATATTGGGGAGTTAGAAAAAACGGTACAAATTTTTGAACTTTTAGCCCATAATTGGATGGGTTGAGGATTTGAAGAAAGAAGAAAGAAAAGAAATAAAGATAATCATTTCGGGGAGTTAGAAGATAAATCCAGAATTTGTTGCATTATGGCATAAAAGCTGCAATAGTATGGGGTAAGCCAATTTTGGCGCAACCCAAACAAAGGAGAACAAAATGACAGAGCAAACAGAAAGCAATGGTAATGGCGTAGGAGCAGTGGTGAAGAGGGAAATCGAATATCATGCTCCCGTAAGAGAATTTGACAATACCAAGAATGTCGTAACCAATATCGGTTTTACAGCGAAGTCTGATGAAAAGTATCAGGTTATCTGGTTGATTCCTGAGACCGATGAGGAGTGTCAAGAGCGATATGATTCCCCATTAAGCGCACTTATCGAGGCCGGTGTTCGCCAACTTTCTACAAGACCGGATTACAAAACAGTTGGGTTTGAAGATGATGGTACACCAAAGCCGGATGGTCATGAGGCCATGCAAACTTTGGCTGATGGTTATGAAATCGGGAAGAGGACTGCCGGGGTAGGCCAAAAGATTATGGCGCAAAAGGCCAAAAATGCCGAGGCCGAACTCGGAATGACAATGGAACAGATGGTTGCCAAAATGAAAGAGATGAAAGAGGCCGGGTTGCTGATTGAGGACGTACCCGAAGAGGCCGAAGAAATTGAATAACCCCTAACCTAACCCCATACCATAACCCGGTAGGGTTTAAAGCCTGCCGGGTTTTTTAATGCCTCTCCCCTTAACGGTAACAAGAACCATTACTGCTTAGCCCATCCCATCCGGTAGGTCTGATCCTTTCAGCTCAAACAATCACAGAAGAGAAGGTTTCAGTTGAAAGCAGCCCATCCCCCACCACTGCCCAAACAATCACAGCCGTAACCATCATAGCTTTAAAGATCATAGTTGAAACCATCCCAGTCCCAACAGTCACAGCACTGATCATCACAGTTGAAATCATTTCAGCCGAGAAGGTTTCAGTTGAAAGGGCCTGGGGGGATTTGCTTACTCGGAGGGAGGGATAAACCCCTCTAATCAGCCGTATAACTTTTAGGGTTTCTGGAGACGAGGAACCGGCGAAGCCGAACCTGGGGGAAGGATTTAAGCCCAGAAGCGATCCATTAAATGGATTGATGCAGGTTTAAGGTGGGGGGAGTCTGGGGAGGGAGGGAAAATTAATGGGGTTGATTGGGCCAAAGAAATTTGACTTTTTTGTCTCTTTAGCATAAGATGAAATTAGAGGATAAATTTATATTTGTATGACGGAGGAAATTCTATGCTTGAGTCTGCAAGAGCTTTAATAGGGACTAAGATTCCAAACGAATACTTGGTTGATGGGGATGTAACACTTATTAAGCTCAAGGAAGGTGTTTGGACTAAGATAGATACTAAGAACTATGACAAGGTAAGGTATTGCCGCTGGGGTTTAAGTAACGGCTACGCCAGAACAGCAACCTTTGGACCTACAATAAATATGTCAAGGTTTCTTGTTCGAGGGAAAGAAGACGAAGTTCCTGATCATATTAATCGAGATAGATTGGATAATCGTGAAGAGAATCTCCGTTGGTGTAGTTTTAGTGAGAATAGCTTAAACGCAGATCGTTGTGATAAAACCGTAGAGCAGCGGGCTTTTAATACACTCAGAGAAGGTTTTGATCTTGAGGAGATGACTAAGGATCTTCCTCCGAAGATGAGAGATTTGCTTCTTTGGTCCCAGACAGAAAATTTCAAAAGGTTTATTGAGTTTCTTAGCTCCCTCTATGAGGGAGAAAAGGTACCCACAACTCTTTCCGAGCTAAGGATACTTCAAGATTGGCCAGATTTGATGGCTAAGTGGCTGCTTAAAGAAAAGGATTAGAAGAAATGGCCTTAGCAAACTATGATGAGATTATCTCGGGAGCCTCAAAACTTTACAAAGTTGACCCAGATCTGCTTCGGGCAATGATTCAAGTAGAAAGTAGGGGGAGAACTGGAGCGGTTTCATCTAAGGGGGCTCGAGGGCTCATGCAGCTGATGCCTGAGACGGCAAGAGCGATGGGAGTGGAGGATCTCGGAGACCCCAGACAGAATATCTTTGGTGGGGCTAAGTACATAGCCAAACAGCTCAAAGCTACCAAAGGGGATGTTTCCCTTTCGTTGGCTCGGTATAATGCAGGGCCAGGAGCTGTGAAGAAATATGGTGGAGTTCCTCCGTTTAAGGAAACTCAAGCCTATATTCCCAAGGTTCTTGAAGCCTATGGAAGATTTAAGCAGACCTCCGAACCCAAAGTCTCTTCGGAAGTCTCCCAAGAAAGAAGGTTGGGATCAGGATCTACTGGTTCTTGGCCGAGTGGAGAGGGGCTTAAAGAGGGGGTTGAAGCTGGGCTTGGTGGGATACCTGATGTAGGTCTGGAGGTTAAGGACTCACTAAAGGAAATCTATCGAGTAGCTTCACAACCTTTAGGCGGAGAGGCAATCAACCCCAGACAACCTTTCAGTGAAGCTCCGTTTGAGTTTTTGGGAAGTCTTGTTGGATATATAGCTGCTCTTCCTGTGAAGGTTGTTGGAGACTTGATTGGGAAGGGTGAGCAGGTTCAAAGAGGAGCTGCACAGACTCTTCTCGGTGGGCCAAGAGGGGAAACAGGGGATTGGACTTCTGAGCAGCTAAGGATGGGAATGGCAGCAACGGAGTTTACCCTGGAGGCTATGGTTGGGTCTAAGCTGTTAAGTAGGCAGAAGGTAGCTAAGGGAGCTCGGAGAGTGCTTTATCAAGAATTTGGAGCTATAGAGAATTCCGCTCTGAAACCAATGAGTTCGGGGAGGAAAGAATTCTTACGGACTGGATTAGAAAAACGTCTAAGCAAGAACCCCAGACCAGACATAATTCAACGGTCAGACAAAGTTCCAGGATTTTTCAATGAGTTCGTAGAACAAATTGCTAAACCCGGAGAAGATATAGTACTGTCTCCAAAGTCTAAAGCTATGCGTGAGTCAATGAAAAAAGGTAGAGGAGCTTTTTTAAGAGAACAAGGATTGCTTTAAAGGAGGAAAAGATGGGTCGCCCCGCAGAAAATTTACCCGATCGAACTCAGATTAAACAACTGAGAAACCACCACAGGTCTATGGCAAGGGATATTGTTGCTATGGGTGAGCTGAGAAATAAGGATCTTGCTCGGATCTATAATATGGCTCCTGCGCAGATCTCAATTATTACTAACTCCCCCCTTTTCATTGCCGAAGTCTGTAGGTTGGAAACTGAGGTTGAAGAGAGTATCTGTGATGTTAGGGAAGGGATAAGGCTTTTGGTACCTCGGGCCGAACAAGTTCTCAAAGAAGAGCTCTATAAGGATGATGAGGATGGAGAGGGTGGGAAGAAGCTTAGCCTCTCGGAAAGGAAGCTCCGATTGGGGGTGGCTGCGGATATCTTAGACCGAGATGCTGGAAAGAAAAAGATGGGGGAGAGTGCGGCGAAGAGTCTCCATTTTCATCAGCATAACGAGATCCATGTGGTTAAGGATATGACTACCGAGGAGCTTCAAAACGATGTCTTTAAACTTATTGAGGATGTAGACGAGAATGTGATAGGCTAATGGAAAAACTTATCAAAAACGAGAAGATGCGGTTAGCTTTAGAAGAGCATATAGGGGTGGAACGTCCTGGGGCAGAAAGCTTTCTTATGGATGCTATGGAGGTTGCTGCACAAATGTTGGGTTTGCCTATGGGTATGATGAGATACCGAGGAGCTAAGAAAAGTGTAGCAGCTGCATTGGCTAAAAAGATGAAACCTGTGAAGGGAACTTACCACGAACCTTTCGTTGGTTCAGGAAGCTCGCTTCTTAGGGTTGGGAAAGCTGGGAAGTTTGAAAAAGCTATAGTTTCCGATAAGAATCCTCAGGTTACAGAGTATCTTAAAGAGATTAAAAAGGATCCTCAAGGAGTTAAAGAAAGTTTTCTACGGTTTAGTGAGGGACTTATCCAAGGGGATAAGGGGGAAAGTACTCAAAGAGGATATTCCTTTTATAAAAGAAGTTTGGGGAAAGCTTAGTAAAGGAACCTATGAAGGAGCTGATAAAGCGGGAGCTCACTTGTTTCTTGGAAATTATAACCGTGTGTATATGCCTGGGGAAATACCTCGTGTATCTCCTGGGAGCTATGTTTCGTCTAAGAGTGTAGCACAAAAGATTGATGATCTTGGTGAGGTTATGCAGAAGCGGAATGTTCAAATTAAGACTCAAGGTTGGGAAGAAAGTTTAAAAGATATTAAACCAGGAGATTTTGTAAATTTAGATACCCCTTATCTGAAAACTTTTGGCTACCCAGGTATAAAAAGTACTACCGCCGCAGATCACGCTAAAATGAGTCAGTTGCTTGAGGAAGTAAGTGGAAAGACTTCGGGGATTGTTTACAACTCTCCAGTAGGGGCGAAGGAATTTCCTTGGCTTGAGTTTGAACCAACAGGATTGTTGAGGGGAGAAGAAGTTGCTGGACAATGGTAAAGCTATTTTAGGCCAAATACCAAAGGATTATAGGGAGAATTTAGCCTGGAGGAGAGGGATTCTTTCCAAGTCTCGGAGGGATCTCATTTTCCGGGCTAAGGTTAAAGAGCTCTTTCATAGGGATATCATCTTTGCTTTTAATGCTTTTTTCTATACTCTTGATGTAAGGCGAAGACCTTTTCACCACCAACCTTTCTGTACCTATAAGTATCAAGAAGAGAAAGTCCTTCTCCCCTTAGTGGAGGCAATCAATGGAGGTTGGGATTGCCCTATGGAGAAGAGTAGGGATATGGGAGCTTCTTGGCTTGTTATCCTTACCTTCCTGTGGTTCTGGTTAGACCCAAAAGGTGGGACAGATTTTCTTTTAGGCTCTCGTATTGAAGACTATGTAGACAAGAAGGGGGATATGAGGACTCTTCTTGAGAAGGCCAGGTATACGCTGAGGAAACTCCCCAAGTGGCTGCTTCCCAAGGGGTTTGTATGGAAGAAGCATGATAACTTTATGAGGCTGCAGAACCCTGAGACTGGAGCTTCGATAACTGGAGAGAGTAACAACGCTAACTTCTCGACTGGTGGGCGATATGCTGCAGTTCTCTTCGACGAATTCGCTAAGTGGGAAGGAACTGATCGAGCAGCTTGGATGGCTGCTGGAGATGCGACACCGTCTCGAATCCCAGTATCTACTCCATTCGGGGCTGCTGGTCAACATTACGATTTAGTCACCGATACTACAAAGCGGAAAATCCGCCTTCACTGGAGCCTTCACCCAAGAAAAGCCGAGGGAGCCTATTGCAACTGGCCGAGAAAAAAGGATGATGAGGATCTCGAGGGTGAGGGTTTGGAGACCCTAATCCGGAGTCCTTGGTACGACAGGGAATGTCAGAGAAGATCGGCTTTAGAGATTGCACAAGAGCTTGATATCGACTATATTGGGGCAGGTCGCCCGGCTTTTGATGACAAAGCGGGCAAGCGGGTAGGAATCCTTCTGAAAATTGGTCGAACACCTGAGACTTACTATGACTTCAATCTGGGGGGCTTGGAGTTGATTGACGTAGGCGGGGTGCGAGACTCTGAAGGATTCCTTACCGTTTTCCGGAAACCTAAAAAGGAGGATTCCTATGCGCTCGGAGTTGATGTAGTCGAAGGGACGGAAGATGGAGACTACGCAATTGTTAAAGTTCTCAACCGTAGGACTAAAGACTGTGACGCCAGTTATTTCTCACGGATTAACGAGGTTGAGCTTGCTCGTATTATCAAGATTGTTGCCGACTTCTATACCACCACCGATGCTCCCTGGGTGGGAATAGAAACAAACTCCCCAGGCCTTGCTACCTTTGATTTCTGTTTTGAGATCTACGACGTAGAAAACCTCTTCATGATGCCTATTTTCGACTCTGCAAAACAATCCGTAAGCTTCAAGAAGGGTTGGAGGACTACGGAGCCGAGTCGAAAAGTCCTGGTTTCAGGGGTGAAGAATTGGCTTCTTGAGAAACAGGGATGGGGAGATTCTCGGCTTTGCCGGGAGATGACTACCTTCGTTATAAATAAGAATCAAAAGCCTGAGGCTAAGTCCGGCTGCAATGATGATGAGGTTATGGCTTGGGGAATAGCAATCCAAGTAGACCTTATAGCCCCTGAGGTAGACTATGTGGCTCCCAGAAGGCTTCGAGAAGATGGGCTTTCCCAAGAGATCTTCAGGCCTAAAAAGATTGAGGGAGAGCCAGAGACTCTGGAGGAAAGATGTCTTGCTTGTGCGTTGAAGCGACGAGAAGAGAAAGACTTAATAACCCATCACGGCTCGATTGATCCATTTAATGGATCGGTTGAGTATGGGTGGGTAGAGAGCTAAAAGGCGGCTTTGCCGCAGGGAGGAAAGAGAAGATGAGTGAGAATGTGAAGACTATGGAGTTGTTTCGAGGGACTGGGGGAGCCATTGTGAAAAAGGCTACGCTTACCAGTGATGCTATAGATATGAGTAAGCTGAGGCTGAATGGGAATTTTTCACTTCATATGATTAATACTGGAGGGACGGTTACGGTTACAGTGTTGGTTTGTTCGACGCTAAAGGGAACTTTTGTGGCTCCTTCGGTTGCGGTTACTGTGATTTCGGCTGGGGCTGCAGGAACTCATTTTACAGGGTTTAGTCCTCCACTGGCTCCGTTTATTAAGCTTCTTTTTACGGAGACTGATGTGGCAACTGTGACGGCTATGGATGCTTGGTTGAACTATCAGTAGGCCCTTAGGCTCTTAGGGTTTGAGAGATTGACTGCTTGGGGGGAAGAGAGAGGAGAGAAGAAATGAATATTGGAGCTAAGATTATAGGGAAGGTGAGAGAAAGTCTCTCGGAGGATAATGGGAATCTTTCGAGTATGCGAATTTTAACCGCCTTGGTGGTTGTAGTGGTTCTGGGGAACTGGACCTATATTAATGTGACTACCGGGGTTTTGCATGGATTTGACTGGCAAGATCTGGGTGTGATTCTGGGGCCTTTAGGCGCAAAGACTTGGCAGAAGGGTAAGGAAGGAGGGAAAGCTGATGAGGTTTCTTAAGCTGTTTGGAAGTTGGTTAGTTGTAGGGTTGCTAAGTTTGGGTTTGGCAGGAACGGGTTTGGCTTGGGATCAGGGAACCTGGGATGGTTCGAAGCTTAACCAATATAAAACTATTTATATCGACGCTGGAGCCCTTGTACCCTGCACAACAAATGGAGCACTTGCAGGTACTTATGAGTACGGTACGCATGACTTAGATCATGATTATTATGCTTTCGATGCCGGAGCTACCGAAGAGAGGGTACAGTATAAAAGCCCGATGCCTGAAGATTGGGACAGGGGAACTGTTAAGGTAAAATTTTACTGGTCCTCAGCAACAGGTAGTACCGCAAATGATACTTGTGAATGGGGAGTTAAAGCACAAGCATTTTCTGACAGCGATCCTAATGATGCGGCCTTTGCTGATGCAGGAGAGGTTATTAGTGATGTTTTGTTAGCTGATGCTGGAGCAGATGCTCAATTAAGTGACGCAACCCCAGCGGTCACTGTTGGCGGGTCTCCTGCTTTGTCCGATATGATAGTTTGGGAAATCTATAGGAACACGGATGGTACAGATGATATGGCGGAGGATGGCTGGTTAAAAGGGATTGCCATACAATATAAAGCCACCAGTGCTGTAGCTGCATGGTAAGGGAGAAATCTGATGAAAAAACTTATATTTATGCTGTTTTTAATACCATCCTTAGTATTTGCTGCTGAGTATGAAAAATGGGCAATGGTTGAAGATGGGAAAATTATCCAGTTCAAAACCGTTGAT
>Ga0307928_10000164_pt1 | contig 44092 bp, 63 predicted proteins | sample AceLakmetagen232_FD_201815 | JGI IMG/M metagenome (GOLD analysis project Ga0307928, IMG submission 201815) | Saline water microbial communities from Ace Lake, Antarctica - #232 | ecosystem: Environmental > Aquatic > Non-marine Saline and Alkaline > Saline | place: Antarctica: Ace Lake...
GTACTAGTCTGGCATGGGGGGCGATCCGACCCCCCCTGCCCTCGTGTTCATACGCATGTCTATTGTGTTTCATGTCTCTGCCTCGCTGTACGTCGCATATGGCACCTCATATGCGTGATCCGTAAGTTGTCCATGTCCAACCGCATCGGATCGTCTAGCCCCTTGTGAGGCACGATGTGGTCGACGTGTATTTGATCCACCACTGGCGTATTGCATAGCTCGCATATCGGGTAGGCAGACACACCGCTCGTCGCTGCCTCAAGTGTCGCTTGCAAGATGAACTCCTTCCGCGTTCGCGTCCATGCCTCATCGTATCCACGTTCCTTGCTCGTGCCTCTGTTGTCATCCGTCCAGCCTGTACGCACGATAGGCCCACATGCACTACACGTATCATCTCGTATGATGCCAAGGCAGCCGGGCTTGCCGCATGTACGTGATGGTAACTTGGCCATCAGTCAGGCTCATTGTTGGTTAGCGTAACCGTAATGTCACCAGTCACCTCAGTCTCTCGATAGGTGGCCTTGGTGAGTAGTAGCTGGTATTTGTACCTCTTGCCGGGCTTGGTGAATAACGCAGTATTGGCAGCCGTTAGATCAACGCTTACGGCCTGTGTGCCTGTCGCTGTTACGACTGCACCCGCCTTTGTGATTATCACTGTGCCATCGCGTTCCATCGCAGTAAACGCTACCGCTGCGTCTGTCAGATCCTCACCGAACCAATCGCCGCCGCTATTAGTCCACGACAGTTGCCTGTCATAGGCTGTCAGGTAGTCGTCGTGCTGGACGATGTCTATGTCGTTATCGTCGGTTACGGTGGATGACACATTGACGGTGCCGCCGCCCGTTAGCGTCCGCGAAGTCGCGGCCCATATCTCGGACGCTGTCGGTGCGGCATCCTCCGTTAATGTCCGTGTTGCGTAGGCCCACATTTGGGTTGGCGTCGATCCCGTTCCGCTTGGTGCATTTTCTAATCCGTCGACCGTAAATTGTCGCACACCATCACCATTATCCTCAGTCGTTTCCCAGAGGTGATCAATCTTACTGCCATTGGCCTCAATGGCCGTTTTGACTTCGGCCGCAGTAGCACCTGTGGTATTAACGCCTACATTCGTCACATCCGCACCCAGCCCATCATCATCGTTGTCTGAGTTATTGTATCGGTTGCCTACTGCCGAAACGCTCTGAGCCGCTGCTGAGTTGATAGCGATACCTGTTCCAGTTTCGACAACGAGAACCGTGCTATTAGTAACACTCGAGGTGCTGTCAGTCAGTAGGAAGCAGTCTTTCCATGTTGTGCCAGCCGTGCTAAATAGGCAGTTGTCAATAGTCGCACCGTTCAACGTCCATGGCCTCGCCCTTGCTGCGACAAGCCCGCGTGCCGTACACCTCACAAGTGTCCCACTCAACACACCATCGGCAGACATCCATTCAGCACCACCGAACGAGCCATCTTCACCAATGCAGTCCGTGGCGAACCCGCTGAACGTGCCGCCATTACCGCCAAAACTCCGCAAGCCTGCCGTACAGCGTATAAACTCGCCCGCGTTTTCAGTTGCCATGCAAAAGCTATTGTTGCCCGATGTACAATCTTGGAAATAACAGTCAGAATTGATCTTGATACTGAACGTGCCGCACCCGCTGAATGCATAGCCCGTATTGCCAGAAGCGTCCTGCCCGATGGCATGGCAGTCAACCATACGGCAACCGCTAGCCGCCTGAGTGCCTACGTCATCAGTTTGGTGTTTGTAGTCGCCTATCCAGCAGTAGACGCCACCTTGGCAGCGATTGAACGTGGCCGAAAACTGTTGATCGAAAACATCGTCGCCGCCAGCATAACCACTGTCTTGCCTACCGACTCGCCATGACATTGCATTTGATACGCAATCGTTCCACATGCCGCAAACGTGTCGATCAAATCCAACCGGACTACAACCCCGCCATCCGTTTGCCGTGTTGGGGTATGATGACCGTCGATGCCAGAATCCCATACGGTCGTATTCGCTGCCCTGGTTTTCCGATGCCGATACATACAACGCATAACTTTCGGCCGTGCCACTTGCCGCTAAGTTAGAGATCGTAAAGCCGGATATTTTCATCACGTTGCACGACTGGATGACGGTTTCACTATCGGCGGTAGTGGTATAAACAACGGTTTGACTTGGCCGGTATCCGTCAAGCGAATTACCACTACCTGCCGTAGCGTCTACATCTTCGTGCGAGCGACTGGCGGGTAGCTCGGGTTTCAATGCTATTAGGTCAACGAAGTCAGTGTCACACGTTAATGCCGCAGCACCCATATTATACATACCCGGTGGTAACAATACGGCCGCTCGGTTGGTAGCCGATATTTCAACACCACCTGGTGTTAGTATTTTGGCCGCGTCGTAGGCTGCCTGTAACGCCACGCCTCGCAGTAGATCCGTCGACGCATCTGCACATAGTGCTACGCCGTCATCTTTATACTCATAGTTGCTGGCCGCCAGCACTTGAGCGGCGAGAGTCGAGCCGTTGATTTTGCCCACGTCCACGGTATCGCTAGAGGCATCAAATGTTGACAGCCCACTTTGGATTGCATTAACGGCTGCTACCGAAAGCGAATATGCGTCAATGGAATCTTCCGTCAAGTCCATGGCATCACCGGCCTGTGCCGCAGTCTTGGCGGCATCGTAGGCAGCGTCTAAAGTCGCGCCGGTACCATCAAAGTCAGTTAATCCATTAATCAACCCCGGAATGGTCTCGTCTGTGTCTGTTAAAACTAAAGCCACCCCGTCGTATATCTGCCCAGACTGTAGGGACGTTGCCAGACTAGTCAGGCCCGCACCCGCCGCACCGATAAGAGCGAACGAATCGCCGGTCTGGGCAGTGTGGCCTGTAAGCGTTGTAACGGTAGTTATCGTACCTGCCGTGATGTTGGTTGGTGTGGCAAGGCCACTTTGAATCGCGGTTACAGCATCGGCCTTGAGTGAATCGGCGTCTACCGCATCGGTTGCTAGTGCTACGCCAGTCAACTCAACACCCGCCGCACCGATGCGGGCGAACGAATCGCCGGTTTGGGCTGCGGATGCGGTTTGTAGATCAAAGTCAGTCAGCTCAATTTCTTCAATAGCCGGATCTAACCCCGCGCCGGACACAACCAAGATCACCTTATCAACACCAGTTGTAAAAGCAGCGTTTGGCCAATCAACACGATACAGGCCGGGCGAACTAGTACCATCAATTTCAAAGGCTTTATTGTCGTCCCAGGCGGAATCAGTAGCAGCCAATGCAGTAGCGTCAACCTTGGCAACAGGTGCAGCACCGCTACGTGTGTACTGTAAATCCAGGCTGGTTATTGTATAGCCGGTTTCCGGCGTGCCATCTGCTGAATCTCTCAACACAATATAGCGGGAAACGTTTTCTGTATCTTTGGTAATCGCACTCATTTTTGCCTCCCGGCTAACATTGCCATGCCCACTATTCCACCTCCGCCGCCTGCACCACGCACCGCTGAGATAGCATTAACATCTGGCGTGTCTGTTTGTCCGTAAACACCAATCCCCGCCTCTTTTAGTAGCGTGGCATTGGCGGTAGCATTGAGCGTATAATCGTCGTCGTCAGGATCGACGCTGTCGGTTGTCGTAAACGGGATATCGCCACCTGAAGCTACCGAGGTTAATGTAATGTCGCCATGATCGAATGCCAGGGTAGCATTTGTTCGCCCGCTTGCAGCACCATCGTCAGCGCAGTTAATCAACACTGATCCTGTGTTTAAATTGAATGCATAACCGCCGTCGCTGAAACTGACACAGTCTACGAGTTGCGTGGTACTTCCACTCTTAAAACCGTCAGACCCGCTATTGTACGATACGCACCCCCAACAATCCTCCACACCGGAACCGCTGAACCCTATGCCGGTACTGTTGGCCGCAATGCAATTCTTGCAAGGCGTATTGGCAAACCCCGTAGTATTTGATTCCGCCACTGACCAAAATGCGACTGCCGCATAAGCCCCACGCACACATGAAAACGAATAGCATTTATACTGATTGGCTTGATAAAATGCGGCAGTGCCGTGGCAATCTATCACCCTGCACATGTAGCCGATACTGTAAGTACCATTGCCAGCGACACCGACCATAGCCCCCGACCCACCGTCCAGTGTAACGAACGCAACTACGTGTGCATGGCCTGCTGCCGTGCCTTTAAGTTCCAGTAGGTTGGAATTGGCTGGCGTGTTGCCATTGGCTTTTATTACTGGTCGCGTGCCGACATAAGAACCCCTTGTCTGGGCAGCATCATATCCCTTAAGTAAAAATGACTTGCCGTCCATTTCGCTAGCGTCAAGGTCTAGCGGCCCACCGGAAATATTGACGGCAGTCTGACTGTTGTTGTAGTCGCCACTTCGTATATACGCAATCATTCCGGCAACAGAATGCACGGCCGTCTGAAATACCGCACCAAGCCCACCGGGCGTTGCCAGGGCACCGCCATAATTGAAGTTGATACCGACATCATCCGTGCCATTCGTTGGGTCGCGATCCAGAACTACGGTAGTTTCGTTGGTGACGGATTTTATTTCGTACCGGCCAATAACAGCATGCGTACCATCACCAGTATCGGTGATAGATATGATATTTCCGACAGCGTCGTTGGTGCTGAATAACGCACTGGCTGAGGTAAATACAAAAGTGGCATGATCCGCACACGCGCCGTCCGTTTCAGTTTCTTTGGCAGCCGCTGCTGTGGACCAATCAGTGCCGCCACTATCGCTGACAAAGCCTCCACCATTGGTATCGCTACCACCAGTTTGTACTTCCCACACGGTTGTTCCTGCTAACGCCATACTTCACCTATAATACCGATTCGTTGGTCGCGTATTGTAAAATCGTGTTCAGCTTGGCACTACTGCTAGCCTCGTAATCGGCAACCAGTTCGGCCATGCGATTGTACATATTGTTTGCCATGATGCCGGTGACGATGTGTCGCCCATCGGTTTCAGCACCGTCGATAATCGTATCCTCGGTGTTTGCAAACATATCGGGGTTTGCAACCCATTCGGCTAATGCCGACTTAGAGAACTCATAAGCTGCGTTGAGCTTATTCGCAGCCACCCGCAACTGTTCGTTTGAGTATCGTACTGATTCTGGGTTTGTAATGTCTGCCATGATTAGGCTCCTTTAAGGTGTAGCGGGCACGGTAACCGTAGCCGCTTTGCGTGATTTCAAATCATCGGTAATACCCTGCAAAACACCGACTATGCCCGACTGCGTGGTGACTATCCCCTCTTGTGTTTCCATAATTGCCTTATGCTCATCCCGCTGCATTTGCTGCGAAACTGCCAAACCAACCTGGACCAGTTTCAAAACACGAAGTTCTTTCGCCATTGCGATGTGATCTACAGAAACTTCCTGCCTGAATGCCTCAAAGTCAACGGCGTCTTCTTGCAGGGCCTCCAGCGACGGGACCAGCTTCTTGATGTTCTCGGTTTGTAAGTCGAGGTTTTTTGTCAGTGACTTTTGTGTCTCGATATTGGCAGCAACGTAACCCGGTATCGTCTGGTAAGCAATGCCCATCAACACGATCAATATAACTGCCGAAGCACCAAATGTTCGCCCGACCTCCATGGCGTAGTCATACACCGTTTTTGTTGGTGCAGGTTTCGATTTCATGGCGGCCTCGATAGCTTCTTTTATTTCTGCTCTGGTTTCTTCGTCCACACGATTGCCTTATTCTCTGTTGCTGTCCACCAGCCGCCCGACGCGACATAGGAGAGGATGTGCCGCGCCGGGCTTGTCGGGTTAGGTTGTTACTGTTGCGTGAACGCCAAACGCCTCATCGGGTACACCTCGCCTACCCGTCATCTCGATAGGTGTATCTTCATTGTGTGAATTGCGGATCACCCATCGAACATTATTGGTTTGCGATTCGTCCCAGATCAATCCAATCAGCGATAAAGCATGCCCCCACCAGTTGTACGCGATATGGCAGCTTGTGCCGTTTTGCAAGATCGACAGGCAGTGGCGTAGCATTTCGCTTTTGTTTGTGTCCCACACGCCATCCTCGGCAATGCGATACTTGAGTGCTTGTTCTTCCCAGTCGTCTGAATAGCTGCGTGGGTTGCGGGAGTGCTGATCCGGGACACACGATGCGGGTGCTATGCCGTGCTTGCGGGCACCTTCCAGAAACGACTCCAGGTAGTTGCCGTTGTTGCGCCAATTGACGAGATAGCCCATCGAGACAGGCGACAGCATAACCGTGGGCTTGTTCTCTCGTGCTCGGCAGTTCATCACGTCGCCCGTGCCGCTCCACGTCCAGCAGTAACCCAGGCCGTTCTGGTTCCACTTAAACCCGTCCGGTGCCCATGAGTTTTCCTGGTGGTACATGGGGAAGATTCGCCACTCGTGACAATGTGCGATGATCTCTTTCGCGTCGGCCATATCAATCAACACGTCAGGCACATCGCCTACGGGCACTAGGCCGGGTGCATCGCCATATACCGTCTTACGCGGGATGACACCGGGTATGTACTGATCGCCACCTTCGACTGTCTTCGAGAATTCGTCGGCATTGATAATTATGTTGTCACTCACGGCTTGCCTCCGATCTCTTTCCAGAACTCATCTAGCGATTTCGGCATCGGAATAATTTTAATATCCTTGCCGCCTTCGCGCGGCGAGTAGCCCAGGAAGGGCGTCTTGTTGCCCTTGTCCTTGAATGTCTTGGCTGCTCTGTACCATGGTTGTAGATCGTCGTCGAGCGGTTTACACACGTCATCAACACAGATCGTGGTGGGTGACGTAATCGAATTAAGATCAAGTGCCCGCAGAAACGCATGCCCGGCATTATCCACATCGTCCTTGAACTTGTCGGACGCAACCATAATCACTTGATCGCGGTTATAGTTGTCCAAGTCATTCGACTCTTGGAAGAACATAACCTGATACTTCTGCCCTGGTGGAATCGGATCTGGCCCTGGTGGAATCGGCCCCGGCCCTGGATCATCGCCCAGTATAACCGGGTGCGTCAGTGCGTGGATCTTGTCGCCATATGCTACCGATAAAACAATCAGGTAGCGACGGGATACCGGCCCTGTCAGGTATGCCAGTCGCCCGTTTGTGTCCACCACAAAGTTCGTAGTCGGCGGATCAATCGCCCAGGCCAGCTTTGCATCCTCGGGCACAGCCGCTTCGACATGCACCATGGTTCCGATAGGTGCCGTGTCCGGTGCCACGATCTTCGGCCCGATAACTGGCTGCTTCGCCACCACGTCAAACGGCGTGGGAACATCAGCCGCTATCACCCCGCATGTGCAACTGTAAAGCGTGCAGAGTAGCACAGCGACGAATATAAAACCCCTGCGTTCTCGGCATGTCATCTGCAGCACGCTCTAAGCCTCGCCAGCGGACGCCATGTATGAACCCGTGCAACCAACCGCCGTGGCCCACGATGCCCGCACCTGGCCCGCCATGATCGAACTGTTCGATACTCTCGAACAGTTGCCGTGGTACAGGTTTTTTCGGTAATCGTAACCGCGGTAGCCGTGCATGTGGCCGCTTTGGCACATGTCGCACAATCAGCGGCGTGGGCGGTAGCAATGCCAAAGCAAAACAATAGCAGTACGGCCGATGAGAAGAACAAAAACCGTATCATCGTAGATCCTCCGTAATAAGGTTTTGAGAAATGCCCACACTTGTTAGTCTTGATTTGCAACAGCGGCGGGAGCGTCGGTATCACGATTTCTCCACCAGGATATCAATTCCATAACGGCCTTGATAATCATAATGATGGTAACCGGCGAAATGCCGACCTTATTGGCCAGAGCGGTAACCCTATCGTCACCCTCGGGGGAACCCGTTTCGTCCGTGACAAGATCGTGGAACAGTGTATAGAGCGTATCCCACGTTTCAGCGTCAGCGGTTACGCTTTGCCCAAAATCGATCAGGGTATCATCCACCTCGGTGGCGGTGAGCTTGGCCCAGTCGTCCAGAACGGCTAGAACTTTGACGGCCCATTGTCGGACGGCTTCAGAGTCCAGCCAGTTGGGCAGTGTTAGAAGTGGTAATAGCGGCATGAGCCGCTTTACCAGAGCAATCAGATCCAGAATTTTCATGCGAGCCATGACAACCTCCCGTCAAATGTAACCCACTTAATGTCCGTTTAAGTGGTGTATACACCAATAGTAGGGAGTTGTCAAGTCACACTACATCACATCACCATCCTCGGGTGGTGGCTCATGCAACCTGTCCACCATGTGTTTACCCATGGCCTCCAGACGCCGTAGCTCGCACTCTGGCGATAGATTGTACAGGATGGGTTCTGATTCGTACTTTTCGTCGGAGGCTGTTAGCGTACGCCTGGCGGCCTCTGAGTCTATCTCAGCGGCACGGCAGGGTAAATCTACCATTTGTCCGCAGATTGGGCACCTGCCGACGCCCAGGCTCACCCGCTCTGCGGGGGGTTTCTTTTTCGTCCTGCCGGCGCCCACATGGCCGCGGTGACAGATCGCCGCCACGGATCGCGGGTGAATGCCAGTCTGTCTGGATATTTCTGCATAGGATAGGTTGTCTTTTTTTCGCAATCTGAGAATTACGCGTTGCGTTTTTTGCTTGATGGGTTTGGCCATGGACTCACCTGGACTTAGTTCATGGGGTTGGTATGCTAGTCGCAGATGTAGAGTCTTTCTTGCTCAGCCCCGTCGGCCGCTTGATCGGGCGGCGGGGTTTTTAATTGTGCGTTTCAAAATAAAGCCGATGCAGTATCTCGTCCTGCATCGATTCCCGCATCAGATCCAAGTTACCCGTATGAGGCGGCATCGGCCCACCTAACGATTTCAACAACGTGGCGTAGCGAACGTCCATCACGCCGGCCGAAAACCCCTCAAACGCCATTGTGTTAATCGGGCCAGTCCACGCGGGATACGCAAAACAAATGTCCGGCCTGTCGTCACCGTCTTGCTCCGTCCAGATGTTCTCACGTCCATGCTGGTAGGCGTATGGCATACATCCGTCGAACCCAAGCGACATTGCCTGCAGTCCAAACCGTTTACGAAACGTGGCGGGCGTTTCGGGCGAGGTCGCAGTGTAGTACCAAACCCTTGCACCTGCCTCCTGGAATTTTCTGACCCATTGCGGATCTATGGTGTCTGGGTCGTCGTTGATATTCACGAGGTCCGCTTGCCCCTTGCCGGCACCCACTGTCGATTCGTAGAATAATTGGATGTCATGGGCAGCCGCTTGGACTTTCATGCCTAGGGCTTGCACCACAGGCCACCATTCGGACTGCAGGGTTACAGCCGGGCCATTGCACTCATCGGAGCCATACGCATAGATGTCTTTGATGTTACATCGAATGCCGCTTATTGCTTTTGACAGTGCCAGGATTCGTGGCAGTGGATTGTCCCACCATGGCCCACTCGCTACCAGCCCGGTCCACAACAATGGATCACGGCATACGCCCTCCTCTCGCCTAACTTTAATTGCACGAATAGCATCGTCGGCCGCCAGAGGATTGTCAATGCTGCGAGTGTACAGGCTAGGGTGCTTGATACCGTGAACCTTCATATTCCGCAGATCTTGGCGGTATTGCAGATCCGTTTTTGTTTCGGAACTGAGTTGCGGCATTTCGCCCGGCAGTAGTTGCCCGCGATAATACACGCCGTAATCCAGCGACGGTTCCGGCAGGGTGAACGGTAGGACTTCGATGTCAACGAGAACTATCTCCGATCCACGTCCGTTGGCAGTTAGCGTAAGTTTGAATCGGAACTTCTCGGCTTCGCAATCCACAGGCACATCAATGTCAACCCAGTATTGATGTGTATAGTCGGCTGGCAAATCGACAGGCTGTAGTGTTTCGGCATCGTAGCAGTTGGTCGTGAACTGGTTGTCCCATTCGTCCTCACCAGCCACCACGAACATGGGATCTTTGACCAGCAGATCCGGGATGATCCATGGCGGCCGTCCCCATAACGGCTTGCGAGTCCGCCACCATCTAGCAACATGGTGGATGTCGATTCGCGGCATCACATTGTCGTCGGTGTAGATGATACTATCATCGCTAACCGACACCCACTCACCGCGCACGGCGAGCCTCTCCAACGGTTTCTTATCATGGACGCAAAACGATATGGCCCTACGTTCGCCTCTCGCCATGCGAATGCTTTGGTGTGGATGTTGTCCGCTGGGCTGCGTGGTTGGTAGAATGTATTCGTCGATTATGGCTACGACTGGCCAACATTGAGTTGTCATGATTTGACTTTCTGGCTATTAGTAGTCCGATATAATTTCGACAGTTTCGCGTATTGAGCAGCCCCCGCAGCATCCCCCGCAGCATCCCCCGCAGCATCCCACGCAGCATCCCTCGCAGCAGCCCTCGCAGCCCCCGCAGCAGCCCTCGCAGCATCCCACGCAGCAGCCCACGCAGCAGCCCTCGCAGCAGCCCTCGCAGCATCCGCAGCAGCCCCCGCAGCATCCCCCGCAGCATCCCTCGCAGCATCCCTCGCAGTAGCCCTCGCAGCCCCCGCAGCATCCCACGCAGCATCCCACGCATCCCCCGCAGCATCCCACGCAGCATCCCACGCAGCAGCCAGTTCTTTATCGGTGGCTTCACCTACCGCATACCGTCTTGCTGCGGCTATAGCATTGAGGCTGTACTCGTTAGTCACCCCCGTGAGCTTACAAGACTGCTCTGCTATATCGCACGCAAACAGCCTCAATTCCTTCGCGGGAATAAAACACTCGTGACACAGCAGCCAGATTTTATCTAGAGCCGGAATGTCGAGAACATCAAGCGTGTCTATTGTCAGCGGCTGATCGCCCACAAGGGCTTTAATCTCTTTAGCGGACATGCATGGTTCTATTTCCATAATCTGATCTATTGTTACAGCACTAGTGGAACGAATTTGAGTTGTCATGATTTGACTCCTTGTTTTTCAGATCCTTTTGTCGGCCCCGGTTCGGTTACGTGATCCAGTTCAACCCGCCCGCTGCGTTTCATCTGCGGAGCGTAGCCGTTGGTAGGATTGTTATGTACGTCTAGCAACTTAACCAAAGCATCATGCACCAATGGCCGCATCGACTCCGGCAGCAGCTTGGCGTCGATAGCGTCGAGTCGTTCTTCGAGCTCGTGTAGTCTGATTCCGATCTCTGGCATGGTATGGTTTCTCATGACTTACTCCGTGCAGTCAACATCTCTGACCACGTCCGGTAGGAGTCACATTTTGGTTCCTCAGGGTACACCCAACTGAACCCGAAGAGGCAATTGTCAGCCATGTATTTTTCGGCTTCGAGTTGAGGTGATGCGTTGTGGTTGACTTGTATCCAATCCTTGCCGTTCCTGATGAGATACTCGCGCGAAGTTACTCGGGCGACCCCCACGCCATTAACAATCAGTCCAGCGATGACACTATTTGACATAGTTGGCAACTCCACCCACACCGCGTCCTCCGGCCGCTTGAGTACCGGCTCGACTTCCACCTCGGCAACGACTTTGACGGGTGTGCTAGGCGGCAGATTGTTTTTAGGTATCGTTGACTGGCCACAGCAGCCATTCCACAGAACTGTGCCCACAGTAGCAGAATGTGACTCGGAAGTTTTCCCATGCCCAATTACTTTTTCAACTTTCATCGCTTTCTCCTTTTAAAACTGAATTTTAAGATACTGCATCAGAACGAACGCAGCCACAGCAATGGCACCGGCAAGGACACCGCCTAATGCCGCCGCGATCACCAGCATGTGGCGGCCGGGAATCATGGGGTTTCACCTTTCGCTAGTTTGAGTATTTCCCCCAATCGGAAAACAAGATTCTCACAACTCACCACGTACTCGGTTTTTCCATCTTTGTTGGATTCTGCCATCGGTCTTGCTTCTTCGATGAACTTGTCGAGCGTCGCAACCACCAAGGCCAACCGCTCGGCCTTGGCCTTGTTGACAATTGCGAGGCTTAACGCTGCTTCCATCTCGTCCCAGTCGGCATCCATGTTTTCTTGGATCAAATTATCAAGCGGTTCCATATCGTCATTATCGTGCCAGTTAGCCACCTCCAGGCCGATTCCGCAGAAACTTTTTATTGCGGATAAGAGCACTTCGATAGATTCTAATACATCCGGTGAGTCGCTCATCACTTTTCTCCTTTTGCAATATTGAGGGTTATTTCACACGTCCTCTTTTTAGTTTTTTCTCGTTCATTCAGTGCTAGCCCACGATCTTCGAGGTATTTTAAATAGCCTTCGCACTCCGCAATCACATCATCCAACCGCTGGGCCTTGGCTTTGTCACTGTCTTTTCCTAGATAGTCCTGCACCTCCCATTCGTCTGGGTAAATTCCATCACCCATCACTTGTCTCCTTTGGCTAGTTTTAGTGTTATCGTTGCCGCCGCCTTACAGTTGACCGCTGCAATCTTTGCATGCTCGGGGATACTGGGATCTGACAGCCATGCGTTTGCTGTCGCCAACCGATCTGCGCTGTCCGCAATCACGTCGTCAAGGCGTTCGGCCTTGGCTTTCCATTTCAGAATGTTCTGGAGTAAAAACGAACCATACATTTCATGAACTTGATCCATTGGTTTCTCCTTTTGCTAGTTTGAGGATCGCTTCAATATTATACAGAGCAGCGCGGGCGTAAGGTGTTTCACCGACTGGAATGCTTTTAATTTGACATTCGCAATACTCGATGGCTTCTTCACACCTGTCAATCACATCATCCAGCCGTCTTGCTTTCCACATGCACGGCGGACATGCCTCCACTCTAACGATTATCACATCGTTCTTAGCGTCGATTTCGATTGATCCATCAAGCCCCTCGCCGCAGCGTTCACAAAATATATCTATTGATTTCATCACTCGGTTCCTTTCGCTAGACTGAGAATCAATGCCGCCATCCAGTCGGCACTATCAACGTATGTACCCGGTTTGGCTCGCAGCACTTCAATACATTTTTTCGTCACATCGTCCAGCCGTTCGGCCTTGGCCTTGTCACTATCTTTACCTAGATAGTCCTGCACCTCCCATTCATCTGGATAAATCCCATCACTCATCGCTTTTCTCCTTTCGCCATTTGCAATGCCAGTTTTATTTTTTCACGGTACGCTTCACATAACTGGTGATCGTCTCCGCCGTATAGTTCGGCATTTTCAAGAGACTTAACCACCGCGTCCAACCGCTCGGCCTTGGATTCAGTTTGCATCACATAGCCCCATGACGGATATTTAACGCATACGGTCTCCAGGTCATGCATATCCTTCAACCACTGATTGTGGATACATACACAGTCATCGTTAGGATACCAGCAGTCGGTACAGTAGCAGCACCCTCTATGGGAGTCAGGAGGATCGAGAGGTGGAATAAATTCTTCGCCTCGTAGCTCTCCGATCTCAATTAAAAGTTTAATTACGCTACGTAATGAGACGGGCCTGTCCATGTTAGTGTCACTCATCATCTTCTCCTTTCGCTATCTGCAGCACCTTGTCAGCGTTTCCGCTGGCCTTGCCAGGACGAACGGCACCGGCTTGGCGGATAGTATTCTCGCAATAGGCAATCACGTCGTCCAGTCGTCTGGCCTTGGCCGCAAATCCTTGCATCGTAAACGTGCCAAACGGTTCCGTCTTAAACTCCACGCCTTGGCAGTCCGTGCATCCGATGGAATCCAGTCGTTCGTTGATAGGTTCATGCATCACTTTTCTCCTTTCGCTTTCTTAAAAAGACGCAATACAACGTCTTCCCCAAAACTACCCCCATTACCGCACTGCTTGGCCATTATAGTAAGGTCCGCAACCACCAAGTCCAGCCGTTCGGCCCTGGCTCGCAGCCGTATGATTTTAGTCACTGCTTCGCGCACTTGGCCAGCGAAAATGGTGCGTTCTCGTGCGTCGCCATTGATCGTATCGTGCTTGAGGCTTGCAGCCAGTCTTTTTTCAATCGACATTATTCTCTCCTTTTGTTGTGTGTGATTCGTACATTGTTATTCTCCTTGCCTCACCCGTCGCCCGTACTCGGCTATCAGCATCGCGTCGGCAACGGCATGGGTTATCGTTTTAGTCTTCGTGTAAACGGTTGCGTTCGGGAATAGCTCCTGTGCCTTCCGCTTGCTCACATTCTTATCACCTTTTGTCAAGCACCCCATGGCTCGCTGCCACTTGGCTGGCGACACGGTTTCAAACGGAACGCCGCAGGCAATTAGAAACGCTCGCAGCATGCCGTAGTGTTGGCCGAACTTCCAGGTTGACGATACGCCTTGCTTTGGCATAGGGCCGACTTTTTCGAGGTAGACAAAACGCTCATCTAGGCAGTAGCCATTTAGGCATTCCCACGTATCCGCCTCAGTCCGTGGCATGGGGTAAGCGTACATGCGGCCACCGTCGATGAACACGATCCCGCCGCTTTGGCCTGGATCTATGCCGATGATGGTTTCAGGCATCAGATTCTCCTTTAGCTAGCTTGAGCAACCCCGTCACAACCTTACCCAGTTCTGCTGCTACCGCGAAATCCGTGCCGGCTGGCGAAAGACGATCCAAGTTGGCTGCGGTGGCTGCGTATAACGAAGTTGCCCACTCCACCACCATATCCAACCGCATCGACTTCCGCCGTTCCTCGATATGGCTGGCAACCAACTTCTCCATTGCGGCGTGGAGCTTGTCGTAGCTGGCCTGTAGTTTCCGGTGTCGTTTGGTTAGCTCGTCGTAGGTTTTATTAGAATTCTCCATTAGCGTTCCACTCCTCGGCTATAGGTGGTGTACAAGTAAATTGTGTTCGTGCCGGATGCCAGTCCAGCGGCAGGTTGCCGGTTTCGCCGTTACGGTTTTTCTTAACGCACAGCGTGGCGTTGTTTCGCTTGACTTGTTCCGGTTTGTGCGGTGCCAGAAATAGCACAACGTCTGCGTCCTGTTCGATAGCACCCGATTCTCGCAGGTGGCTCAACTGCGGCTGCTGCTCGCCGTCTGCTAGCCTATTGAGTTGGCAAAGGCATAGGATTGGTATTTCATATTCGCGGGCTGTCTGTTTCAACAGCGTCGTCATGCGTGCTACCTGTTGCTCACGGGGGATCTTTCGATCGTCCGGTGTTAGCAACTGCAGGTAGTCGATCACAGCCAGCGATAGTCCTAGCTTTTTTAGTCTGCGTATCTGGCGTCTAATCTCAACTACGGTTAGGCCAGGCTGATCGTGGATCATCATAGTAGCCGCCGCCTGCGTCTGCATAGCCTCGTTCAACGCATGAAAGTCAGGCTGCTCGAGTCGTGCGGTTCGGACAAGGCGGCTCGACACACCGGACAGCGAACACGCCAGCCGTGTGGATAACTCCGCCGCCGACATTTCCAGCGATGCAAAATACACAAGTTTTTGTCTGGCGGCAACGTGGTACGCTATCTGCAACGCCAGCGACGTTTTGCCAAGTCCCGGCCGTGCGGCAAGGACAATAAGCTCGCCGGGAAACAACCCGCCTTGATCTCTATCAAAGTCAGGCAGTCCAGTAAAAACGCCGGACGTGTCGCCACGAGAAAAGATGGCGTCAATGTGCGAGGTGGCCTCCATACTGGCGTCTGACATGGACTTTGGACGGCTGGTGGTGTTGCCTGTCTGTATTTCCGATAGTCGAGTTTCCGCACGTTCTAAAATATCCGCAGGATCAATGTCCTGGACATGTAGGTTGTCGATCACCTCGGTGGCCGCGGTTCGCAGGCTCCGCAGCGTGGATAACCTTTTGACGATCTCGGCATAGAATTTGGCATGGCCGGCAAGCGGCACCGCCTTGGATATCTCCCACACCCTGGTGGCGTACTGCTCACCGAGGTGCTTTGATAATAGATCCACCTGCACCGGCTGGCCCTTGGTGTGTGTCGTGAGTATCGCGTGATACAGGCCGGCATGGGTGGCGTCATAAAAGTCGTGCGGACGCAGGCCGTCCAGGTCATCGATCTTATCGGCGTCGATCAGCAGGCTACCGATCACCCATCGTTCGGCTTCGAGATCGTGTGGTGGTGTGTTAGCGTGATTCAACATTGCGGTAGTCAACGTCCTTGTCTGGTTTGCTATTGTTAGCCACCCCGTTCTGCTCCCAGGTACACACCGCCGCCTTCCAGTCCTTCATAGATGCCCTACCAACCTTCCAACCATTAGACGTGTAATGATTAATCCATAATTGTGGATTGACGCTGTTCTTTCGTTCTTGGCAGTACGCAGTCACCTCCGCAAGGGTGGGTTCCACAAAGACTCCTTTAGCCTTACCCTTACCCTTACCCTTACCCACACCTACAGTAAGCGTATCATTAGAAGGCTCATAAGAAGGCTCATAAGAAGCGTCATAAGAGTAGAACTCCAATTTCAGCCGTCCAAGTTTCGCTCTTACCCAGTTGTCACAGTTAGTACCCCAGTCGTGTATGACTAGCCTATGTAAGTCGCTATCGTCTAACCACTTAGAATTTACCAGCGACTCAATGAACATATCAACATCGCCGTCCCAATCACACGATTTAGCAATAGCACCATTAGGCCATTTACCGATGTTACCTTGGGGGGAGTGCTCTGCACAAAAATCAAAGAGTAGCGATAAATAGCCAATAGTGGTAGGCCGCGAACACTCCAGTCTGGCCGCCAGATCAAAAGTCTTTGGGTGTGTTAAGATGGCACGTTTCATGGGTGCGTCCGTGCTGTTATAGCTTGGATATAATAGTGTACTTCTGCCCTATGTCATCACAGGTTGCCTTCATTTTGTCAGTAAGAACGTCAGGTGGGACACGTACTATCAGATCATGCGTCGAGTAGTCAATATCCACCGTACCGCCAGCGTCTTCGATAACCTTTAGGACTTGATAGAACTCCAAGTCGGGATTACTATCCGCTACAATTGCTCCGGCTGGCATATCTACCCAGCGAAAAACATGGAACCCCGTTAAACCATCTTGATTACGCCTCGGGATACCGGGGTTGTTTTGCTGTTTATACCACTGCCTAAAACACTCAAGATCCATTAGCGTCCACTTTGCTAGGTTTACTTCATCTTCATCAGAAAAGCCATAGAAAAACAGATCACCCCATCCTTCCTTTATTTTATCCAGTTCCGTTGCGGTGCCATTTCTAAGCCATGAACGAATGGTAAATTCGTCACCGTAATTTTCTATATATCCAAACTGCCTCACCCTACATGCAATTCGCGTCTCATCTTGCTTTAATACAATAAGATCGGTATTGCGTTTCATATCCTCGATCATAGGTGCCTCATTAACTAAGTAGGCTCCGATGATCTTCTTTATTTCAGGTAAGAAACGATCCGACCAGTTCTTGTTCTGCTTCCAGTCTGTCATTGCGCCGCCTCGTTCCCCCACGATTTAAAGCCGTCAATGGGTCGGCGGTTGAACATGTCGATACGAGGACCGGCCGTAACCCGCTTAATTATTTCATAAAACTCCTGGGGCTTTTCTGAATGTTTTCCTCGAGGAGCACTAAAACAAACTGGGAATGCCTTAGTGTCAATAAACGTCGGCGTTCCGTATCGTGCGTATAGGCAGAACTCACAGTTGTACTGCGGTAAACCCACAGGCTGAAACCCACCCGGCTTGTGCCACACCATTGTGCATACATAGCGAAAGTCCCACCTTGGTAGCAACCGTAGTGCCATAGGTAAGAACTTATGGGTAGTCCACAGAAATAGGTGGCAGTCGTCGGCCGTTGGTAGTTCCATTACCGCCAACTCATCTTCTGTCATCGTCGGGTAGTCTATAACCGAAGTCTGCTCGGGTGCACAGTCCCGCTCGATCTTCTCCATCGGCCAAGGTGGATCAATGACAATCACACCGTACTCGCCATCAGGTGCCTCAACGTCGCCTAGCTCCTTGTTGGCTGCTATCTGCTGTTCTCGCTTGTGTTTGGTATATTCCCTGATAAGGCCAGTTTGGGTAAGTTCACCGTCAGCCTCCTTGGTTTCCTTCACCCACTTCTCAAATACCTTTTTCGGTACTTCGGCTTCTTGTTGCCATCGGGCAGATTGACGCTTGTTGATATCGTAATCGGCAAGGGTTTTAACCGGTGCCGTCGTGGCACCGGTAGATACTTTGCGGGGGTTACCACCCCTCGCCTTATCCATTGCCTTGAGCCACTTGCCTAATACCCGTTCAGATCGCCTGACAATATCCTGTGCTGCCAATATCGCATCGTTGCCAATATCACGCCTGGATTTGGCAAACTTAATAGCCGCCTCCCCCTGGTTCTTTATTAGTATCACTTCTTCTATGGTATTGGCTTCAGCTAGTGCGTGACTTGCCCTTGTGATCAGTGCAAGCTGCTGCTCGTTGGGGGTGGGCGTCTTCTTGGCCACAGTCAGCCTCCGTGCAAAAAAACAACCACGCCGGTTACGATGCTAAACTAGAGCAGAAGCCCTGAGAATTGCCCGGCGTGGTTGTCTGTTTTTGTATTTATCGTTTAGCATCGTATTAGCAGTATAGTCTTCTGGTGGGCCGTGTAAAGGTTAGTTATTACAGGCTCTCCGCGATATCTTCGATACTCACCGCTGTGTAATCTGATCCAGCCTGGTGCCATTATTACTATGCGTCCGTGCTTAAAGTCCAGCCTCGGTGGCGGTTGGGGTACAGTCAAAAAGTGTCATCTGAGCGTCTTTTTCGGCCGGGGCGGTTTCATGGGTGGGTATCTTTACCCACCTATAGTCCGTGATAAAACATGACTCCAACTTCTTGACAGGGATTGCGTAGAAACTTGCTCTACCGTGTAAGTTGTTCTGTCGTATTTTTCCAAGTTTATCAATCCCGCCGGCCCTCTCCACCAGTATCTTATATTTGGCTATGTCCATCAGCAACCATTTTTCAAATGCGGTTTCGTCAGCGTTAGCCCAACCATAAAAATAAAGCTGGGCACCCAACTTGAACCATTCCCCTGGTGATTCATACGGTGTACCCACCCCGTTCATGTACTCCTGTGTAAAGTCCATATAACACATCGCATCGTGCCTGCGATATTTTTCTTGTAAGGTAATCCATTGCTGTGACGGTAGGTTAATAAGTGAATCTATACCAAACTCTTTATCTAAAATATGAACCCGCACACCCTCCCCTCGTAGATCCTCTAGGTCGCAACCGGGGAACACAGCCTGGTATATTCTCAATGCCGCCGGTTTCATTTTCTGTTGAAACTTTACCGTATTAAGGTTTTTGAATTCCATAAGCCTTAATCCTCCGTCGCGCTACAGTGGCTATTGTTTTATCTTTTTCAATCCCATGAAATTGTCTACCGAGCTGTAAAACAGCTATCCCCGTTGTCCCCGATCCGCAAAATGGATCTATAACTAAGTCTCCACGTTGGGTTGTGGCGTTCACGAGCCACCGCATTACAGATACGGGTTTCTGTGCGGGATGTACCTTACGGTCGGCGTCGTTGAAATTTGACTGGGGGACGGCCGCGACATGGCAGTCAAAATCATTTAGCCCATCGCCCCATTCTGATCCACCAACCCCGATCTGCTTTTTGCTGTCGGTATGGCGATAGAAAAAGATTGGTTCCCAGGTCTGCTTAAAGCCCATGCGGCTTTGCGGTTTTTTATTGTTTGCGTAATGCCAAACCATCAACTGCTGAAAGGTGTAATTAGTTAGACATTCATCGAACCACGTTTTGGCACCCCATAAGAACCGCTGTGAAAAGAACGACAGGATTAGTTCTGCGCCGCACTTATTCCATCGCGTAAGCCAGTCTCGGGTCATGGACTCCAAGTCGTTAGGCTCCCACTCCTCCTTGAGAATACCGTAAGGCGGATCTGTGATAAGTGCATTGCACTGAACCACAGATTGGCTGGTGGTGACGGTCCACTCCCCGCTGTTGCTTGCCTCTTTTACGAGTGTCTCTTCTTTCTTAACTTGTGCATCTTTGCGGGCCTGCTTCTTGGCGTCCTTGAGTGTCAATTCGCCTTTCGCCATAGCCTCAAATGCGTCAGGGTTTTCTTTTTGGATCTTTTTGCCATCGGAAATGTATTGGCGGTTGACGTTAACTAGCTTGGCGGCATGGTCGCGTGACTTGCCAGCATCGGTTGTGCAACTTTTTGCACAACCGATCTTCTTATTTGCTGTCTTGCGGTCGCCGCCTGATTCTCTCTGACGTTCCTTAGCCTCCTTCTCCAACACCAGCAGCAACTTTACCCCCACACACAGCCTCTGTTCTACGGTCAAATGACGCCTAACACCATTCACCGACCAGACATACTCCGCCGGCGTTAGGTCTCCTATGTCCACCTCTACTACGTCGGGCTCAATTTTGAGTTCCTTACATGCTCGATATCGGTGTCGCCCGTCGATCAGTGCCCCCTGGTAGGTTTCTATGGGGACAACCTGCCCACGGGCCTCAATGTCAGCCTTGAGTGTCTCGTATTCGTCCGGTAGCATTTCCGGTATCGCCTTGGCGGCGGGGTGTGTCTTCATGGCCACCCTTTCAGATAAAAAAACAACCGCGCCGGTTATGATGACAAACTAGGGGAGAAATCCCCGAGAATTTCCCGGCACGGTTGAGGTTTGTATTTGTTATTTGTCATCATTTCAGCAGTATAGTCTTCTGGTGGGCCGTGTAAAGGTCAACTAAAAAGGTATGTCATCACTGGGCGGCGTATCCGTAGCCTCCGCCTTAACCGCCGCGGGCGACATGCCTACCGGCAGTTTGCGATACCCGACGATCTTGTTCTTCTCGTTGTAGCCACCAGATGCGGCCTCGACACCCACAGCGATCAGCAGAGGCTTGTTGTGCAGGTCGCTGCTATCCTTCGGCGTCATTACCTCAACCGCACGACAGATCGACGAGAGCGTGCCTTTGGCGATCTCAACGGCCTTGGGGTTTTTGTTTTTGAGGTTGAGAATGTCCCATAGTTTGCGGTTGGCATATTCACCACTGAGTATCTGCAACGTCAATTTTAGGTATTGGCCGTCACCTGCCTTGGTGTCTTTCAATTCGCTTTCGGTTATCACCGCGTCGTAGTCGCCGCTGGGTATCGTATCGAACGATTGCGGTTCGTAGTTGTTTGCATCGTATCCATCAAGTTCAACCATTGTCTGGAGTCTCCGTTTTGGGTTTGCTGGAGCCGCCCACGACGACTCCGTTAATGTTACCGTCTGGTTTGTCGTGCGTAGCGTATGATGCTCGCACGTAGCCAGCGTAGTCGGCCCACACAAGTGGGATCTCGTCCGGCATGTCTATCCGGCGTTTGGCAAGGTGCGTGGGCTTCTCGGACGTATAGCAGGTACGTTCGCCACCGATAGCAATGTGGCGTTGATCGAAACCCTCGCCCTTGCTCACCTGGTGGACTTTATACCCGCAGAACAATACTTCGTCCGCCCACTCTTGCAGAAGTGGTGCCACCGTCTTATGAAGATCTGGCTCGTATCGGTTATACGCTTCGCCGTCCGGTGGTTCAACCTTAGCGGATCGTGCGTGGGCAACTAGTACTACCGATAGGCTCTTGCGTATTCTAAGCCCGGCCAACTTCAACAGGATGTCATCCCAGTGTTTTATCGCCAGTTGGTAGCCACGGTAGTACGGTATCTCGTCGATGGACTTTTTATTATTCTCCTTGGCCACTTGGCTCCACACTAGCCTCTCCAGCCAGTCAACCGAGTCAACAACTACCGTGCGATACCCAGACGTGTCGCTACCCAGTTCTAATAGGTACGTGCCAAACGTGCCGAGGTCTTCGATCAGCGGCGTCCTATCGCAGCCGATGTCATCTAGTCCATCTTCGGTGGAAAGAAAGATAGGCTTGGTGGCACTCGCCGCCCAGGTACTCTTACCTATGCCATGCGGGCCATATAGTATGATCCGCCGTGGCCTACTCTTTTTACCCGTGATAATTTTCATGCTGTCACCTCGTCTTTCTTCGCATTAGCTTTCGCGGTTTTGATTCTCGCCTTACCCATGCGTAACAGCATGCGCAAGCACTTGATCTGTCCTTCGAGGCTCTCGTTCTGTGCGCGGATCTCGTCAACGTCGGCACTGTCGATGTTCTCGATCATTTCGTATATGTCTTTCATCTTTTCTCCTTGGGTTGAACTTCGCGATTCGTAGCCCCGATCATGTCTTTCGTGTCGGTTTCCTCGCCCTCACCGAATTTTGCCACCATTCGCATTTCGGCCGCTAGTTGCCGGATGGTGTCGGCTATACTCCCCGGCCGCAGCCCACAGCCCCGCAGGAAACTTTCGATAGCAAGTACCTCGGATTCCAGTAGGCTAGCGTATCGTCTCAATGTAATTTCGTCGGCTTTCATTGCTGGCCCTCCCGTAACGCCTGCTCGACACCCACCTCGCCGCTAATGCCCTCGGCGTCGACACCCGAATCCAGATCCAACAACTCGCCCACCAACCGCACGATCTCCGCCTGGAATCGCGTCACCCGCAGCGAATACGACATGAACATATTTGTCTCACGTTCGCATTGAATGGCGTTTGTCGCTGCCTTTCGTACCTCCTCCGCGTTGGCACGGATTTTGATAGCGATCAGTGCCGTATCCACCAGTCGCCTATCGTTGCCTGTCGTGCCGTCGTGCGGATGTTGGGGTAGCGTGTCAGCGTCTTGCCACCGTGCGGTTTCGCTTTGTCCATCAGTCATAATAGTTCTCCTGTATTAGTAACCCGCCATCCGCATCCAGCATCAGGCGGTGGGCCGTTTCCTCTCGGCGTCGTGCCGAGGTTCGCATCCGTGCGCTCATCCGTTGTAAAAATCCCCCGACGGGCTTGATACCAACCCGCCGAGGGTGCCGCCGACAACAAGTCGGCGGCGTTCGCTACGCGTTTCTTAACTTGACCGCCAAGTTCTCGATGCGAGCGGCTGCAACCGGGCCGTCCCTGCGGATCTCACCAGCGAGCGTGTCGAGAAAGTCGGCAATACGTTCACGGTATCCACTGGCTTGGCAAAATGCTTCGGCCTCATTATTCAATAGGCCCCACGGCGGGATGTCTTCCGGTTCAGGTTTTGGTTCATCTTCCGGATCCTCTTCCTCGAACTCGTAGCCCTCGGGCGGTTCTTCGTCTTCGTAGACTTCTATGATCTCTGGTTCGTCCTCTGGCGGCTCATCGGTGTCGGATTGAGTAGAGCCGATATTTGCAGTGTTAGTTGTGCGGCCGTCTTTGCCAGTACGGGTATCTGACTTCAAAAGTTTTGAAGTGGCTTCAAGTTCGCGTCGATACTTTGCAACCGTAACGTCACTCACCCCCACGTACTCCGCAATCTGCCGATCAGACATCTTGGCACCATTCGGATGCAGCAACGCACCCTTGACGGCCTTCTCTTTATCACCAGCGGTCCTTCGCTGCCCGTGGTCCTGGTTCACTGAATATGAAAACCACTGAGCATCTTCAACCGTGCCATCACGAACGTCGCACCGCATTTTATCAATGCCCACCTTTTTAGCCGCGTGCCAGCGATGAATACCATCGGAGATCCAATAATCGACGCTGTCAAAAAATACTATAATTGGAGGGAACACCGCACCTGTATCCAACGCTTGGGCATACTCCGAAACCGCTTTAGTATTAACCTTTACACGGGATTGAGTTTTTCCGTCCAGGCGGAGCTTTTCGAGCTTTATGTTTTTCATACGCTTCAATTCCTTTCTTGGTAATCATGTAGTACCTAACCCCATCAACAACTTTTGTTGCTACTCGCCCACTTTTAGTAAGGTACATCTTTCTATATACGATGTACCTGAGCCCAATTGCTATTTGCACACTCATCGGTTGTGAGGATGTATTTCCGGTTTTATCACGGTATGCTGGTGAGCATAGAAAAGACCTAACCGCATTTTCTGGCGGTACAAGGCGGCCTACGATTGACGCCATCTGCGTAATAGATAGCCAGCCCTTATTGCGCATGTGGCCATATATGTCATAGATAGTTATATTGAGCCTAGTGTCGGGTGTTTTTTGGATCATCATTTGTTAGCGATAACCCTCATTCTAAAGTTTATTTTTTCCCACAGTTTGATAACTTTTCGCATGTCAGTGTCTGTAGTAATCTGCAACTCGTCCCAGGCCGTAAACCTGTCGCCACCATTTTCGTGCTCCAAGAAATCGGCCAACTTTTCAAGACACCCCACAAGTTTATCGCGGCGTACATAGGTAAGAGCCTTTGGTGACAGTTTTTTTGTTTTACGTTTATTTGTATATGCTCTTGATTTATCCGCCAACTCTCTTTCTATTTTCCTTATAACTGTTCGCCTTCCACTTTCCGACTTTGGCTTACTTGCTCGTGCTACCAACTTTATCGTTGCGTCCCTTGTTGGTTTGTGCTGCGACACCAGGCTGCCGACTTTTGTAAACGCTCCAGTGTCGCCTTCTAGTTTTTTCAGTGGTTCGAGTACGCCATTGGGAACGTGGGAGACATCAACCCCCCGGTCACTCAACTCCATCCGCACCTTTGCACCACGCAACTGGTGATTAAGTCCGTTGGAACTGACCATGTAGAGCATCACCGCATCGGACACTTTCATGTCATGTGCGTTCACCATGTAGACAGCGTGAGCCATACGCTCTTGAGGTGTTGTACGGCTACCGTGGCTAACATTGGCGGCACGGGCGATAGCTTCCAACAGGAACCTCTCTGTTGTCTCAAGTTCATAAACATATATATCTGGATTTTTTGCAACTTCGCCAGAATCAATCAAGGACTTCACTGCGTGACATCGCTGATTGCCACTGGTTAAAACAAAGCCACTTCCTGTCTTAAAGACGACAGGAGATGGAAACGTATCTCCGTTGTACATCCCCACGGCATAATCCTTAATGAGATCCGCAACAAGCGGCTCTCCAATGCGGGCACCGTTTATAGATGACTCAGCAAGGTCAATTTGTGAAAACTTGATCGTTCTCATGGAATATGGGATATTCATTGCTGAAAAATCACTCTCGGCCTTGAGATCCGCACACCACTTTAACTTAAGCATCTTCGTTACTCCTTAAAAGATTTAATAAAACGTAAACTTACGTAAGACTGTCCCTCTCCTTTTCGACTTCCAATACGCCGATATCAGGCCCCTCCATGTAAACGGTAGTCCGCACTAGAAAGACTTCCTCGATGCGTATAGCGTCCCAGTTGGGTCCGTCTGGATCGTACCCGACAACCGAGAAATATTTGCCGCTGCATGGGTGTTCCAACAGTACACGATGATAGTCGTGTGCGTCTTGCTCGAAGAAGAAATCTTCCTCTATGCTTGTGAACGTGTTGTCTGGTAGCTCGTCCAATAGCAGCACGTCTTTCATTACGCGAAGCCAGTCGTATTCGCAGCAGTACGGTGCGTAGGGTGAGCATTGTTCCCACCAGTCGAGAAACACCTGCGGGAAGTCTCCTTTACTTAGCATTGTCGCCCCCTTCGAGTTTCGCATTGAACCTGCCAACGGCCTCGACGCTCGTGTAATATCTCCCGCCGATACGATAGTGTTCAAGCGTAACGCCGTCCACGCCCAACTTGGCCCAGTTAAAAACGGTATTGCTATGCACGCGGCAAGTCTCGCCTGCCTCAGCGAAAGTGAGTCTGTTTTCTGTCATTAAGTCATTCATTGTGAAACCTGTTAATATTGTTGATTTCTGTATTCTAGCAATTCGGATTCTCACGTCAACACCAATCCAGCGAATCCGGCCGGGTTGTTAGATGTTGTAAACGAGTTACGATATATTCGCACGACGCCCGCGCATAAAAAAAGCCGCCCGAAGACGGCTTGTGTGAATGTTTTTCAGTCCTCGGCCAAATCCTTCCACGGCACACCTAATGCTGTGGCTAGCCGCCGCAGGCTATCGATCGTTGGATGGTACACGCCACGCTCCCATTTGGAGATGTCGGCCTGATCTATGCCGCTCATCTCGGCGAGTTGTGCCTGGGTTAGCTCGTCGGCTCGACGGAAGTCGCGGATGCGAGCACCAGTGTAGTTCCACGCGGTGGGGTGTTTTTTAGACATTGGTTTAGTTTCCCGCGTCGATTACCACTTGGCAGGCGACTTTGTACCGCAGTGGGGCGTTAGTTGTCAGCGTTCGCAGCATACCAGCGGCCAGCCGTGCGTTGTGGGCCAGAGGTTTCGGTGTTGTCAGTCCCAGTAGTTCTATTGCTCGGTCGTAGGTCATCGTTCTCTCCTGGTTAGTTGTTGTTTGCCGTGTTATCAAATAATGGCGTGTCTTCCCACTCTTTCGCCTCGATTTTGTCGATCATCCAATCAAACCTAGATAACCCGCTACCGTCGCATGTATCCACCCCGAGATTTTCAAATAATCGCCAGCGGCGTGGCGTGTTGATCCGTCCAACGTGTGTATGTTTGCCTAACAGTTGAGCAGTTTTAATGATATCAAAACATGCCTGGGCTTCCTTAAATGCATTGGTGCCACCAATAAAAATTGCGTCAACAAACTCCCACGGTATCGGCAAATCTTCGATGCCATCCTGTGCCACTAGTGCTACCGGCCAACCAATCAATTTCGTGTACCATACATCAAACGCTTCGAGGGTTCGACGGGCCGAACCCACCACATCCGGCGAACACACAAACAGACATTGCTCTCGGCTAGCATAGTCGCGCTTCAGTAAACGTAAAAATTCAGTAGCATTAAATTTTGAGTACGCACCGTTATCCACCGCGAATATACCGCCCCAGTTTTTATGTCGCGTCAACGGCGTTATTAGTTGCCCACCGATACAATCGTAATGGGTTCGATCTATCATGCCCTTTGGCGATGCGTCGTAGAGTAGTTTCATGGCAATTACTCTCGGTAAATAGCCAACAGGTTAATCTCGATCACGCTACCACCGAGATCAAGGATTCGCGTCAAGGCTGCTCGCCGGCCTGCGCTTTCATTTGGCGAATCAATGGTGGGGCACAGTGAGAGGATCTGACCGTCGAGCGTGTAAATGACTTGAAACTGATATGCCAAGGTCGCGGAAGTTGTCATCGTTCTCTCCTGGTTAGTTGTTGTTTGCCCCTCACTTCTATTTCTATTATATGGGTATCGCCACATAATGCAATAGGGGAACACCACCATTTCATGAAAATAATGAAAATAACCAGAATCGGCCCGATATAGGGAGAAACCCCATGTTAGCAATGGCCTATAGAATCACCACTTATCCAGCGGGCAATTTTCGGTTCCCAGCCGGGCCTTGTTAAAAACAGCCATACCCCGGCGGCTCACACAACACCTGCATTTGCCGCATCGCTGCTCGTTAGTATGATACTCGTCGCAAGTCTCGCAGATTTCGAGTATAGCAATAACCTCCGCATCCGTGCGTCTGGGCTTGCCCGCCTGCCGCCATCGTCGTAGTGCTAGCCGCCAGTTCTTCGCATCCTCCAGCGTCCAGCCTAACTTCTCGCCCTCGGCTAAATCGCATTGTAGCTGGCGTGCCTGCTCCGCCTTTTCTTCCGTCCCCAGCGGCCGACAGTTGCGGCGAGGTGGTTTGTCGGATCTGCGTTTGTAGATCCAGCCGCATGTCTGGCATTGCCAGAGGCCATCGTCGTTGAGATCAAAATTGCAATCGATCACACTGATAGCACGCAAGTTGAAGAACTAGGGGCACAACTTCCGCCACTTGTATAATCCAAATATGGGACGTTGCCGATGTCTGAACAGTCAATGGTAGCTCCCGAAACGGCTTTGTACCATTCGATAGATGGTTGCGTACATCCGTCGGCAGCAGCATAGATGCATAACTGTACTCTCACATAACAGTTACTGGCATCAACTGAACCAATAGTTAAAAACAGATCAGAGAAATCGCACGCACTGGGAAAATTAACACCGTACGCCCAAACGCAGGGGAAGTCTGGATACTGCCGAGTGACAACATAATCACCATTATGAACAGAGCAATCGCAATCGCCAACACCTAACCCATCCAGCGTTATGGTAATAGAATCGTAGGCGGTGCCAGCAATGCAATAATCGCAACTGGTTGTAGGTCCCGGCCCCGGCCCCGGCTCGGTACAGCAACATGGATACCCCGGTGACATCTGCATTTTCGGAACCCAGATATGCGGGAACTTGTGTAGCGGCTGGTTGAGTATCTCACCGCAACCGGAGAATAGTGGCTGCCATATTCGCATTAGGCGGGGCACTCCACCTGATAAAAATGCCACCATTCATTGGTTTCGTCCCACTCGATGAAAGCAATGCCGTTGTTATCGCCATCCCAATCCATGATGTTATAAACATCCAGGGATTCGCTCGTACTGTCGGGATCAGACAGCGGACTCGTGCCGCTAATAGTAGTTACATTGTCAACAGTGTGTAGCCCCGTCCCCGCCAGGGTTTCCGCTAAAATACATCGACAACGATCATAATTACGCGATAGCACTGACACCGGCTCCCATACCGAGCCATTATCCGTCCCCAGCGGCCGACAGCACACCCAAGAGCCCTCAGTGGCCCCACAGCTACCCGTAGTGTCTCGCACCGTATACCGGGCCACCAGATCGGCTGTCAGCTCACCGTCGCCGCTATCACCTGACGCAGCCCAGTTGCCCGGCGAGCCCTGTGCATTGTCGTCGTCGTCGAAGTCCTCGATCAGCCGGAACCAGACTAGATCGCTGCCCGTGCGATCCTTTTGTATCGGCGGCAGGTTATCAATACCCGTCGCCTCAACAGCTTGGACAACTGCCGCTATGCGTTTTGTGCTTTGGTTGTTAAAAACTGGCATGGATCAATCTTCGTACAATCTAACGTCTAGTTTGCATTCCCCGGTGTCGGCTATCGCCCACAATACTACAGACGGTGCCATACGCAAAAACGAAAACTCGCCTGGTTTTAGCTTGCCAAATTCCTCAATAGATGTTCCTGCGGTATCGGCAGGTCCAAAAACGACATAGTTTGTTTCGTCAAGGTTACGCAAATATAGAACACCATTGACGGCAATATCACCTATATCAACCACCTCGGCAGCTACCCCGATCTTTTGAACGTGCCCGCCTCGGCCAACGGCCGACTGATCTATCTGTAGACTGCCGGGGTTGATCGTGTCCAGCACATTTGTATTTGTGATCTGTGCGTTGAATGAAATGCTAATTTCGTCGGCCATGATGGCTCCTTAATATATGGGCAATGCGCTGAATGGCAATTCCGGGTAGATATAGTGTGTATTGAATACGGCCGTTGATGGAGTAGGTGTTGTCAATTGGGCTCCGCTGCCGTCGAGCAGGCATGGTTTAGTGGCTGCGGTGCCGTCCTCGTTCAAGCATTTTTCTAGCCTGTCGCCGTCGCCCGTATCGACAATGCGACGGAGCCCCTGATCGAGAATACTAAAAGCCCATGATTCCTTAATTTTGATCGTCATGTCGATCTGACGAAACCAGATACCATTTTGATATACGCGTACACCCACGCTGATACCGGACAGCTTTGCCGTGCGAGCACCAATAGCTAGCCCGTCTAGCCAGAAGTTATCCGAGTTGATAGCGTCCCGGTAGTTGTTAATCCAAGACGGCATGAATGGGATGTTCTTCTTAACCTTTGCCACCCAGCGGGCAGCATCTACAGGTACGCCATCCTCATAGTAATCGCCAGCCGAGTTTAAAATAGCTTCGTCGGTTATGTCCTTATAAGCGTTCTCTTGTGAAGTTTCTGTGTTCCACGACACCTCTGCGGGCTGCGCAAACGGGTTTTCTGTTCGCTCCCAATGGCTGGTGTAGGTTAGCGTAACGGTCCAAACTAGCTTGGATTTAGAGTGGTTCTTTGCCCGTCGTGTTTTCACATATAACCAGTTGGCCGATGGATGAACCACGCCAAGGTTATCGCACGATTGCAAGACGGTGTCAGCCCCATCGTATACGCTGTTAGTGATAACCCGGAACTGACGGGTTGCGTTAGACTTGGCTCCGTCATTCTCTAGATCGTCACCGCCGCCGCGTCCGTCATGGATCTCTTTTACGCTTACAACACTCATGGGATGCTATACTCCGCAGCTCGGTTTTGCACCATCTCTTCGGTGGCGTCGGCTGTTCGCTTGGTGTGTTCGGCGGTAGCCTGCACGTCCTTCTCTTGCTTGGACGTTTTGCCTGATCGCATGATACGGTTCATAGCTTCCTTGCTACCTGCCATTAGTGCTTTGGGAAGTTTGTCCTTTTCGCCAATTACACCGCTCTTACCTGCACCGCTCTTGCCTGCACCATTAATTCCGGCAGCCTTAAATGCTGCTTGCGGTGTTCCCCCTTGTTCCCTCTTTCTTAACAACGTCCTCGCTGTTTCGTCGTTGGCAATATCTTCCAGAATTTGCGTGTTTGCTTTTTTCAATGCTCCGCCAAGCCCACCGGACTTCTTTACGTTGTCCCGGAACTTAGTACCAGCTTCTTCTGCAGCGTCACGGAATGCCGCAAACGCATTAGGGGCGATAACGTCTTTCTGCTTGGCCAACGTGTTTATAAACGCATCACCCGCCGCACTGGCCGCACCCGCAAAGTCTCCAGATGACATGCTTTCCCATAGCGACTGGATGGCCGCACCCACAGCTAGTCCAAAGTTTTTGATCTCTTTCAGCCCGCCGATAATGTTGCCAACGATGGAGCCGAAGAAAGCCTTAACGCCTGCCCATGTAGAGATAAACGCTTCAGCAACATTGGTTATTGGATTTTCCATTTGCGGGAACGCTTCGAGTGCTGATAATACTAAGTTGTTAATGGCCATCTTGGCGATGTTACCAAAGTTGCGTACAGTAAACGCAAGCGTGTCAAAGAATCCCGCGATAGCCTCTAACCCTCCTCTAATGTTTTCTTCAAAACCATTTGCGGAAACACCGATATATTGAAACACTGCCGATGCAGTATTGGCAATAAGTGTCCACGTCTCACTCCATGCCGACGCTATGGCTGTGCCGGCAGTGGCAAATGAATCACTAAAGCTGCCCACATAGTTAATAACGGAGTTGATTGCATTTACCATCATCACGCCGCCTTGCGTTGATGCCGATCCAATCTTTGCCCATAGTTTCTGTAATGGTGTGAGCTGTTTATCGGCAACCTCTTGTGTCGTGCCGCCTGCTTGCCGTAGCTGGTTTTCGTATTCGCGTATTTTTTCCGATGTGCCCATCAGGGCCATCATTGAATGCATACTTTTATCACTGAACCCCATAGCCAGTAGAGCGGCTTTCTTCTGCATATCGTTCATGCTCCCCGTCGCTTTTTCCAGATCACCCATGATATCCGCCATGTTATTCATTTTGCCAGACGAATCATAAACGGATACCCCTTGCGCGGCAAAAGCTGATTTATTTTTTATGGCTTTTGTTTGTAGATCACGCATGACAATGGCAAGCCCCGTACCCGCCTCTTGCCCCTTAATGCCCTGGTCAGCAAGTGCGGCCAAAACGGCCACCCCTTCCTCTATATCCTTGTTGACACTACGTAGGGCAGGCCCGGCCTTGTTTGTCAGTGCTTCCGAAAACTGCAATGACGACGCATTCGCCATAGTGTTAGCCGCTGTCAAGACATCGGTTACACGAGTCATGTTGACTAAGTTTGCGGCACTATCCTTGACAGTCAATCCGAGTGCTGACTGTGAATCGGTCGCTAAATCCGTGGCCGTTGCCATGTCAAAATTACCGGCCTGTGCGAAAGCGGCAACCTGCGGGAGAGCAGCTATAGACTGAGCCGCGTCTAGCCCCGCTGAAGCTAAAAAGTAGTACGACTCGGCCGCCGCGGCCGCTGAGAATCGGGTTGCGCTGGCCACATCAAAAGCTGCCTCTCGCATATCACCTTTCATGGCATCGGAAACATCGCCCATAATTGCCAGCGATTGCCGCATCTTCTGATTGAAGGTTTCCCCGCTGCGAACTATCCCAGCGAATGCCGCCGCACCAGTAAGAGGAGCAAGTGCCGTCATCATACCGGCTAATCTGCCAAGTATTTTCCTTGCACGACCTGCCCCGGCCTTAAACGGCTTGGTGTTCATCCTCAACGTCGCTACTAGATCGCCTATGGCTGCCATTAGTACCGCTCTTTCATTCTGCGTTCCAGTTCGGCGGGAGATACTTCTTCTGGGTTCGGCTCTTCGTAATGCACATCTATGTCGGACATCTTCAGATCAGCACCCCAGCTATTTGCCAGGCAAACCAGGCCGCGTGTCAGGATATCTCGCTGTCGTACCATTTCGTCCGGTTCCAGTTTGTCAAACGCAACCCACTCGTCAAACTGCCGAGGTGTCACCGTGTCTAGCCAGCGGTCCACGTTTAATACGCCAGCACGCTTGGCCATCCGAAACGCTAGTCTTCGACGGTGACATTCTCTGAGTTTTTTACCAGGTCCTCAACTTCGTCGGTGTTGATGCCGGTATGTAACGCACATTCGCGGTAGACGTGCTTGGCGTCTGCCGAATCCCACTCAGCTATTTTCGCTACATGAAATGATCCGTTAAGTATGCGGTTACCCGCACCATCCACTAGGCACAATGCTATTAGTCGCCGGTTGGCGTCTTCCAGTCGGCCTAGTCTCAGGCTGCCGCTTTTGGCCAACGCCTGAGCCTCATAATTCGAGGTTTCCCGTTCGGTTAGCGACTGAATACGCACAGTCTTACCGGATACGGGCATGGTGGTAGTTTTGTATCGTCGCTTTGCCGGCGCAAACAGTTCGTCGGCGGTAGCGAGTGTCGTTGCCACGTCGCTCATCTAATCGTCCTCTTCGTTATAGTTTTCGGGTAAAATGATACTTGATTCTTCTTCGTCTTCTTCAGCGGGGTTAGGCCCTGGAACGTCCGAGCCGTCCATGTTGTATCCGTCGATCTCACCTCTGTCGTAGCGGGTAAAATCGTCAGGGTGGATACCTTTTTTTGTACGCGAATATTCATAACGTGCCTGATTCAATTGTGCAGGTGTACGGTTCACCGCCTTAGTGCATTCATCGTCTGCCGATTCCGCCATGCCTATCTGCACTAGCATATAGGCACTGGGATCGTCGATAATTGAGCCTTCCGGCAAAATGTCCGTATTCGGTGGCAGCGTTGGTGCCGCTGGTGTGTCCTGAAATAGCTTACATTTCATTTCATTGTCCTTTACGACCAGACACCAATGCCGTCCAACTTAGCCGAGAACGAACCCTTTACGGCTTCGCCCAATGCGACAGTGCCGCCCAGGCTCATACCGGCAGTGGCGAATGTGAATGTGGTAGTGCCATCACCCAGTACGACGGTTGCAGTGTTTGAGGCAGCGGATGGTGAGAGGTTAGCTGCACCACTAATGAGAAACCCTTTGATCGCGGTAGACGATACCGAGGGATCTAGGAACAGATCACCAGACACACTGCCACCCTCGATGCGGCCAGATGCTTTGTACGGGATGCCGGCATTGCTGTTGTCCAGGGTGTCGGCCTCGAATGTTTCCACTTCCATCTCTGGCAGTTCGATGGATATCATCTGCCCGATAGCGGCAGACGCACCGGCGATACCGAGGTTTAGAGTAGTGCCTTTTGCTTTTATAAGTGCCATAGTTTTGGCCTTTCATGGTTAAGGTGTCGGCAAAACGACACTGGTGGTTTTAAGTTCAACGTCGATCACCGTTGCGGATGTACCCGGCCCGATGATAGTTAGGTAGTCAGTATCGTCGGCCGTGAGATCAGCCCATGGGATAATGGCACCTGCAACGGCATCGTCCAGGCAGTAGACAACACCTTGCACAACCGTTCCGCCGATAGTAATCGTGCCCGTCTTTTGGACACATAACGGCTGACTAGTTGACGCATTATTCAACGCGATACCATAAACGTCATCAGTAGATGCAGCATCGGCCTTCGCTAGTGCGAACGTCAATGACGATGATTCGTAGACCAATTGCCCAGCCGTGATAGTTGCGGCAGCCGTGCCCCATTCGTTGATACCTGTAACTTGCAGGCAGTTCGCCGCTGTGACTGATATTGCAGCCATGGTTTCACCTTATGGTTTTTGGATGGATGTACGGTTGATATCTAAGGCGAGAATGGTGCCGACTGACGGGATGCCAAGCGTGGTAATCCAGTCGGTTGACGCAAGATCGCCATACGTAGCTGTAGTTTTTCCAGCCACATTCGACAGGTAAAGCACCGTGCCCGCTGTCAGTGCGTTGTTGATCGTCACCGACCCCGATGTCTGGATCTTGATCGGCTGCGAAGCACCCGAGCTACACAACGCAATGCCCACGACATTGTCGCTTTGTGCGTCGGACGTTACTGCGGTTGCATCACAATCAGCAAGCATGTACTTACTGTCGGACGCCCGCTTGTATACAAACTCGCCTGCGTCTATCGCTTCACCGGCCGTACCTGTGACGGTATTGCCGGACACGGTTACAACGGCTGTTGCCGTCACGGAAATATCCGCCATGGTTGAACCTTTCTACTTTCTGAGTTTAGCTACTTCACGCATCATGACCTGAGTGATCTTGAGTCGTGCAGCGGCCAGCATTTCTTTTTTAGTTCTGGCGACGGCACGAGGCACGACGCCTTTGAGGTACGCTTTCATTTCCTTTGTACCCAAGGCAAACCAATGAATGTTTTTCTTGGATAACCCTACACCGCGACCCGCACCGGCCCTGGCGTGTGATGTTTCTCGCTGTTTCTTTGTTTGCTTACCGACACCCAGCCCCACTTTAGCCTCATACCGGCCGCGTCGTTTCTTTACGTATTTGCCAACCGTTTTCCGTGCCGCCCTCTTTACGTCCTTACTAGCTGGTGAATTGTTTATCTCTGCACGGATGGCCTTAGTCACTGGCGTCATGCCTGCCAATATTCCAGCCTTGACCGCCTTCCGCTCTACCTTGTCTACCGTCTTATTCAACGTGTGAATGAGTTTGTCCACGCCCTCAAGGTTTATCTTAGGGCCACCCCGTAGGTTACTTGGATTACTACCGAATCCCATCAGATATCCTCCGCCCAGCTAACAACAAAACTCATATTAACGTCGTACCAGTGAGCGTTGCTCTTATCGTCCTTTGGCACCGCCGCCGTTTGTACATCCTCCAGCCAAGCGTCGAAGTTGCCCGTATAGCCTGCTAGCCCTCGGCCGGGCTGTGTGTCGCCGTTCACCCGCACAGCCTCAGACAGTGTCCGCGATGCCGATCTGGTATCAGCACGGCATAGGACATTCACATCCGCATACACTCGGCCTCCGCGTCCGTTCAGTCCGTTCTCACGGTTCTCGTTGTCGATCTCGAATACTACAGCCGGATAGGTGTCCGTACGAAACCATTCATCCCATATCCGCGTGCCCACGATGTCCGTAACATCCGACATCGCCAGCAATGCCGTTCGCAGTTCTTCCTCTAGCACGAAGGTTGCCATCACATAACCTCCGTGGCGGTTATCATCAGGTGACGGTTGGCCTCATCTAAATTAACCACCGAATCAAATTTGAACGTGCGGCTGTCGTAAGTGGCTTGCATCTTGTGCGTGATGTCGGGCCGATATAGGATCTTTATTTTGTGTGTGGTAGTCGCCTGCGACTGCTGTGCTACCCAGTTTTCGCGGGCTGTCAGTGGCGATATCTGTGCCCATATCCGGCATTCGGTTGTCCATGTTTCCGTAACCTCGCCGCCATCGGTGATCGTTTCCGTCATCGACTGGATAGTTATACGCCGATCCCTAGCACCTGCACCGCTCATTGGTATGCTCCCGTGTCGTTCAACGCCGATAGCATCTCTATGCCCTGCGGTATCTCGTTGGCGTTATCACCAATGGAAATACCCTCACGGTTCCTAAACCAGTGGGCAACCAACATGCAGATTTCATGCTTAATCGTGTCCGGTACGGCCGCCGCTGTGGTGCATCCAGCTTTGAACGTCACGACTACCGCACCATAAGTACCGCTTTGCGTACTAGGCCACGATACACCGTAGGCCGGCTTAACAGTCGCCGGTCCGTCGTTGGTGGATAGATCCGTCTGATAGTCGGTTGTCGCAGTCAACGTCGCCGCGTCGCCGTCAGCGTCCGTGTAGGCCACCGTGGTAACCTCCGACACCGGAGCCGTGTCAATTATGATCTCGGCCGGAAAGGCGTCCAGCGTCAAAGTGAACGTGCTTGACATGATCTGCCGTCGGCATCGCTTGCCAACCGCTTCTGTCACCGCATCGCGTAGCGTGGCCAGCAGCCCGTCATATTCGTCGTAGCCCTCGGCCCCAACATGGGATTTGAGTTCGTCGAGCGATACGGCGTATAGCGTTGGGCCGACTGTCTGCTTGTAGCGTTCCATATGCGTCATCCTAAAATCGCCCCGAAACCGCCAGCCGACATGGAGTAAGCCGGCCAGCGGTCGGGGCAACGACTACTAGGTTGCGGTTTACGGAATGGCATGAGCCGTAGTCGGATCGAGCAGGCCGGACTGGGCGATGGTGTTCGATGCGTAGTTTTGGAACCACCACGCAGCCGCACCTGTACCGATCTCGGCATCGACTTTGTTGTAAGCCATGTAGTTGTCATGGACTATACCAGTGCCAGTGCTCTTAAGTTCTATGCAGTATCCAGCCGCACCAGTATCCTCGTTGGCAATGACATTGCGACGAATGGTGATATTAGTGGAATCACCAGTGGAGTGGTTAATCACGCTGTCAGACGAATCAACGAAAAAGTGATTGTCTTCGATCACCACGTCGGATGTCGTACCGGCAAACAGAATCGACGATACAAGTGATCCGGCGAGCGAAACAACATCGCAATTTTTGATTGTCAGATCGGTTACGGTTGTGGCTACGTTGATGTGCGACAGGTACTCGAAAGTAGCTGACGTGTCGCGGATCTGTACGCCGTCAAGCGTAGTTCCGTCACCACCGGCCGCGATGGCGATAGTCTGGGTTACGCCCGTTTCAAAGTTGGCAATGAATCGCAGATTGCGAAGCGTAACATCGGCGACACTGATGGTACATGCACCAGCGGCTGCCGTGGCCGTAATCTTCGGGATGGCGTTTCCGGTGCCAAGCCCGATAACCTGCACGCCAATTACATCGCATGCAATGCCTGAAGCACCTGTGATATTCTCTGCATGGTAGGGCATGACGTAGACGATATCGCCCTTGCTGGCCGTACATAGGCTCATAGCGTAGTCGATGGTAGCCACTGGATTATCCGGCCCGGTACCGTTGCCGGCTTCATCGGCGCCGGTTGTGGAGTCCACGAAGAACCTCGCCCCCGTACTGACTGCCATATCTTCAACAGCAAACAAGCCGCCTGCTGATCTGCGGACATAAAGCCCTGTTCTATTGATTGCCATGGTTCACGGTTTCCTTTATTTAGTGACGTGTGTAAATGGCGAATAGTAAAAGCCCAGGCGGTGAATGCACCGCCTGGGCGAGAGACGTATCAGCGTTAGCTGATGGTTTCAGCGGTCAGGCCGCTGGTGGGTCGCTTGGCACCGTAGCGGATGTACGTTACACCCTGCTCGTCGTTGGCGTGGTGCGAGTCAATGTATGCGGTAACGTGGGTAAAGTTATACCCAGCGGCGATGCCCAGTTGTTCGACTTCTTCCATCGAAACTTCCAGCACGGAGTAGTCACCGATAGCATCACATGCGATGACGCCCGAAGTCTTAATTTCGGTGGCGTCCGCTGCCGCGTCGTCGGTGGCGGCATAGATCGAAAGTTCGATCATGCCACTGCCACCCAGTACACCTTGTACGGCGATGACCGCGAAGCCCTCGTAGTCTCGCATGGCCCGCCAGGTAGTGGCCGTGGCACCGGCTTTTACCGATTGCTCGGTAGCACCTGCGGCAGGCATGTGGATGAAAGACTCAATGCAAGCATTGGCGAACAGTTTTTCTGTCGCTACTGCTGTAACCATTTTTATATCCTCGTTAGTTTTTGATGTGGTTGAAGGGTGTCAGGATTAGCGCGCCGCCAGTGCGACGAACGGGGAAAGAGTTGAACCGTTTTTCGGCGTGAGGGCGGATCGCCACCAGCCTCTTGCATCGTTTTCGATCCAGAACTTGAACGTTCGCTCGTGATTGATAAAGCGAACATGGATAGACTCGGCCGAACGAAGAGGCTTGTAAGTGCCTTCTAGATACTGCGACCAGTCAGCCAGCACGATATCACCAAGATCGCCAAGGGTTTTGCAATACTCAGTTAAGATCAGCGGCTTGCCAAACAGCAAGTCAGGGTGATCTTCGCGTGCCGATGCCTGCCAGACGGGTTGTCCGCCCAACGTGCCGGGGAAGACGATGCCCATCAGTTGCGGCAGCGTATCATGGTTAGCCAGCCATACGGCATTACCGTAGTTCCAGCACCGAGATCGCATCTTGGCAACGTTGTCAAAAACGATGGTGTCGGCGTCCTGGCCGCCTTCCTTAGCAACCGTAACCAATGCAGGGCTCTTCATGATGCCCTCAAACTCACCGACGCCCGTACCGTTTAGCCGCTCGTTAATCAAGTGGCTGGTGAACTGATCGCGGAATCCCGCTTCCAGGACGGCAGCGAACGACAGGGGTGAACGTTCAAGGATTTCCTCGGTGGCATAGCTCAGTCCAAACAGAGCTTTGGCGTTCAAAGCCACCTGCTCAACCTGCATCCGACTAGCCGCTTGCGTCTGCGTTTCCGCTCGCCGTGCGACAGTCAACCCACCGGATACGCTAGTAGAATGGCTCTTGTCGGTTCTGGCGTTGAAAGACACAGACGGGAACTGCATGGGAACCTTGAGAACACGTGAGCCGATAGGGTCGGCTTCGGGTGTCACACTCAGCAGCCCCGGTGCCAATCCCTCGGGGATCAGAAACCCACCGTAAGGATCGCTGTAGGTTCCCGCTTCGTCGCTGCCAGCGGTGGCCATGAAGTTCAGGCGGTCATCGGTAACACCGCGTCGGGTGGTGTCAATGATCGTAGTCAGGAAGTCTTGAGGATCGGTGAACCCCTTCTTGGGGTCATCTTCCCAGGCCGCCTTGGGGTTGGTAATCTGGCCCGGCGTGTCATCGGGGCCAAACTGGTTGATGAGTGGTTCGGTGGGCAGATACGATTTCAGATCGTGTTCCCGCTGGATACCGGCAGCAACGGTTTTGAGTTCCGCAGCGTTGGCGTCGTAGGTGGTTTGCTCTGCCTCGGTTAGATCGCGGTCTTCGTTAGACGACGCATCTAGGATAGTTTCGGACTGAGCGAGAAGAGCCTTCTTTCGCTCTTCCAAGTTGGCTAATCGCTTGTTCACGATACATGCCTTTCGGGTTCAAGTTGCGTTCCGTGCAACCCGCCGTGGCGTGGAAGATCGTAAACAAAAACGGCGGATGTAAAACTACTAACCGCCAGCAAGTAACTGGTTGTCGGTGGTTTCACACCCGCCGCGACGTGATGGATAACCTAATTTTGTGCTTGATTAACTGTCCGGCCGCCGTGGCGTACCGTTCAGGTTCGGGGATAACTTAACACCTTTACGATTTCGCGTCAAGGTGTTTTTGTGTCATTTCATCAGATCCAGTCTCCGGCGCTGATCGCTAGCCCGTCGACCACGCCGTACCCGCTTGGCATTTGCCAGCCGTTCCACCTCGCCCTCCAGGGTGCCGATCCTGTCGGCCATGCCTTTGGACAATGACTCTTTAGCACCATAGCACCTACCCTGCCCGTAGGTGGCATGTACCGCCGAGGCTGCCAACCCGCGATGTTTGCCCACGGCCGCGTCGAAGACTTTGCCCGCCGCGTCCACCTGTCGCTGCAGCTCATCTCGGGCATCGTCGGACAGCGGTTCATCTGGGTTGGTTTCAGCCTTGTGTCGTCCGTAGGTAATGTATGTGGGCTTGACACCCACGGCTTCATTCATAGCCGAACAATCGTTATGCACGGCTAACACGCCGATGCTACCCACATCCCCCGATGGGGTGACAACTAATTCATCGCAGGCCGAGCCGATCCAATATGCCGCCGATGCTGCCAGGCTGTTGGCTACGGCCACGATAGGCTTGCTGCCTCTGGCCTGGTATATTTTCTCGGCCAGTTCAGGTGTACCGTAGTAGTTGCCGCCCGGCGAATCTATGTCCAGCACAATCCCGTCAACCGAGCCGTCAGCTACCAGTGCATCGAACTCACGCCCTAGTCGTTCGGTGGACGTGCCGCCCGACATAGACGACATGATATCCATTCGCTGGCTCAAGACGCCCACAACAGGCAGCACGGCGATACTACGCTGTACTGATGCTGTCTTGCGATCCCTGCTGGCTGCCGCCATTTTATCGGCCGCTTCGGCGTCGATAGTGATACCCGCCGCCCGTGATTCAACGACGCCTAGAATAGCGTCCATTTTCTCGGGTAGGATAGGCCACAGCGAGCCGGTTATGAATGCGTTTATTGCGTTATATGTTTTCATGTTTTTTCCTTTACGTGTGTATTTCGTGTTCTGGTAGATCGTAGCCCAGCATCATCTCGCCAAAACATGTCCAGAGATTACGGCGGTGTTCCTGAATGCCATCCGGATCATTATTAGTTAGGCTCATGGCTTCCCATAATTCATTCATGGCGTCGATGGCCTTATCACGCATTTCTGGATCTAGGATTTCTAACCCATGCTTGATATGTTTGTGGCGGTTTTGTTCTGTCGTTACGGGAACCGCCAATCCTGAATCACGTACATTAAGCCTCATCGAAAAATTCCTCTTTCAGAATCGCGGCCAGTTCGCCGGCCCTTATTGTTTTCCAAGCCTCAATCACAACTGGTATGTTCTCGCCCTCGGCTGTAATGGCATCGTGGGACTCTGTCATAAATGACGAGATGTCGTCCAGCGTAATTATCGTAGTTCCAGCGATGGCCCACGAGTTGCAAATAGGTAATAGTGTCTTGGCGATGTAGGTGCCAAGCGAGCCGGTTTGGCAATCGTATAACCCATCAACCCATTCGCACCAGCGGGTAAAGTCCTCAGCCGCCTTGTCGGCACGCGAAGATAATGCCTTGATCTCAGCCGCCGCGATACGTTCGGCCGCCTCGTCTAATAAAACGGTGAACGACGCCTGAGCCTCACGCCTCTTTTGCTTTTGGCGTTCGTCGGCGGTGGGCTCAGCGTCGATCACTGTTTCTTTCGGTGGTGTAACTATTATGGCTTCTTCCGGTGCATTGGGTGGCTTCGGCGTACCTTTGCCCGGTTGCCCACCTTGCTCGTTCTCGTCAGGCCCGCCGCCCGCCGGTTGCATGTTCATGGGGAACCGGCACTCTTCGCCACCGTCGACAGGGTTCAAGTCCTCAAGTTCCCGCACCTCGTTTATTGTTTTCCATCCACCCTGGACTGCAATATTGTGGGCCTCGTGTCGTGACTTGGTGTCAGCCCGGCGTAATGCGTCCAAGTTGAATTTGGTGAAATAGTTATCCTCATCTACCACCAACGATCTATCGGCCGACTGCTCGAAACGTCTGGCCAGTGGCGTCAGCGTGTACATCAAAAACTCAAGGGCCTGCTGCTCGGTATTGCCTTTAGGTGCCGTACTCTTCACGCCGATCATGTGTGGCGACACGCCAAAGAACCTACATATTTCTTCAGCCGACAGCCCTCGAGATTCGATCCACTGGCTATCGCGGTTACTGATCGATAGTTCTCTGATCTCCATGCCGTCAGATAAGATCGGCGGTTCGCCTGTACTTCCGCCGTGTAGCTTACGCCAGCCACGCCGGAAGTTCTTAATCGCCGTGTCCGTCCATTTCTTTTCCGGTGGCCGATAGATCCAGTACGGCGGCAATGCCCCGTTCTTAAATAGGCTGGCTCCGTGTGTCTCTTGTGCGATTACTGAACCAACTGTATTTCGTGCATACTCCAGGACACTTACGCCCTCGACACCGTTGAGTGTCTGGCCCATCACATGATAGATGTCCTCTTGGGTGTACTCAACAATCTCGCCCGGTTGTCGGCGATAAGTATAAGTCAACCTGCCGCCCTTACCCTGGGTTACGCTCATGCGTTCGGGGTTCAGCGGCCACAGTTCCATATTGTCATGGCTGCCGTTGATCTCACAATAAAAATTGCCACGGAGCATCAAATGCACCACGCCCATCTCGATGAACGACATCGGCGTCATCCAGTGGTTTGGCCGATCATGCAGCACATGCCACAGGTAGTTATCAGACGCACGCTCTTTTGATTTGTCGCCGGTTCTTTTGAATACGCAGAATGGCAAGTGAGCCAGCGACTCACGCAGCACACGTATGCAACCGTACACGGCTGATGTCTTCGTGGCACTATCAGCCGTAACGTCTACACCGGCCGGCGTTGTCATGCCTGGCGACATATACCAGAAGTCGTCCAGCGGGCCGGGTGTCTCGGCCGCCGACTTACTCGGCATGAGTGCAGAGAATGGATTATACATAAAGACCCTCATTGTCGTCTGTTACCGAATGCTCCATCTCGTCCTCGTCGTCGCCTATGTCGTCGGCGTACATTGGCACGCCCTCATCTTCGTATGCTGATCCGCCATCATCGCCCATCACTAACCGCAATGCCATCACACCAGCCACGATACCGTCGATGGTTCGGATGTCGCCATGCTCGGGTTTCACTGGCCGGATGTTATGGTTGAGATCACTCTTGACGCAGCAGTGCCCGGCCTGCCATGTCAACACGTCGTTGCCGTTGTGCAATAATTTGCCGTTGACTAACAGCCGCTCATATTCTGCCGTTGGTGCGGCAAACTGCATGATGGTCTGCGGAAACTTTACAGCGTCCGTGTCGGGGTAAACGTCGCCAAGTCTTGTCTCGTCAACGTACATGGGATCGAACGCCAATTGTTCTACCGCGAACTGATCGAATATCTTTTGAATGTCCTCTTCGATAACGTCGGACTCGATCACCTTCTCGCCGCCGATCCGTAACCAGCCAGCCTTCACCCATGCCGCATAGTCCACTAGATGTTGGTTCTCACGCATGGTTTTCTCGGGCATCCAGAAGTAGGCCAGTTGCCAAAACAGTCCTAACTCATCCTCATCGGGGAACATTAGCGATAGAGCCGTCATGTCCTTAACCCGTGACATGTCCAGCCCCGCCGCACAAGTTCGTCCTTCTAATGTTTTCTCATCGAATGCACCCAGGCAGTTGTTCCAGTCGGCCGACATCAGCCACGGGTTGACACCTGTATTCCAGATGCCGTAAGTCAACCGCAGCAAGTTCGGCATCTCGCTGGGCGTGTGGATCGCGTCTTTAATATCGCGGGCCAAGTCACCCTCGGCAATGATGCTGCCAAGTCCGGGGTTGCATTTGCGGGCTATGGGCAACTCGGTAGCTCCGTCGCCCACGGCCTCGATCTCTTCGTCGGCCTCGCTACGTGACACCGCCAGGATGCAGGCGAAAAAGTCGTCGTCGATTATACCGCCGTTGATAATGCCGTCAGCTTTCTCTCGCTGTCGGTAGCATACGCTTTGTAGATCGTCGCCGGCGTTGGTGATGACAAACGATAGTGGCTCACGTCGTGCCCTAAATGCGTAGCGTAACCGCTCCCACATGTCCGTACCGTGCCACTCGTGCAGTTCGTCGATGATGGCACAGTGTAGGTTCGCGCCCTGTTTGCCGCGTGCCGTACCGCTCACGGCCCGATACCATGAATGAGTGCCCTTGTGCAAGATGTTGAAGTTAGTGCGGTTGATCTTCAACGCCGCCGATAGTTTCGGTGATGCTTCGATCATGTTGATGGCTTCGTTGTGGACGATGCGTGCTTGATCTCTATCGGCACCCAATGACCATATCTCGGCACCTGGTTCGTTGTCGCCTACCAACATGTATAGTCCGATGCCGCTGGCGATCGTCGATTTGCCGTTCTTCTTTGGCATCTCAATATAGGATCGTCGAAACCGTCGCGTGCCGTCAGGCCGAACCCAGCCGAATAACGGGTAGATCATTTCTTCCCGCTGCCATTGTGTTAGCTCAAACGGCTTGCCGGCCCATTGACCCTTGCTGTGGCATAGAAATTTTGGGAAGAAGTCGGCCGCGTGTGCGGCTAGCTTTTCATTGAACCGGCAGCCACTGCGGATCGCGTGTTTGTCGCTGGCATTCAGTGCCCATCGGTTGGCCTCCTTGGCTGTCTGGCTGATCTTGCCCGGTGGTTTTGCGTAGCCCATATCCTCGACGGGTAGCTGGCCATGACGATCCGCTCGGTACGTACCATTAGCCACATGCTCCTCGGCGGTTTTCTTGTTCCAACCACCTGGGGGTTGCTTATATCCAACGGGTTTGTTAGTCGCTCTAGTCATGTTTGATTCTGTTGCCGCCGAAAAAGACGCGTCCGT
>Ga0307928_10000165_pt1 | contig 43972 bp, 55 predicted proteins | sample AceLakmetagen232_FD_201815 | JGI IMG/M metagenome (GOLD analysis project Ga0307928, IMG submission 201815) | Saline water microbial communities from Ace Lake, Antarctica - #232 | ecosystem: Environmental > Aquatic > Non-marine Saline and Alkaline > Saline | place: Antarctica: Ace Lake...
TTACTACTACAGGAAAGTGGTTCTGTTATATAGGAGAGACACCATATCTGGATCTGCCGTATATGTTTCTTAAGCAAATACCACAGACAACTCATCGTGTAATCAAGCCGGGGGTTAGTCTTTTGCTATCCGGTTTTGGCAATGTTTATAAAGTTTGGTAAGGGGGTTTAACTTGAAAAGAATACTATATTTATTATTGTTTGCGCTGCTTCCCGGAACATTGCTTGCCCAGGGAGCGCATGGAACTGGCAGCAGGGCCAATAGATACAAACCTGTTACAGATACAACGAATGTTACTAAGCAGCTTGGAAGAACATATGTTTATGATAGCAAATTCTGGATAGCAAATGGTACTTACCTCGTTGAGCAGCATAGTGCCGGGACTCCATCGGCCGGGTATATGCAGACAGTAGATTCAACTCTCCACGCTATCGACAGTTACTTTTCACGTTCAGCAGGGGTTGATACTTCTGCAGCTCATATGACGCTTATCAACACAAAGCTTAATTGGGGCGATTCTACGAGCGTATCTGAAGGTTCATATCGAAGCGGCAAAGCTGTAACGGATAGCTTATCTGATCATATGACTTTAATCAATACAAAAGTAAATTTAGCCGATAGCACTGCCGATACTGAAGGTAGTTATGCATCCCGAAAAGCCTTATCTGACAGCTTAACAGCCCATTGGTCTGAAATAGCACTGAAGGTATTTCTCGCAGATAGTTCGTTAGATACTGATGGGAGTTACGCATCTCGAAAAGCTTTATCTGATACCGCTTCTGCTCATTGGACTGAAATCGGATTAAAAGCAGATGACGCTGATGTATTGAAAAAAGACGGCACAGTCGCCGCAACTGCTGATCTGGATATTGGTGGTAATTATTTGTTAGATAACCAGAACACCGCTAATCTAGGTAGGGCAGGGCAGAGTTATCACACTAATGGCATTACTCAGTATGTAAATATGGATGGCGTTGCGGCAGAGTTAGTTGCAACCGGGAACTCCACTGGAAGTATCATATGGGGAGGGATGTTTCATGACTTAACGACCGACAATCAGAGAATTTGGTATTTTGGGGACAGTGACGCAGTTGAGAGAATTGGCCTAGCAGTTTCTACTACTGATTATAAATTGGGCGGGATTTGTGCTGTGGCTGGTGTAAATAAGTGGTCGTGGGCCTCAGATGATAGCTTTAATGAAAATACAGAGTATTCTATAGTATTCGAGCAGAATGGAACAACTCCAGCTCTTTATGTAAATGGAAAAGAATCTCCAATAACTTTCTCAATATCTACAGATTTAACTGCTTGGTTTGATCAAGCAACTGGAATAGATAATGGCAAATTAAGTGCTGGAGCGTATGCTACATCATTCGCTGGTTCATTCGCTAATGTCGATGTTAATTACTTTGGTACGTTTAATACAGTTTTATCAGGCCAGGAAAAACAAGACCTATACACAACAGCCCGTTCCCCGAATAAGTATGTAGGGGCGAGTAATGCTGCAGAATACACCGGAGATTTTTCTGCTGATGTAAATGGCTGGACACAAAATACAGGAGATGCAGATTTACAATTATCTGCACCAGTCACACAGGACGCAGTTACCGAAACAATGAAAATATACGCTAATGGAGGAGATAAAACCTGTCAGCTAGACAGGGATGCATCAATCTTAGTTAGTGGGAAAGCATACAGGTTAACGTTTGATTATTTCGCAGAGACAAGTTCTGGCATAGCAAGTTTTGGCATTGGAGTTGCGTCTAATCGCTCACCAGGGCTTGATGGAACATTTACATCTAATGCTATTACTGTTGTTGAAAATGCTTGGCAAACTGGGCAAACACTAGAGTTTGTAAATAGCACAAATAGGCCAAATTTAGATTTTTGCACGTACACATCATCAGTAGGGCAAATGGTTGATGTATTACTCACAGGAAAGTCTTTCTATTTGAAGAATGTAGTACTTACTAGAATAGGCGAAGTAGTTGGCTTCTACCCAGAGAATATGACCCCTACCACATGGTACGGGACAAACGACATAACCGGAACCGTGAGTGGGGCAACGCTGATTAATAGTCCTGTAGTTACATACCAGAGTGGTAGAGCTTTAGCTATTCAAGGTACTGACATAGCTTCTGCTAATGATATAACTCTTGGTGATGGCAATTACTTTGATATAACAGGCACTACGATAATCAACAGGATACTAGGTACTGGCTGGACAGCAGGCTCACAGGTTACATTGCAGTTTGACGCAAGTGTTACAGTTGATCATGGAACTGCTGCTGGAAGTAATTATTATGGCTTTAAATTATCTGGTGCTGGGGATATGAGTGCAACGGCAGATGATACATTAACACTAGTTTTTGATGGAGCATGGTGGAGAGAAGTGGCAAGGACAGTTATTTAAAAACCTGTAATAGAACAGGGAAATATTTATAAAAGGAGAAACACAATGGATTTCACATTACCGAACACAATTGCAGTCCTTATGGGATTATCAGTACCGGCACTTATTGGGTGGTTAAAACAGAAAATTACTTCTAGTAATTGGCGTTTTGCTTTGGCTATTGGTTTATCAGCACTTATTGGAGTTCTTTCAGCTATTATATCTAAGACACCATTTGATCCAACACATCTTGCAGTATATGCTAGTGTAGTTATTGGATATGGTCAGACAGCATATAATATATGGAAACAGTTATTTGTTAAAAAATAAAGAGTTGTTCTCCTAAAGAGAGTGGGGGGTTTCTCCCTTTCCCCCATTCTCACCCCTTACTTTTATAGAGGTGCTTTATGTCAGAAAAATTTTTACAATTAGTGCAAGAGACATTAGATAAAGAAGAATTTGATGAGTTAGTAAAGAGAATACTTGAAGCACACCCTGAGAGTAAAAGTGGAGAAGATACTTGTCCATATTTACCTCCTATGGACCCATTATGTATTGTTATGGGGAGTAGTTGGTGTACTTGGATACCTAAGGGGGGTTGTGCAGGATGAGTGCTCTAGTTAAAAGAGTATTGCATGGTCCTTCTCAAAGGAAGTTAGATGTATTAAATGTAGAGTATAATACACAGATGCAAGAATTAAAAGATCTTATTACATCCACTGGCGAAGGAGAAGTAGTTTATAATAATGATATTGAAGGTAAGTGTTTACTATCAAATAAAGATGTAGCTGTTCAAAAAGTATTTATGGAAAAGGGGGAAGTTTTTCCAGAACATGCTCATCCAAACTGCCTTGAATGGATATACATTTTATCTGGAAAATTAAAGTATGTAAAGGGAAACAAAGAAATTATTTTTAACCCTGGTGATTGGGATATTATAGGAAGGTCTGCAGAAGTACATGGAAGTACTGCTATTGAAGATACAATAGTTATCGCTACAACTATTCCAAAAGACAGGGGATATCCCACAAATGGCTAAACAAGATGAGATTAATGGAAAATTATTAAATGCAGTTGATACTGTAGAAAAGATTCAGGCTATACACGGGGATAGTATATTAAAGAATACAGTTGCAGTAAGAGTAATATTTATAGTTTTATCTTTAGTAGTAAGTACATTTGGACTTATAGAAATTTTTAATAGATTAGCAGGTAGGTAAAAATGAGTTGGGTAACAGATTTATTTACAGGGGGAGTTTCTTCAGTAGTTGATTCAGTAGGAGATATGATTGATAAATTATCTACTACGAAAGAAGAAAAGAACCAATTTAAATTAGATTTTGCAAAAGAAATGAATAGGTTTAAAGAAATTCAGTTAACAGCAACTTCTAATTATGATGCAGAGATAACTAAACGGCATGTAGCAGATATGGCTTCAGATAGTTGGTTGTCCAAAAATATTCGTCCGTTTACATTAGCATTTTTAACTTTTTTTGTTATGCTTTTAGCTTACTTAACACTATTTATTTTAGATGCTAGTCAAGAGGCTTTAGTAGAGCCGTGGTTACAATTATTTACAGTACTAATGGGTACAGTATATGCTTTTTACTTTGGTAGTAGAGGGTTAGAGAAGATTCAAGAAATTAAATCAAATAGTAAAAAAGGGGAGTAGTTTATGGAAAAGCAATTAGAAACATATGTAGATGTACAGATGGAAGTAATTAAGAAAGCACATGAAGAGTATAGTAAAGAGTTAACTCTTATTGAACAGCAAAGACAACAGGGAGAAAAAAGAAAGAATACTGTTATAGCTGAATTAAATGCACTTAATGGAAGATTGATAGAGCTTATTGCTATTAAGACAGGGAAGTACATGGAAGTAGTTGAGGCACAGAAGAAAGAAGATCCACCTTTGATAAAAGCACTTAAAAAAGAACAAGTAGAAGAAGCAAAGTGTGAGGAAAATCCAGTAATAGATTAATTTAAAGTTATTTCTGTAGAACCTACTGCATTTAAGGAAAATAAGGATAAACCTATTCCTCCTAAAGTAAGAAAGGTTAAAGAGGGAGAGCAGTCTGAGAAACCAGAAGTTTCTGAATAATTTAGTAAGGGGATTATAATGGAGAACTTTACAGATTTATTATGTCCAGAGTGTAATACAGCTACTCTGAGCAAAGCAGGAAAAAGGGAAACAAAATCAAAGGGTAATGTACAAAGATATTATTGTTCAGAATGTAAACATACAACGTCAGATCCTGTTGTTATTGAAGAAACAATAGATAATCACATAAGAACAAAAGTACAGAAACAGAAATTTCAAGATAAAACTAGAGTAGCAAATAAAGATTTTAGAGAAGTGAGTAGAATTTATAACGCAGTTGAAGAGTTAAATAATACAACAGTTGATATTCTTTCTAAAGACACGTTTACAAAATTTACTAAATATCATGTGGATAAAAGAGATGGTAAAGGTGGAGTTATTCAGATCGGTGATTGGCATGGTAATGAGGAAGTAAATCTTAAAAGTAATGTTTATAATTTTGATGTTTTAAGTAAAAGAGCTCAAAAACTAGCACATAATGCAATACCTTTTTTTAAAATGCATGGTGTTAAATCTATATTTCTTGCTAGTACAGGAGATATGATAAATTCAGATAGGCGATTAGATGAGTCAACTACACAGTCATATAATAGAGTAAGTGCATTTTTATGTGTTGCTGATATCTTAAAGTCTTTAATTCTTGATTTAAATGGTGCAGGTTTTAATGTTTACTTTGGTGGTGTATGTGGTAATGAGAGTAGGGTCCATGAAGAGATGGGTTTTTCAGATGTGCTTGTAACTAATAATTATGATTATGCTATTTACAATATTTTACAGGAAAAATTTAAAGGTTCTAAAGGAGTAACATTTATTCAGGGTGATCCTAAAGAACTTGTTGTGAATGTGAATGGTCAAAACATTTTAGTTATTCATGGAGAAGAAGCAATTTTTAATGGGGATGTTGAGAAAGGTACTACTCGATTAATTGGTAAATATGCAAATATGGGAGTTATAATTGACTTTGTTTTATTTGGTCATTTGCATTATGCCAGAATAGGTGAGAATTTTGCTAGAAACTCTTCAATGGTTGGAAGTAATGGTTATTCAGATAGAGCATTACATTTAATTAGTAAAGCTTCTCAGAACCTTCATGTTGTAGAAAAGGATGGGATGCATTCTATAAAGATTGATTTACAAAGTGTTAAGGGGTATAAAGGGTATGCTTATAATAAGCGTTGGATTGCTTATAATTCACAAGCAGATAGACAAAGAGCATTAACCACTATATATAAAGTGGTAATATAAGGGAGAAAATATATGACTTTAATTTTATTAGGAATAGTAGCATTTATTCAAAATATGATGTTCACTTGGGCAAGTAGAAGTAGAAATAGTGGATCTCCAGGATATCACTTTTTTGCAGCATTAGGTAGTAACAGCACATGGTTTATTTGTAATTTTTTCTTAATCCTTCCTAAGATGCTAGATGTGTTTAAGAATGGAAATTTTAATGATCAATTAGTTGTTATGCTTGTGTATGTTATTTGTACTTCTTTGGGTTCATGTTTAATGATGAAGATATTATTAAAGAAAGAAAAAGGTAATAAACGGGTAGGAGCAACTAATGACAGTGAATGATATTATATATATGTTACTAGATCATATAGGTACTGGAGTTAAATGGAATATGATTTTTTTAGGTTTTTTTGGTAGCATATTTTTTATAGTTAAGAAATTTTTCCCTAACTTGCTGAAGATGACTAAGGGCTAATATATATGTATATGAATATGTTTGAGAAACTGTTTATTAATAGAGTAAATAAATCTAGCATAGATGCACGATGGTTTAAAAACCTTGTCTCTCCAGATAGTTCAGTTTCTGATGATCCTTATGGTAAAAGTGCATTAGCATATTCATGTATAAGTTACACAGGAAGAGCTATTAGTCAAGTTCCTCTTATTGAAGAGAGGAGAGTTAATACTAGGTGGGAAGCAGTTTTAAATTCCCCCTATACTAGAGCATTTGAGAATCCTAATGATGTTACAGAGGCAGACACTTTTAAGGAGTCTTTGGTAGGTCATTTACTTTTAGATGGAAATGTTTGGGTATATCCAGTATTTGGCAGTGATAAGAAAAAGGATATTCCTGATGTATGGGCAATTAAACAAGAATATATTAAGGCTGTAAAAAAAGCTAATGGAAGACTAGATTATTGGAAATTTTCCCCTTCAGGTAAATTTTCAGAAGAAGATAATAAAAACATAATAAAGATTCCTGCAAGTGATATAGCTCATATTAAGTTTTGGAATCCTAATGATTTAATTTTAGGACAGAGTCCTTCAAAAGCAGGAAAACTTCCATTAGGTAGTGATTATAAAGCATCGATGTATAATGATTTATTTTTTGAAAATGGAGCATCTATTAGTGGAGCTCTTACAACAGATAAGATAGTTAATGATAGTTCTTTTAAACGGCTTACAGAGCAGTTTACTAGTAAACATCAAGGGTATAAGAATGCACACCAGATAGCTGTGCTGGATAGTGGATTAAAATACACTCCTATGGGTATTACTCAAAAGGATATGGATTATCTTAATTTAAGAAAGTATAGTCGTGAAGAGATTATAACTCTTTATGGAATGAAACCTTCTATTCTTGGATTAACAGAAAAAATTAATTTTGCAACTACAGTGCAGATGAAAAAAGATTGGTGGACCACTACTAATATTCCTATAATGAGGAAAATTCAGAATGCACTTACTATTCTTTTCTTTGGTAAAGATCCAAATAGAAGACTTATTTTTGATATTAGTTCTATTGAAGCATTACAAGATGAGTATAAAGAAAAAGTAGAGAACTATTATAAGTTAGTAAATACAGGTGTTCCGCCTAAAGATGCTAATGAGACATTGAATATGCATCTTCCTCGTTTTGCTGGTGATGATATAGGTATGGTTCCAATGAATTATGTTCCTAGAGCAGATGCTGCTTCAGGTATATATGCTGCAGGAGCAACAGTAGTTACTGATGAGAGTGGAGAAAAAGCCACTATTACCTATCCTGCTAAAAAAGAGGTTAAGCAACAGGAAGTAGTAACAAAAACAAAGAAACAAATCATGCTGGAATTAAGGTGGAAGAGCTTAATGGAAACCTTTTTTCCCATAGAGAAAATGTTTGAGAGTAAAGTTAAACGGGTATTTATGGAGATGCGAGTAGCTTCTTTAGCAGTTATTAAAAAAGATATTGATACTTCTCTTACAAAAATACAGAAAAAAGATTTAGAAGATTTAGAGGAATTAGATTTTTTAGAATTTGAAGATTTAATGGCTGCTTTTACTGCTGCTATTTACTTGCTTGCAGTTAAAGAAGGCTGGGCTACAATGGTAGCAGAGTTAGGTGTAGCCCTACCATTTGATATAAATAATGTAGAAATTCAATATTTTTTACAAACAAAACCAAATAAAATTAGAGGTATTGTAGAGACTGTACGAAGAGAGATTATAGCTAGTATACAAGTAGGTAAAGATAATGGTGAGAGTTTTGATCAGATTATTGCACGAATAAAAAAAGTATATAATGGAGCTTCTAATAGAGCAAAAAATATAGCTATAACAGAGATAATGGGTTCAGCTAATTTTGCTAGACATTTAGTTTTAGTTGGAAGTGGGTTTGATTATAAAAGATGGATTACTGCATTTGATGAAAAGGTTAGAGAATTACACGCCCCAATGCATGAAGTTATTATTTCTATTGATGAAGCTTGGGTAATGCCTAATGGTGAGTCTTTAGAGTATCCCGGAGATTGGAATGCTTCAGCACAAAATACTGTGGGATGTAGATGTATTGAAGATGGTGTAAAGACTTTAGAAGGATAAAAGGAGTATATAATGGCAGAAAAATTAGTATTACCTGATGGTAAAAAAATTCTTACAAGAGACTTTACAAATGTAATAAAAAGTGTCGATGTAAATAAACGTCAAATAGTTATGCGGGGAACAGATGAGACTGTAGATAGACAAGGTGAAGTAGTAATGATGAGTGGTTGGGATCTTAAGAATTATCTTAAGAATCCAGTATTTCTTTGGGCTCATGATTATGGTAGTGTACCTTTAGCTGCAGCTAGTAAAGTTATTAAGAAAAAAGGTTCAGATCCTCATTTGTTATTTTATTTAGATTGGCCTACAAAGGAATTATTTCCTTTTGCAGATATGATTCTTAATTTATACCAGGAGAAAATAATTAATGCTTCTTCAGTAGGATTTTTTCCATTAAAGTCTGAGAATATGGATGAAGATGCAGAATCTTATTGGGCTCCACAGAGATATTTAAAGCAAGATTTGCTTGAGCTTTCAGGTTGTGCTGTTCCTTGTAATCCAAATGCTGTTCAGAGTGCTGTAAAAAGTATTGGTGGGATAAAAGCATGGGTAGAGTATATTATAGGTGAGCAAAAGCATATGTCTGCTCCAGATAATGCAGATGATATTTTAGAAGAGGTGGATAAATTGAGACAAAATGTTGAGTTTATAGATGAAACAAAGAAGACACAAGTAGTTATTGATGGTAATAAAGATGAAGTTTTTGAAACAAGTAAGAGCGAAGAAGTTAAAGCAGTTGAAGAAGTTCTAGTTAATCCTAATGGGAAATTTGATGAAGATTCTCATTATACAAAAGTTGAAAATTCAGATGAGTTAATTGAGGAACTAGAAAAAGATATAACAGAAGAGGAGATTAAAGAAATTGATGAGGAAGATGCTGTAGTAAGAGATGCTGAAAAAGCTATGAGTTTAGATTATGAAATAGAAGTAAATGGGAATCCTGTAGAAGATTTTAGAATGGAAGAGTTTGATATTGAAGATAATTCAGGGATTAAAATTTACGTTAATTATAAGGAAGTAGAAGTGGAAGATGAAGTTAATTCTTCAGTGGAGTCCTTGGATGATAAATCCATAGAGGACAAATGCACAGAGGAGGATATAACTAAATACAAAGCAACACTATTTCCAGAGAAAGCTGAAGTAGAGAAAGAAATTGAAGGTAAGCTTACGTCTGAAGAGATTACAAAGCTTATTCCTTTGGTTAAACAAGTAGAACAAGTAATAAAGGATAATATATAATGGAAGACCTATTTAAAAAGAATGCAGAAGGAGAGTTTGTTCCTGTTGAAGCTGAGATTAAAGATAAGGATGTGAACATAATTACTTCTTCAAGTAAAAGTGAGTATGACCAGTTGAAAGACGGGCTTGATGGTATTGTGAATGCTGTTAATACGAATGGTGCTATGAAGCAGTTGCAGGAAGAGATGAAAGAGCAGAATGCAAAGTTTGAAGAGTTTAAGAAGGGTGGTTTTTCTATGCCCTCTAAACAAGAAGATGTAGATGATGTTGCGCAGAAGTATTTTACAAAGCATAATATTGATATGGCTTATCAAGGTAAAATGTTGCAGGATAAAGTTAAGCATCCTGGTTATCAGATGAGTGAAGAAAAACGTGTATACTGTGCGGAGTGGATGGCTCTTGCTATTAAAGCAGCTAGTGGTGATTATCGGGCTAGAGAAATTATGGAAGGTAAGTATAAAACTGCTATTGGGGATTCAGGGAATGATGATCTTCCTATTCCAGATCCAGTACAGGTTGAGATTATGAAGTATGCTTATGAAGAGTCAGTTGGTTTGCAGGATTGTGAAGTTGTATCTATGAAGTCTGAATTTAAAACTTATCCAAGAGAGACTGCTGGTGTAACTTTTGCATGGAGTAATACTACTCCAGCAAGTGATCCTACACTTGATGAAGTTAAGTTGACTTGTGAGGAAGTATCAGCCTATTCAACTGCTCGTAATATGACGCTTGCTGATTCACCTTCTGATCTTGTTGGTTGGTTATTTGGGATTATGAGTAATGGTCTTGGACAGGAGATAGATGATCAGTTGTTTAATGGTACTGGTTCTCCTAATAGTGGGTTATTTACTGCTAAAACTGGTTATTCTGTAAATATGGGCACAGGAAGTACTTCTTTTGCAGATGTTTCAGATGTTGAATTTTCAAAAATGATAGCTGCTCTTGATGGCAAAAGAAAACGGAATGCTAAGTTCTATATGAATGGGGAAATTCTTCACTATGTTAGAACTCTTAAAGGTACTACAGATATGCCTATTTTTGTAGAGTCTGTTGGTTCTCCTGTTCCTGGTGCAATTTATGGTAAACCTTATAAAGAAGTAGTTGTTGCTCCTAGTACAGATGCTGCTGCTACTGCCTTTGTTTATTTTGGTGATTTGAAGAAAACCTACATTGGGAAACATATAGATTCATTAGCATTCACTACTAACACTCAGGGTGATACAGCGTTTAAAACTAACCGTACCTTGTTTAAATTGTATGGGCGATTTGCAATTGAAAATGGGTTGCCTAATGCAGGTGTTAGATTGATTACTGCTGCTTAATTTTTAATTTTTAAAATGGGGGAGGTAAACCCTCCCCCCTACTAATATAAGGGAGGTATTATGATAGTTAATATTACATGTATGAAGTGTGGGCAAAGTGTTAGGGCTAAAAGTGGAACAACAAGAACATTAACCTGTCAGTCTTGTGGTTGTACTGATGTTAAATTTTCATCTGATGCAGTCGTGCATTGTGTTAATTGTAAAGAACCTTATATACATATGAAAAATAATATTTTTCGTAGTGTGTGTAAAAAATGCCATAAAGGGTTATGGACTATTACTTCTTTAGTAGAATATCAAGACGTAGCAATGGAGATAGAAGAAAATATTTCTCCAGAGGATGTAGTTTTAAGTAATGCTGTTTCAGCAGTGGTTGTATGTCATAATTTAGAAGGTATGACTGTAGATTGTATTGATAAGTTAAGAAAAGTTCCAGAAATTAAAGAAATTATACTTGTTGATAATGGTAGTATTGAACCTATTGGTAAATGGGCTAAGAAACAAAAGGATATTGTATATATACGAAATGAAACTAATCTCGGTCCGGCTGTTGCTAGAAATCAGGGAGTAAAGAAAGCTTTTAATGATTGGTTATTTTTTATAGATAATGATCAAATGGTTTCAAAAAATGTTATAAGTAGAATGGCTAAAGAAAATAAAGATATTGTTGGTATTGAAGCTTGGCAGTTGGATGCAAAGGGAACACCTTCTCCTTCAACAAGCACTATAGAATTTAATACCTATGTTGGTACTGGTGGGATGCTTATTAAATCAAGAGTATTTAAAGCTATTGAGGGATTTGATGAGCAGTATGCTCTGTGGTATGAAGATACAGATTTATGTCTTAGAGCAAGACAACGTGGATATGAGATAGGTTGTATTGCAAATCATAATGTTCAGCACTTAGAACATAGGACTATGAATACACAAAAGACCTTTAATAGTAGTAAAGAAAAACAAGTAAGTAGAAAATTGTTTGTTAAACGTTGGGGTACTTATCTTAAAGCAGGAAATTAAGGGAGTAATATAATGAAAGTTTTAATTACGGGAATAAATGGGTTTGCGGCTTCACATCTTGCTAGATTTTTATTAAATAAGGGATATGAAGTTCATGGTACAATAAGAGTAAGATCTGATTTGCATAGAATTAAAGATATTGAAGATAAAGTAAAACTTCATCTTGTAGAATTATCAGACACTATTTCAATAACTAATCTTATAAACACAGTTACACCTGATGAGATATATCATCTTGCAGCACAAAGTTATGTTAAATCTTCTTGGACTTCGCCTATTGAGACATATACTACTAATGTATTAGGAACTGTAAGTTTGTTAGAAGTTATTAGACAAAGTGCAAAACCGTTTGTTAAAGTATTAGTTACATCTACTTCAGAGGTGTATGGTGATCAGAAAGGTACACTTAATGAAGATACTCCTCCAACCCCTAATACTCATTATGGTATAAGTAAATTAGCTCAAGATATGATTGCTAGATTATATGTTGGAGCTTATAAAATGAATGTCATTGTTACTAGGTCTTTTAATATTACTGGAGCAGGAAGAGCAGACGTTTTTGTAGATAGTAATTTTTGTAAACAAATAGCAGAGATGGAAAAGAGGGATGATCCTTTAAACAGTATTTTACGGCATGGTAATTTAGAAAGTGCTAGAGATTTTACAGATGTGCAGGATGTTGTAGAGGGGTATTACTTAGCAATGAAAGAGGGTATTTCTGGAGAAATATATTGTTTTTGTAGAGAAGAGGCAACGAAGATTCAGGATCTTTTGGATCTTATGCTTAGAAATGCAAAAATCTCAATACAAACAGAGGTTGATCCAGAGAGGTTTAGACCTGTGGATACGGCAGTTATGTTAGGGGATTGTACAAAGGCAAAGGCTTTAGGTTGGAGAGTTACAGTACCTTTAGAGCAATCTATAATTGAACTTCTTAATTATTGGAGAGACAGGGTATGATATCATTAGCCACATCAAAAGTTACTCAGGCTGTAAGAGACAATATAGAAGATTGTTTAAATGAAAATAGAATAGGGCAGGGTAGGTTTAATAAGGAATTTGAGGACCGTGTAGCTGCTTATATGGGGGTTAAACATGCTATAGCAGTATGTAATGGTTCTATGGCTGATATAGTGGCTCTGGGAGCTCTAAAGGCCAAGTATCCCGATAAGGATGAAGTGATTGTTCCTGCTTACACTTTTATAGCTCAAACTAATGCTATTCTTATTAATGGTTTGAAGCCTGTGTTTGTGGATGTAGAGAAATGTGATTTTCAACTTAATCATGTGCAAGTTGAGAAAGCTATTACAGATAAAACTTTATGTATTTTTCCTGTGCATTTATTTGGTAGAGATTGTTATATTGATGCTCTTTTAGATATAGCTATTGACTATGACCTTCCTGTAGTAGAAGATTGTTGTGAAGCTTATGGTGGGCAAACAGAGACTAAACAGAAATTTGGTACATTTGGTGATTTTGGTACATTTTCATTTTTTCCATCTCATACAATTACTACTGGTGAAGGTGGTATAATAATTACAGATGACGATGAGTTGTCTGGAATAGCCAGACAAGTGGCTAATCATGGTAGACGAGGAAATAATATATTAGATAAGTTTCATTTTGATGTTTTTGGATATAATGGTAAAATGAGTAATGTATTAGCTTCTATAGGTTGTGCTGTAGTTGATAGTGCTGATGAAGTTATTGAAAAAAGACAAAAGAATGTAGATTTATATAATAAGCTGTTAAATAAATATTGGTATGCAGAAAGTCCTCATTGTTATCCTGTTGTGTGTGAGAGTGAGATACAAAGAAATACTATATTACAGGTATTAGAAAGTAATGGTATTGAAGCTAGAAAGGCGTTTTCATGTTTACCCACGCAAGAAAAAGTATATGCTAATTTTGGTGGAAAGTATCCTATAGCAGAAGAGTTAGGTAAAGTAGCACTTTTTGTTCCAGTACATCAAGACCTTTCAGAAAAAGATATTATAAAAATTTGTAATGTAATTAAAAAGTGTTTATAATGGAGTTATATGTATTACTATGATATTGGGGATTATGAAATATTTTTTAATCCAAGATGTGCATTATCTACTATAAGGGAATGGGGGATAGGAATAAGAAAGAAAGGGATTCCTTCTATATTTGATGCTGCTCCTTCTATATTTGATTGGCCTTATAAAATGGCACTTACGACAGAACGAGAAAAAGTACTAGTTATAAGAAATCCAACAGAAAGATTTATTTCCATACTGAATCATGTTATTGTATTTGAGTGTGTAAATAATCTTGATACTAAAGCAAGAGTACCTTTATTTTTAGATGTGTTAGAAAAAGATGGGTTAAATTTTAATGATCATTTAAGATTGCAATGTAGATTTCAAGATAATTCTGAGTTATATAAAGTAGAAAATCCTAGTAAATATTTTGATCATATATTGAGATTAGAAGATGGGAATTTAATAGAGCGGTTAAATACATTAACTGGATACTTAAGTGAAGACATATATGTAAATACAACTCAAGAAAAAATAGATTATCCAGAAAATTATTTTTATGATTATACAAAAATGGAGTTTATTACTAAGGAGGATATAACAGAGGAGATGTTACAAAGGATAAAGAAGTTATATTATTATGATTATAAACATTTTTATCCTGAATTACTTTGATGAATAATTTATACTAAAGAGAGGTATATGGGGTATGGTAAATCTTATAGTGTTTTCTAAAAATAGACCAATGCAGTGTCAAGCGTTATTAGATAGTGTTGCGCTTCATACAAGTATTTTTGATAATATTGATGTACTATATTACTCTGATGAAGAGTATGAAATAGGGTACTCTTTATTAAAGAGTAGAAAATCAGATGTACATTTTTATAGAGAAGTAGGAAATTTTAAAGAAGTACTATTACCTTTATTTAAATATGATTATACTTGCTTTGCTGCAGATGATGATATTGTGTATGGTGATTTTGATAAAGAGTTATTTGTAGCTTTTTTAGAAAGGGCAGTTTGTTTTTCATTAAGATTAGGAGAGAATATAGATTACTGTTATTCTAATGATAAACCAAATAAATGTAAAACAAAAGATGTGTATGATAATAAATTTGTAGTATGGGAATGGAAAAAAGAAGAGTTAGATTTTGGTTATCCCTTGTCCGTAATTTCTCATATATTTAGAACTAAGGAAATAGAAGAATTAAGTAAATTAGATGAGTATCAAAACCCTAATGTATACGAGGGGGTATTACAGCAGCATCTAAATAAGATACAACCCTATATGGTATCTTATAAGGAAAGTAAAGTGTTTGGTGTACCTGCAAATAGAGTAAATGTTTCAGCACCTAATAGGAATGGTTTAGAATACCCCTATAGTGTAGAAGAACTTCAGGGGATGTATATAGATGGTAAAATAATAGATGTAGCAAATATGGTGTATGATATTCATGCAGCACAGCAGGAAATTAAATATGTCTTTGCATAAGATATTTACTTATTGGGAAGGACCAAAACCAGAGTATATAGGGATGTGTCAAGATAGTTTGAATAAACATTGTAGAAATGATTTTGAAATTTTTAATTTTTGTGATTGCCATAACCCTAATAATTTAAAGATTAATCATAAAGTAGATGTATTAAAGGCAAATTTAGTTTTAGAGAATGGTGGGTTTTGGATAGATGCAGATATGATTGTTATGCAGAGTTTATTACCGCTTATAAAATTAGTAGAAAGACATGGCTTTATAGGTTTTCCTGGATTTTTTGGAGCTAAAAAAGGAAATAGATTACTTCAGGATTGGGTAAAAGCAATGGATAAAATTGTATCTACAGAGCTTTCTTTTGCAGATCTTATTCAGCCTTTACTTAGTAATAAGAAGTATAAAGGATATCAATACTTAACAAGGGAAATGAGTACTCCTATTTGGCATACAAGAGATGAGTTTTGGAAATTATTTAAAGATCTTCCTTTAAAAGAGTATGTTACAAAAAAGACATATGTTTTTACATTATACAACTCACAGTTTAGTAAAGAATTTAAAGAAATGTCACGGGAAGCAATCCTAGAAAAGGATTGGCTAATATCAAAAGTATTTAGGGAGTCGCTATGAAACTATGTAGTGTAATTTGTTCTTATAATGCACCGGAATTAACTGATAAAGTATTTCAGCAACTATTAAAGAATATTCCACATGATATATTTATATTAGAGAATAGTTCTGATGTAAATAAAATGTACACTAAGGGTAGTGTAATTGATTTAGGTAGAGAGAATATTGGTTATGGTGGGATGAAGGATTATATGTTTAAAAATTTTGGTCATTATGATTGGGTAGGAATGTTTAATAATGATGTATATGATATTCCAGAAAATTATATAGAAGTTTTAATGAAGTATATGAAAAAAGATGTAGGTATTATTTCAAGTGCTATTCAAGATAATGGTACTGGATGGAATTATATGAAAAAGAAAGGTAATTACCATCGAGAAGTTGAATCGGTAGAAGATATGGCAGCATTTTTTAATACTTCTTTATTTTCTGAAATGCAAAAATATTCACCTTATCAGTATTATGGGGTTGTAGATATTCAGGAAAGTATGCTTTATAAAAAGCATGGATATAAACGTTTAGTAGTAGATGAATTATGTATAGGCCATATGCTTTCTGGTGGTAGAGAAGCTGCAGGAACAAAAGAGGAATACTATAGTAATACTGTAAGAGCTACTAATGATTGGCATGATGACTTTCTTGATCTTAAAGAACTATATGATGATTATTATTTTAAACGACATGAAACTCTTTCAGTAATTACTCCTCATTATAATCATAATGGATGTTTACGAGATGCATTATTAAGTATTATTAATCAAGAAACAAAATTTAATGTAGAAATGATAGTAATAGATGATTGTTCAGATGTAGATCCATATGATAGTATTAAAGATTTGCCTATAAAATATATAAAAAATAAAAAGAATGTGGGTTTAGCAGCTACTAGAAATGTGGGGATAGCTGCTTCAAGTGGAGAGTTTATATTACCCTTTGATGCAGATGATCAATTATTACCTGGGGCATTGCAGAAGTATTATGAAGCTAAAAACAAAGGGGATATTATTTATGGTAATCTTCTTTGGATGGGTAGTGAAGCCCAATTAAAACCAAGAGTTCCCATTGATAAAGAGTATTTTATTACTGATAATCAACTCTCTGCTACTTCTATGTATACTAAAGAAGTTTGGAAGAATATAGGTGGTTATTGGGTAAAAAAGACAGGTAGTAAGGAGCACTATGAAGATTGGGATTTTTGGGGTAGGGCTGCAGCATTAGGTTATGATTTTTATTATGTAGATTATAATATGTATCTTTACAATGGATTACCAGATGGTATGTGTGCTAGAGTAGGAAAAAATAGAAAAGAGAATGTTAAAATATGTACGGACCATATAAAAAAGTTTAAAAAGAGTTTAAAGTAATAAAGTATTTCAGTGTGTAGCTCAGTTGGTAGAGTGCTCCCCTTGGACGGGAGAAGCCGGTAATTCAAGTTTACCCACACTGACAACTAAAAATGGGGGGTAGTTTATGGAGAATAAATTAAAGCTTGCATGGGGTATTTTTTCAGATAAACGTTTAATTGGTAATGGTTATGGCTATAGGATGCATAATGAGCACTTGTATGAGGCACTAGATAAACTAGTAGATTTTGATGGTGATGCAGAGCATGTAGTTACAATAACATCTCCTGAATTTTTTACTCCTATACCAGATAGAGATAATTGGTTGTTTACAATGTTTGAAGGAACTATACTACCTAAAGTGTATAAAGATGGAATTAGTAAAGCAAATTATTTATTAGTCCCTTCAACATGGGTTAGAGATTTATTTGGTAGATGGTTTGATAAAAATAGAATATTTGTAGTACCTCATGGTATAGATAAAGATTTTACTTTAGTTAATAGGGGTTATCCAAAATTTGTGCCTTTTAGGTACTTGTGGGTTGGGGCAGCTAATCCTCGTAAAGGCTGGGTAGAAATAATTGCAGCGTGGGATTCAGTATTCAGTAAAGATAGCACTACTGAATTATATCTAAAGACAACTTCTGTAGAAGAGTCTAAAGAATTAGCCGAGAAGTTTGATTTTCAGCATATAGAAGAAGGTATTTGGAAAAAAGATAATGTTATCCTTGATGCTAGGAATGTTTCCGAAGAAGAGCTTGTTAAGTTGTATCATGATGCACATTGCTTTGTATTTCCTTCTAGGGGAGAAGGGTGGGGCATGACACTAGGGGAAGCTATGGCAACAGGTTTGCCTTGTATAGCCACTAATTTTTCAGGACACACAGATTTTTTTAATAATTTAAATGGATATCCTATTGGTTACAGTTTGAAAACTGCTAATATGACTATGGCCGGAGTAGAAGTTGGAGATAGGGAAAGATCACATACTACAGTTTGTGCTTATCCTGATGTACAGGAGCTTATTGGAGCAATGATTTATGCTAGAATACATTACAATGAGTCATTAGCATTAGGAAGAGAAGCTTCAAAAACAATGAAAAATTTCACTTGGGGAGCTTCAGCTAGAACATTAATAAATATTATAAAAACTCATGGTGGAGATAAAGAAAAAAATCATAAAACAGTGAATGTTGATCGTAATCCTGCTAAGAGAAAAGTAATGACTTTTACAGGATATAAAAGACCAAAGTACACACAACAAGTAATTGATGGATTAAGAAGCTGTGATGGTATAGAAGATTATAAATTATTCGCTAGACTAGAACCAGGATATCCTGAAGTAGTAGATGTTATAAAATCTATTAATTTTATGGAATGTGAGTATATTATAAATGATTGTAGATTAGGGTGTAATGATAATTATTACCAAGCACTTTCTAGAGGATTTGAGGCAGGAGATTTTGTAGTTCAGGTAGAAGATGATACGGTTCCTACTAAAGATTTTTTAAGGTATATGGAATGGGCTCAAGAAAAATATAAAGATGATAAAGAAGTATTTACTATATGTGGATATAACAAGATAGATAAATATGATTCAGCAACTTCTCATGATGCATTTAAGAATCCTTGGTTTACTCCTTGGGGTTGGGCTACATGGGCTGATCGTTGGAAAGAGATTGAGAAGCAATGGGATTCTGAATTAGGTAAATCTTGGGATATCTTTATGAATGAAACTATGCGTAAAGATAGATATGAGATAAGACCTACTTTAGGTAGAATACAAAATGTAGGTGCAGAGGGTGGAGAATTTTGTCCAAGTAAAGAGTTTCATGAAGCTAATCAGCTTAATAAGATTTGGGCAGGAACAGAAGAATATGAACAAGGTGTTTGGAAACTAGTATAAGGAAAAGCTCATGTTTGTGGATTTTACCGATTTAAAATTGGAAATGGGAATAGCTAAAATTGAGCACGGTGATGAGGAGATTCTTAATTGGTTAGCTACTATGATTGTAGAGATGTGGGATGATCTAACTAACCGTACATGGGCTACTACAGCCTATACAGCAGAGATACATAGCACTAATGGTAATCAGTCTATTTTTAGTACAGATAACTACCCTATTACTGCTATAGCTGATATTTGGGATGATCCTAATTGGGAGTATCCAGATAGTGACAAACTAGATGCCAGTACGTATGATTTTTCATATGATGCTGGTTCAGGTATGATTTATTCAGATACTCTTTTTTTAAAAGGACCAAGAAATATTAAAATTAGTTACACTGCAGGGTACACAGATACTAATGTACCTAAATGGTTAAAGCAGTTATTAATTAGACAAGCTTGTCACTGGTTCCATCAAAGGAATGAGCAGACTTGGCATAGAGCTTCTAAGGCATTACCTGATGGTGGTGTAGTTACTTTTAATACATTGAAAGCTAATTTACTTCCAGACTTTATGTATTTTGCAGATTTTCATAGGAGAAGAGGATAGTGATTGAGTGGGAATTAAAGGGATGGAAAAGTACATTGCCTACAGCTCCTCCTGCTGTATCTGCTAATTGGAGTAAGATGGAATGGTCACAATTTTATGCTCAATCAAAGCAGTTACAAAAGACTATGCCTAATACTTTTGGAGTATTATTTCATAGAGGATTAAAGCATACACAAAAAGTAATTAAAAATAGACAACTTTCTAGAAAATCAGCTAGTACATTAGGTGTAGTTACTAACAGACTAAGAGCTAGTATACAGTTTAGGGTTATTTCTGTAACCAGAGATAAGATTAGGGGTGTAATTGGTACTGATGTATGGTATGGTAAATTATATGAAGAAGGTTTAAAAAAGGGAAAGAAAGTTTGGCCTAAAAAAGAGTGGATGAAAAAGGGTATTGCATTACAAGAAAATACTGTTTATTGGGATAAGATATTTAGAAAAGCAGGACCAAAAATATTTTCATTTCAAAAAGTAGAAACATTATATCCAGGAGTATAAATGGGAACTACTAATATAGAAGTAAATATTCATGACCAGATAATGACTCAATTAAAAGGTATTTCAGGTGGAACAAATTATAATTTTAATATTCCTGATAGAGATATTTTTACATCTTATAAATATCCTGGTGATGTTAATCCCACTAGAGGGAAGCCTATTATTTGTTTAGGTGAAACAATTATACAACCTCTTACTCCTATAATGAGAGGAATGTTTAATATGCCTATTGTTCAGGAGATTTGGGGATATGTTCATGATTCAGATGACCCACACAGAGAAGCTAAGAAGTTATGCTCTGATATTCGTATAGCTTTATTAGGAGCACAGAGTTTAAAAGATTTAGTAACACATATGGAAATGGAAGCTTCTATAGGTGCTATGGATAATATGGGGATTCTTTTAGTAAGTCTCTCTGTACTAACACATTATGATACTGATGAGTAGGAGGATATATGTTAACTACAGGTAAAGTTGGTACTTTACGAATATTAGATGGTTCTGAGATTATAGCTAAAGGGGCTCAAGCAACTATGAGTTGTTTTACTTATGTTTCTATTGGGACAACTTTTGCAGATAAAACAGCAGAGGCTTATGCTGATGATACAGATTATACAGGTAACTTTTGGGCTGCTGCTAGTGATACAATTTATGTAGGGCAAACAAGCAAATTTGGAAGAATTAAGTTTTTAAAAGATGGGGGTGTATTTGCTATTGCTGCAGGACTTTTAATTCCTAAATACTACAATGGTACTTCTTGGGTTACTATTACTGACTTTAATGATGGTACTGCTGTTGGTGGGCATACTTTTGCTGCAGATGGGTACATTGATTTTAAAATACCACAGGATTGGGCTGTACAAGGAGATGCTAGTTTAGATGCAGATATGTATTACATTGAACTTAATCCCACGGCACTCCCTTCTACAGAGCCTAGTGCTGATGTGTTAGCTCCTGTTGATGGTAAGTTTTTTGATGTAAAGTTTGCATCAATGGATTTTTCAGGACCACTAGGTAGACCGAAGACAGCGGAAAGGCTTAAGTTGAATAGGGGTAATATGGATTCTTGTGCTCACTTTGTAGAGGGTCCAGATGATCCTATCTATGAAGCAGTACCTATTTCTTTTAGTTTAGCATTGGATGATACTTGTAATAGAGAGTATATACTTTTAGCTTTAGAGTGTGGTACAGTAGGAAGTACTTATTGGACAGGAGCAGGTGTAACTACTAAAGGGGATACTAAAAATGATGGTACAAATGCTAATCCTGCTTTTGTAGATAGTGGTAAAAAATGTGTTGATATTGTAATGATATGGGCTAATTCAACAGGAAGTGTTTATGGTAGAGCTTATTATGAGGTTTATTTTCCACCTAATGAGCAGTCTATATCAGAAGCAGAGGATGCTGTAACATTAACTTGTGCAGGGGGTTGTTATGGTGTTATAGAGGGTACTGGTGGTTTAGCTAGTAGATACTAAGGAGGAATTATGAAGTATTATATATATGCTGATGGAGAAGAAGTAAAAATTGTAAATGCTAAAGGGTATGTTTCAGCAAAACAAAAAGGAGTAAAAGCTGGATTTATAGATTGTGTAGTATATCGAGAAGATGATGTTATGCCACCAATCAAAAAGAAAAAAAAGAAAAAACAAGAGGTTATAATTGAACAAGAGATTATGCCTGAAAATGAGATTATAAACGAAGGAGAAGAAAATGATATTCACGAATAAACCTGGATTAATTAGACTGTATGATTCAGCTTCTACCCCAGTGTATTTACAATTAAAATTTGATTTAGGAGATGCTAATTTTCCTATGGGGACTCCTAAAACAGAAGAGAAACTTATGCTTCATAGAGGTAATATGAATAGTGATTCTCATTTTGTTGAAGGATCAGATGAGCCTATGATGGAGTCAGTAGCTGTTACATTTAGTTTACATCTTGAAGATACCTCCCATACAGGATATGTATTGGATTGGATAGATGCTATGAATGATGGTGGAAGTACTCAAGTTAATAGTCATACTTTAGAAACAGATCAAGCAGATACTAAACGAGATGGAACTAATGATAATGTAGCTTTTGCTGATAGTAATAAGTTAACCTGTAAGGTAGAAGTTATTTTTGATACTTCTGGTACAGATATGCATTGGGAAATTAGTGGTGTATATTTTGCTGCTGATCAACAGGGTGTTGGTGAGGCAGAGGATGCTGTAACATTATCTTTAAATGGTATGTGTTATGGAACTATTGTGCACGATACTTCTGCATTTACTGAAGGAACAGATGTAACAGCGTAAAATTAATAAAATAATATAAGGGTTAAATATTATGAGTGAAAAAAAGAAAGTAACAGCGTTAGGTGAATTTGTTGCAGGAAAGGCTGTATTTCTTGCAAAGGGTACTGTTGAATTAAAGGTAGGGGAGAAAGTTATTTCCCTACCTATTAAAAGTGCAGGTATTAAAGAGACACAGGAACAATTAATCAGGTCTTTTCCTCATCCTCCTACTTCTACTATTAAAGTAACTAAAGGTAGTTCTTATGAGATTCAGCATGGTATGAAGGTTGATGATTTTGTTATTGTGCATGATATGGCAGATACTCAGTATATGGAAGAGTTTATGGAGCATAATACCATGTTTACTTGGCAAAATGTTATTGCTGGTTTAGATGTAACTTGGAAAGATACAGAAGGAAAAGAAGTAACATCTTTTGAAGCTAAGAAAGTTATTTTAGAAGATAATGGTATTACCGGCCCTCATTTGGATAAGATAGTAAAAGCTATTGGACAACTTGTGTCTGATAGAGAGGATTACGCTGATTTTTTATCAAGCGGGAAATGGGGTTAACAGAGAAGATAGAATCCTCGTTTCAGAAAAGTGGTAAAAAAGTATCAGGGTATTATGCTGATATTAGAACAATGAAAGAATTTAACATTTCCCCGTTTGAGTGGCAAAAAATGCATAGATGGGATAAGTTAGTATTATCCTATCAGTCTCTTTTAGAATCTTATTATGAAAAAGAAGCAATAGATAATGTTACAAAGAAAGTTAAGAAAGAACAAGAGTTAGAAAAGAAAAAAGCAGATATAAAGAAGGATCTTCCAAAGGTTAACTCTAGAGAACGAAGGAGTAGTAATGGCTCTAGCGGTACAATATGATATAGTTGCTAAAACAGTAAAAGCACAAAAAGCTATTGATGATTTAGTAAGAAAAGAAAAAGGGCTTAATTCCACTTTAGCAAAAACAAGTTCTGCTACTAAAAAAGCTTCTTCCTCTAGTAAAGTATTAACTACTAGATTTAGAAGTCTTTCAAAAGCTATTACTCCTTTGCGTACGGGTATTGCTGCATTATTGGGTGCTTATGGTTTAACTAGAGTATCTAAAACTTTTTTACAAGCTGCTGCAGATGCTGAGAAGTATAGAGTAATTGCTAATACTGTCACAAGAAGCACAGAAGAAGGAGCTAGAGCATTTAGTTCTATGTCAAAGTATGCTATGCAAGTACCTTTTCAGTTTGAAGATATTATAAAAGCAGGAGTTAGACTTCTCCCTATATTAGAAAATGGTGTAGATGATATGAACAAGTGGCTTCCTGTTATTGGTGATATAGCTGCAGTTTCTGGATTGAGTATAGAGCTTGTTACTGGACAGATGATTAAAGCTTTAAGTGGTGGTATTGGTGCAGCTAGAACGTTTAAAACTCATGGTATAGCCAATATGATGGGGTTTGAAAATGGTGTAGCTGTTAGTGCAAAGCGTACTGCTGAAAGAATGATGAATGCTTGGACTGATCCTCAAAGTGTTTTTAAAGATGCTACTCTTAATTTAGCTACTACGTGGATAGGTACTGTGTCTATGATGCAAGATAAGTGGTTCTTTTTTAGAAATATGATTATGGATGGTGGACCTTTTCAGTTTTTAAAATCAGCATTAACAGATGTAAATAAAAGATTAATGAAAATGTTTGATTCAGGAGAATTGAAAAAGTTTACTGATAGGATTGGTAAGGTTTTAGTAGATGCTCTTAAAACTACGTTATTAGTTGGGGCTCAAGTATTAGACAGAGTTCTTGTTCCTATATTTTCAGTACTTGGGGCTGCTTATGATGGATTTATGGCACAAGACAAATGGTTACGAGAAATTGGTATAGTTGGTGGTTTTCTTTTTGGTATTAAAGGTGCTCTTGTAGTAGCAGCAATTTCTTTAGTGTCTGGGGAATTAAAAAAAATTACAGATGAGTATGAAAGATTTGTAAATTTAAAGGGTGGTACAGCTTTAGAAATAGATAGTGAAATTACTAAATTAAAAAATGAGCGGGCTATATTTTTAATGCAAAAAAAAGCCTTTGCTCAAAAGTATAATATAAGTGAAGAGCGTGTATTACAAAATAATTTTGGTGCAGAATTTACAGATTTTTATGGTATACAAACTCTTAATAAAAATTTAAGAGTTACTGCTGAAAAACTAGTTAGATTAAATGAAATAAAAAAGGCTGGATCAGCAGAGCAATATGATGTTAATGTGTTAGTAAAAAAAGAAATAGAGCTTTTAAAACAAAAGCAAATTTTAGCAGAAAAATATAAAGTAAGTGAAGATGAACCAGAATTAGATTTAGTAAAGGCTGGTGGATCTTTACGTAGTTTGCAAGGGTTGCTTTACTCTAATGTTGATCCTTTAGGAAAAGAACTTTCAGATTATGATAAGTGGATAGATTTAAATGGTGCTTTAGAAGAAAATACTAAAAAATTAAATGTTGCTCATATGGCGTTACAAGATAAAATACAAGGTAAAATAAAAGAAGCTATTCCTGAAAAAGATACTACGGGACTTTTTGGTGGTATCTTTGATGCTATAACAAAACCTTTTGGTGATAAAAATTATGATAGAGTTAAAGAATGGGTAGATGGATTAGGGGATACAATACAAAAAGAGATGCCTAAACTTGAAATGCAAAAAGACCCAGTTAACCAAAAGAAATTACGTAAATGGACAGGTGGTTTAGAAAAAGAATATTTAAAAGCTATAGCATGGCGTAAAAAAATAGTTTCTACTTTTGAAACAGCCAGAATAGGAACAATAGAAGATCCTAGAAAAAAGATAGAAGCACAACGAAAGTCAGATTTAGCTAACATTGAAATTAAGTATGCTGAAGAAATAAGATTAATAAAAGCTTATGGAAATAAGAAAGTAGAAGTAGATAGGTTTATTGCTCTTAGACGTTCAGAAGTAAATGTTGCTGCTGATAAAGCTGGTGATGTACTTATTAAAAATAAATATAATAAAGAACTAGAAATATTAAAAGCTTCTGGTGCTGAAGAAGAGGAACTTAATACCTTTTTTAAAGATAAACGTTCAGAAATGGGTACTGAAGCTTATAAAGAAATAGAAAGACAACGAGAAGAAGATTTACTTAATATTAAATCTAAATATGCTGAAGAAATAGAATTATTAAAAAAGCATGGGGATGATAAATTAAGTGTAAGTAAGTTTATTGAAAATAAAGGATTACAAATAAATGTAGAAGCTAGAAAGAAAATTCAAGCAGTAGATATAAAAGATTTAGAAGCAAGAAAAAGAATAATGAAAGCTACAGAAGAAGCTAGAATAGGTGCCATAACTGATCCTAGAGAAAGAATGCTTGCTCAACATCAATCAGAACTAGCTATGATAGAAATTCGTTATGCTAAAGAAATAGAGTTAATGCGTGAATATGGGTATGAAAAAATAAAAATTGAAAAATTTATTAATGATAAAAAAGATCAATTAGATGAAAACTATAGAAGAAGTCAGCAAGCAGAAAGCCTGTCTAATCTTGGATTAATACAGTCACAAATGGGGGAATTTAGTAGTTTCTTTCAGGAGATGTCTCAAGCTAATATTAAAGCTGCTAAAAAATGGTTTAAAGTATATAAAGCATTATCTTTTGCTGAATCATTAATATCTACTTATTCTGCTTATACTAAAGCTTTGAATTCAACTCTTCCAGTTGGAGTAAGAAACATATATGCAGGTTCTATTTTAGCTTTAGGTATGGCTAAAGCAGGAATGATAGCTTCACAGCAACCACCTTCCTTTGATACAGGTGGGATATCAACTACTCCAGGTATGTACTACGCAGGTGTTAAGGAAGCTCATATACCTCTTCAGGGGGGTAATATTCCTGTAAACATAAAAGGCAATACTGGAAATACTATAAATATTAATATGGATGGGGCTACATTCTTAGATCAAGAGACTATGAGACAAAGTATGACAGTTATTGCTGCTCAAGTAACTAGACAATTAGCTCCTGAAGCAGTGGTAAGTGATTATTTTAATGATGGGCAAACAAGAGAAGTTTTTTATGGGAGAGAATAATGGCAGCAGATGATTTTACATTACTTCCAACATGGGTTAAGCCCCCACAACCGCCTAAGTATGTAAATATTATAACAAAAACAGAAACAGGTAAAAAAGATTATACAAACCTTTCTTCTGATCCTGAAGAGATATATACTTTAGAATTTCAAGGACTTTCTGATGCTAATACTAAAATAGTACGAGATCATTATAAAGCTAGGTATGGGGGATATGATGACTTTGCTTGGAAGAATGCTTATATTCCAGATTATATCATTGCTTTATTGGGATTAACAACAAATGATCTTACAGGAAGATGGGTAGATAATTCTTTAAAAATAACACCTAATTCTAAATATTATGATGTTACTATTCAGTTTATTAAAAATCAAGTAACGTAGAGGGTAAGATGGCTAAAGATTTATCAGCAGCAATGATAGCACAAATAGATGCTTCAGGTAGAAGACCTATTTTACTATATACTTTAACACTAGATGGGTTAACTGTTAGATATGCTGGATACAGTTATGATATTGTTTACAATGGTGAAACATATACTGCTAAAACTATAGAATATAGTGGTGGAACAATATCAAAAGGTAAACCTCTTCGTAAAGTATCTTTAACTTTTGATAATACTGCTGGAGATATGAGCTCTTTTATATCTTCTTATGTATTTACAAAGAAAGCACTAACTATTAGTAGAATATTTTTAAATATTGATGATAGTGTTATTGATGGGGCAACAAACTACATAGAATTATTTAAAGGAGAAATGAATACTCCTGGTAAAGTTACTAATAAAAATGTAGTTATTACTGCTCGTCTTGGAAAAGATCTATCAAGAAAATTAAATAAAAGAAAACATCTTAAATATTGTCAATGGACATTTGGAAGTAAGGAATGTAATTTTTTAGGTTACGCAGATTTAACTAGTGCTAGTATAACAAAAAGTGGTACTGCTACAGGAGGTACTAATACTACACTAATAGATACAGGAAAATTAGATCAGGCAGATAACTATTGGAATTATGGTCCTGTACAAATAACAAAAGATACTGTAGTATATACTAGAAGGGTAGAGGACTCAGACCAATCTTCTAAAGAGCTTACTTTAGACATTGCTGTTCCTTTTACAATAGATGGCACATGTACTTATCAGGTATGGAAAGGTTGTCCTAAAACATGGGATGCCTGTACAGGTGCTGAACCTTGGGGACCATCGGGAGATAACTCTTATCAATTCGGTGGATTTATTTTTAATGTAGATAGATCAGGATCATACTATTCTACTTTATATTCTAGAAGAAATAGAAAATTTAATAGTTCACGAAGAGGAACTAGAAAGTAATATAAGGATCAATAATGGCAGGAGCAAAATCAAGTAACTTATTTTATACACCAGATAAAGTCGGTAGTTGGGGTTTAGCCTTATTTGGAGCTGTTATAGGCTTCTTTACAGGTGGTTTTTTTGGTGCAGCAACTGGATTTACTATTGGTTGGAATATTCCTAATTTAATGGATTCAACTTTTAATAACTCAGATAACTACGATGATAAAAATACACTAGATACTAATGCTGTTCTTGCGACATGCTATGGTCAGGTTAGGCGTACTGGTAATATTATGCGAGTATATAATTCTGATACTGATGCTTATTTAAAAGTTGCTGTAAGCATTGCTAAAGGAGCAATAAATTCTTATGAAAGTGTATACATTAATGATATTGCTTGGGCTGATTTAGAAAGTGGAACATATGCGAAAACAGAATACTTAGGTGGTTGGGGGCAAGTACCTGATGATGCTAGATGGGCATTCGATGGGCATGTTTCAGCATATAAAGGTGTTGCTTATATATCTTACTTTTTAGAAAATACTGGTACTGTAGGAGCCTCTCCTCATCTATCTTGTATTATTAAAGGAAAAAATTGTTTAGTTATAGGTGCTACTTCTTTAACTGATGCTGGTACATATAAATGGACTAATTCTGGTGCAGGAACAGATGAATATATATGTGAAGCTCTTGCAGGGGGTGATCCCGGATTAAACTCAGGTCCTTTATATAATGGAAGTGGTGTATTAGGTAATAATTTACCATATACAGAAGGTGTTATAGGTTCTTTAGCAGTAGGGCAGTGGGCATGGGGAGTATATGATCCTGGTGGTCTAGATCCTCCTTTTAATACAATACATATTAGGCTTCCAGATGGTACAGATCCTGATACTAAAGCTACTGATTATTTACAAAAAACTAAATTTTCAAGAAACAGTGCTGTAGTACTTCATGATTTTCAAGTTACTGAAGAAAGTGTACCTTTAGCAGATATAGATTTAACTTCATTTCAGGCTTTAGAAACATATTGTGATGTAGTTCCTGCAGGAGGGAGTGTACCAAGATATAGATGTGATGTTGTTTTTGATAATGACATTGCTTTGTCTGATGCTAAAAAATTAATTTGGGCTTCTTTTCATGGAATGAGTTTTTATGATCAAGGAAAATTAAAAGTTGTATGGGACCAAGCAAACGCAACAACTTCTCATGCTTTTACAATGAATACCATTGTTGAAAATTCTTTCTCATGGAAACAAACTGAAAAAATAAATTCTGTTACTATTACATATTTAGATTCAGCTAATGAATACAAAGAAGATTATATTAGTGTAAAAGATCAAATAGATATTACAGATAATTATGAATCCCCCTATGAAGAAGTTGATTTATTTATTACAGATAAAGAAATAGCACAGCGTAGAGCTAGATTTATATTTGATAATTTTAAATACAAAGATTACACATGCATGCTAACAGGATTACCAAATTCTCAAGATTTAGAAATTTCAGATAAAGTAACTATAACTCATTCAGGACCAGGATGGACTGCTAAAGAATTTATAGTTGTTGATAAAGCAGAAGATTTTATTGGTAGACCTTCTTTTGTTTTTGAAGCATATTATGGAGGAATTTATGGTGATTTATCAGTAGCAGACCAAGTAGCATATTACTCTGATCTCCCTAATCCAAATGCTCCTATGGACCCTTGTACTAATTTAGCATTAGTAGAAAATGGGTATATTAATGAAACTGGAAAGTACACTCCTTCTGTATTATTAACATTTGATAAACCTCTAAATAGAACATTTTGGCATCATGCAGATTTGGAATTAAAAACAGAAAATGGTGCAGACCCACATGGATATGAACTTGTAGGTCAGGATGCTTCTGGTTTAGGATACTCTATTTCAGGAACTACAGGGCACCAGTTTAAAGTTGGAGAAACAGTCACTGTAAGAGTAAATTCAGTTAATCAGTTGGGTGTAAAACAAACAGACGATAATGCAGCAACTAGAGCTCTTAAAATAGTAGGGGCTACATTAAGTGATATTCCTGCTCCTAGACATTTAAGAGTCGTTGGAGCACCTAAAAGTAACTCATATGAGTGGAATGGTGTAGCTTTTACTATGACATGGACACAACCATCTTCTACAGGTGGGCTCAATAGAGAACACTTTTCTCAAGAATTATTGGGTTTTGGTGGAATGCTAGATTCAACAACTAAAGGGTGGTTAGCAGAAATATGGGTTGATGGTGTTAAAAAGTATACTTCTGAATTACTTATGTACACAGGATTTCCCTATACTGTATGTGTGGATAATCCTGATGATCCACAAGCTGTTTATTTTAATGGTGTAGGACAAGCTTTACGAGAAACAAATGGTACATTTACCTTTAAAGTAGCTACAGTAGATTGGTTTAATAGGATATCTGATTATACAGAAGCTGAGTTTACACATGAAACTCCTGCTATGGCTACCCCTTCGGGTACTCAAGATACTACAGGTCTTACCTTTGATTGGGATGATGACTATGATAGATCCATTAGAGGGTACAGTGTATCTACATATACAGATTCAGGAAGAACTGCACTTTTAGTTAATGATACTTGTAGAGATACTAGATACTTTCTTAGTAGAAGTAGAATATGGAATTTAGCTAGTGGAAGCAATCCTAGTCCTTTATACATGACATTTTACAAGTTTAATATATTTGGACAACACTCAGCAGACGTAGAAGTGGAATCTGGATTAATTAGTGTTGTAGCCCCTCCTCCAATGCATGTACCTTTACCTACTATTAGTGGATTAGAAATAAAATGGGATACAGATAATAATCCAGATGTAACAGGATATAATATATATATTGACACTACTTCTCCACCTACAACATTTAGATCATTTACTAATGGTAATACATATACTTATTTTGGTTTACCTAATACATTATATTATACAAAAGTTACTGCTGTTACCCCTTATGGAGAAACAGCACTAGGAAGTGCTTCAGCAGAAAGTGGAACTACTTTATCTATAACTCCAGGTTACTTTGATTTAGATACTCCTATATTGACTGGTATAACATGGACAAGTGATGCTACAGATATTAGTTGGTCAAGCGGAACATTAGTTTATGAAGGGGTTAGTTATTCAATTACTGCTGATAGTGGAACTGGTAGTAATCCTTATGTATATTGGAATAAAAACTCTGCACCTACTACATTTACAAGTAGTGCTACAAGACCTACTTTAGGTGATGATATATGGGTTATGGCATTTTATAATGTTTCAGCAGATGAAATCTATCCTGCAGAAGCACATAAATTAATGCACGCAGGACTTATACAAGCTAATAGTATTACTGCAGGGGAAATTACAGCAGGAACTATAACTGGTACTGAAATAAGTGCTTCTGCACGTATAGTAGCAGGAACAGGAAATAACATAGGTGTTCTTGATGGTGCTGATGCAACATATCGTATATACGCTGGCCATGATACTCCCGGATCAGCTCCCTTTAGGGTTACACAGGCTGGTGCATTAACAGCAACATCTGCTACAATTACGGGTAGTATAACATCCACTTCAGGAGCCATAGGAGGCTGGACAATAGGGGCTACCACCCTTACTGGTGGAAATTTAACTCTTGATTCAGGTAACACAAAAATAACTGCTGGTACTGGTGACGATATTATAGCAATTGATGCAGTAGACGCTACGTACCGCCTTGCTATAGGAGATGCTGTATATGCAGATGCTCCCTTTAGCGTGGCTAAAACAGGGGCTCTAGTAGCCACAAATGCCACTATTACAGGAAGTCTTACAGCAACCACTGGTGCTATTGGTGGATGGACTGTTGGAGCTACTACTTTAACAGGTGGAGATCTTACACTCGATTCTGGTAATACTAAGATTACAGCAGGAACTGGTGATGATATAATTGCTATTGATGCTGCAGATGCTACTTATAGATTAGCAATTGGAGATGCTGTATATGCTGATGCACCTTTTAGTGTTAGTAAAGCTGGTGTACTTGTAGCTTCTTCAGCGACCATTACAGGTACTATTAACGCTACTGCAGGAGCTTTTACAGGAGCTCTTACATTAGGTGATGGAGCAACTACTTCTGGTACTCTTACAATGAGCCTAGCTGCTGGACAAGGTGATGTATTTATTGCAAGCGGAAAAACTGATTTTACTAACACAGATGCTGGATTTATTCTTGGTATAGATGATAGTGATTCTGATACATCTAAATTTTATATAGGAGATTCTTCTTCTTATCTTAATTGGACCGGATCTGCATTTAATTTACATGGATGTTCTTTAGATGTTAGTTCAATAACTGCTCTTACTTCTGGTTCTGAAATAGGTATACAGGGATGGCAATATGATGGTGCTTTTTCAGCTACAGATAATGATACAGTAGCATGGGCTTCTGGTACACTTACATTGATGAACGATGTGGTGTACCACATTACAGGAGCTAATACAGGCGATATAGCGGCATTAACATATATTTATTTAGATATAGCAACGTCAACAACCCTATTTCAAACGTCTACTACTGCTGGTGATGCTGTAGGTACAGGCAAAATACTAGTGGCTGTAGCTACAAATGTAGCTGCTGGAAAAGAAGCTACATACCAAGTTTTTGGTGGGATTGGTGGACAGAATGTATTAATAGGTACGGATAATATAACAGCAGCTTCTGTAACAACAGATGAAATTGCTGCTACTACTATTGTAGCAGGTAATATAGCTGCAAATACTATTACTGCAAATGAGATAGCTGCAGCAACAATAACAACTACAGAGATTGCAGCAGATACTATAGTTGCTGGAAATATAGCTGCAACAACTATAACCTCTGCTGAAATGGTTGTGGGGACTTTAGTTGGAACAGAACTAGCAGCAACAGCTAAAATCACAGCAGGTACAGGTACTGATGTGGCTGTTTTAGATGGGGATGATGCAACATACCGTATATACGCTGGAGATGCTGTCCCTGCTGATGCTCCTTTTAGTGTTACTAAAGCAGGAGCATTAGTTGCTACTTCTGCTACTATTACAGGCACTATTACTTCTGTGGCAGGGACAGGACAAAGAACAGTAATAGATGCTACTACTTTTAAATGGTTTAATGTTGATAATGATGAGGTAATAAATATTGATGCTAATATTTATGGTGCTATTCCTGGAATAAAAATAACTAATGGGATACTTTCAAATTATGAAGATAATGATAATTTTACTTATATAAACCCAGGAAATATATTACAAACAAGCACAGATACAGCATATGCAATTTCTGCTATATGTGCATATAATGCTGCAGTTGATACCACAGCAATAAAAGGATTATACCAAGTAGCTGTAGATTCTACAGATGGTGCTGAAAGAGTTGGCGTTTTAGGAAATGCCCAAATAACAATTAGTGCAGCTAATGATAGTACTCTAATAGGTGTAAAAGGAACGGTTTCTTCTAGTTCAGCAGGGGCTACATTATACTCTGGATATTTTGAGGGAGGTGATTTTTTTGTTACTTTAGGTGATGCTGCAGGTACTAATAAGATTAGTATTAATGATAGTGCAGATGCAGGAATATTCACAGTTAACTCTAATGGAAGAATATCTTCTGATAGTGGAAACACATATATACTATTAGGTGACAATGCCGGTGTAGATGCTTTCATAATAGAAGATAGTGATGCTGCAGAAGTATTTTCGGTTAATTCAGATGGAGCTACTACTTTTACTGGAGCTGTATCGCTTACTGATGATGCTATTGTTACTAAAAGTTTATGGTTAAATGTTACTGGATTAAAAGCACCTGGGACAAAACCTGCAACACTAATAGATTATGGTATAGGAGATGCATGGGAATTTTCTGATAGTACAGATGATACATTAGTTAGTAGGATAAAATTACCTGATGATATGGATAAGAGTGTTGGCATGACAATATTAATAGGGTGGAATACACCGACACTTACAGCCGGTAACGCTAAGTGGGATGTAGAATATCTATATAGACAAGAAAACGAATGGATGGCTGCTGGTGCTGATGCAACTTTAACAGCTACGGTTGCCTGTAGTGGAACTGGAGGTGGGTTGCTGATATCTTCACTAGGCACAACTGCTGTACCACATGCTGATGATGCGTGTATTACGGTAAGAATTAAGCGTAGAGCAGATGAAGCTGCTGATACTATATCCGCTGTTTGTTATTTGTTCGGGGTATGCTTTAATTATAAAAGTAATAAATTAGGATCTTAATAAAAAGGATATATTATGAGAGCGAAATACATTATATTACATCATTCCTTAACAAAGGATAGCAAAACTGTTTCTTGGCAAGCAATACGAAAGTATCATACTTCATATAGATATAGAGATGAGATAATAACTAGAGATAAAGCCATGGAATTAAAAGGTAATGATATCTCCGGAGTAACTAGCCCATGGAGAGACATAGGATATCACTTTGGTATAGAAGATATTAATGGTGAGTATGAAGTTTTACTTGGTAGAATGATGAATATTAGTGGAGCACACACAAGAGCTGGTGGTATGAATTCATGTAGTTGGGGGATTTGTCTAATAGGATCATTTGATAAGAATCCTCCTCCTAAATATATGTGGCAGAAAGGGCTCCAACTAGTTAGAGCCCTTCAATTATTTGGAAATATCCCTACTGAGAATGTATTAGGTCATAGAGAGAAATGTAGTTATAAAACATGCCCAGGAACAGCATTCGATTTAGATAAGTTTAGAAGTGAGCTTTAAGCTTCACCCCCGTTTTTATTTATATATAATGTATCTTGTACAAAATTATAATCCTCATACTTCTCAGAATGAGCATACATTTCTAAATGAGAAAAATACTTAAGTGTATTCCATAAGCATATAAATAAATTTAATAATAATTTCATTTAATCTCTGCTCCCTTTTATTTAAACTTTATTCTTATAGGTTCATTAAGTATCCATTGAGTAATAATAATGGCAAGACATCCAAATGGTCCTATACTAGCTATAAGAAAACTCACTTTTTTTCTAATTGGTATCTCCTCAAAATAAAGAGCGTTATAAGTTAACCCATAAGCAGGTATAGTAAACACTAACCAAATAAGTAAAATATAAAATAACATTATTTCTCCCTATAATATTTTTTAGATGGTGGTGGAGGTGGTGGATTTGGTTTTTTATGTTTTATACATTTATCACATGTATCACCACAAAAGACATTACATGATTTAGGCCACTTCTTCTTTAGTGTACATATATTATTTTTTTTATAATATATACAATTAATATTTCTATTTATATGCCCCCCACTACTTCCAGACCCTAAAAATAAAAATAAGACAAGTACTAATATAAATAAACCCTCCATTATACCTCCTTTTATTTAAGCTTCCCAAAATTTCCAAATATTGTATTTTAATTTTGATAATAGTGAAATAATACCAAAAGATAAACTTACAGATAAAACAAAACTAAGTATCCATAAAAAAGAAGTAAACTCATATGTAAATCCTAAAAATAAACAAATACACCATATAAAAGGTAATATAAATATCCATATTAGCATTACTCCCTCCCTGCTACTTGCAATTTACGTTTTTGATTAAACCCAAAGTATTTTTTAGGATTGAATTGTCCTACTGAATCTAAAGATTTACCTAACATATAAGCAAGAAACACTTTATTATATGGTACTCCCCAATCTTTTCTTTTATTCTCTCGTTTATCTAGTCTACGTAAATTAAACTTTGTTTTGTTTTGTCTTTTCTTCCATACTTTTTTTGACATTATTTCTCCCTTTAAAACCTATAATTTAATGATATACCATTTCTAGTAGCCTGCACATATATCGGAGCATCAAAAGCATTTAATACAATTTGTACAGTAGCTATTCCTATAGAGTTAAACATTAAATCTTTCCAAGACCACCCATCTCCACCATAAAGTCCCCATTCTTCCCAAGGAAGTAAGGCATCCTTTATCTCATTAAGAATTCCTAATCCTATAGTACCCCATACAGCAAGAGTATTATTTTCAGTTGCATATAGTAATCCTGCATATACTCCCCCATAAAAAACAGCATGCTCTAATTTATCATGAGTAAACATTTCATCATCAGCCCATCTCCAGTGCTGGGCGTGAACAATTATTGGAATAAACAACGTTATAAATACTATTAAAATTAAAAATTTTTTCATTATTTCTCCCTATTATTGTTTGTGAGGGTATGGGGAGTCGAACCCCATTAACTGCAACCCATAGGGTGCAATCCCCTATTGTTGTGACCCCCCCCCATAACCTACTAGTTAATAACTAATTTTTCTTGTTCTGCTTCTAATTCTTCTATTTCTTTAGTAAGGGCCTCCGTATATTGTGGAAGCATTACCCTCTCATTTTTTCTAACACCTATTAATTTTTGAAGTCTATTATATTTATCAATTAATTGTACAAGATGTGATATTTTCATTTTAATCATCCTCATAGTCTGGTGCTTCTATTTGTTTCATAAATTCATTTTCTTCTTCTGGTACATCTGGAAGATCTTCAAACTCTGCATCTTCTATTTCCCCTTGTATCTCCTGTACTGCTCCTGCAGGCAAAATCTGTATAACAACATCTCCTTTCTTCTCACCTTTAGCCAGAACTTTACTATATCCCCTACTCTTCATTTTATGTTCAGCATACCACTTAACCCAAGGAGTATCATCTTTATGTACTCCCCCTTGTGTTTTTTCTAATACATCTTTTTTAATATTATAATCTATAGTATCATGAAAAGTATCTTCTGCCATTGTTTGTATAGTAAGTAAATCAGGATCTTTATTTATTCTATATGTTAAATTACCAGGAGTACATTTTAAAAGTTTAGCTGCTTCTGCTCTTACACCATAGACTTTCATTAATGCATTTGCTATTCTTGTTTTAGAAATAATTTCATTTTTTGGGGGTTTACCAGGAGCAGCTCTAGTAACACCTTTTTGCTTTTCAATTAAATTACCTAATTTAGTACTACCTTTTTTCATTATTTTCCTCTATAGTAAAATTTCATCAACTAAACCTTTTTCTAAACAAGTTTGTGCATCCCACCAAAGATCATGTTTTAAAATTGCAGTTATTTCTTTACGTTTTAAATTAGTATCTTGGGCATAAGTATCTTTTAATTGTACCATAAACTGCTGCATATTTTCAAACTCATCTTCTAATTCAGCAAACTTACCCCATCTCCCTGCAGAAAATTGGTGAATAAGTATATAAGCATCTGCACCTATATAGCGTTTACTTCCTGCTAAAGACATCAATGTAGCAGCACTGGCACACGCACCATCAATATAAGTATGTATAGGAACTTTACTAACTTGAATAGCATTTCTTGCAGCAAAACCAGCTAAAACACTTCCTCCATAAGAGTGAATATGTACCTTTATTGGAGGAGGAGAAATACTATATTGTAATCCTACCATTTGACTTTTTACTTCTTCTCTCTTTAAACTCTGAATAAATAATAAAACACTTTCTTCATCAACTCCACTGTAAAAATATATAACACCATCTTCTTTATTAAATTTGCTTTCATTCTTTTTTGCTGCATTATTTTCTATTGGAAACTTACCCCATATTAAATTTTTCTTTTGTTTTTCTGCCATTTATTTCTCCTTTTCTTCTTCAAAGTCAAACCACATTAAAAACAATAAACAACAAACTGCTGCAGCTAAATGGTGTTGTCCACCATCAGGATCTCTTATTTCTCCTTCCCACCAAGCTGTAATGTGCCGTAAAGCAGCATCATAATATCTCCATCTAGCTCCTTCTACTCTCTTCCAATTATCAGCTTCAGGATATCTCTTTGCTCCAAACATCAACCTTTTTATAACTTCTTGTATAGAAGGTAAAGGAAGTAAATGCCATTGAAGCTTTTCTTCATCAAACTTAACTCCCTTACTCATTTAACTTCCCTTCATATCTAATAACATCAAGATACACATCTAACCAATTATCTCGATACTTTAAATCTTCATTTTTATTACTAGGAGATAAATAAGGAATAATATACACACCTTTAGCTTGAATTGCTTTAAGATGTTTTACATTATCATCAATAAATATATCTACATTAGCTTTAGTAACATATTTAGCTTTATCTCCATGAGAAAATATTATAGGTATATCTTCCCAACCTTTTAGTTTAGCCCACCAAAGGGTTTGCACTTTATCAAGCTCCTCATCTCTATCAGTAATGAAAGTTAATTCATGCCCTTGGGAAATAAAAAGATCAATAGTTGCAGTAGCATTAAGACTCATCTTAATTCCAATATTTCCCTGAATAGATCTAAAAACTCTCCATACCTGATTGAATTCTATTTTGTCCTTAAATACAGGAAAAAAATCTCTACCAGTTATATTATTATATTCTTTCTCTTTACCTGCTACTGCTAATAAGCTATAAGTAAAATTACAGAGAGTATCATCTAAATCTATAAATATTTTCATTATTTTCCTTTATAATCGTTTATATAAAACCCTGGACCTTTAAACTGGATAGCTGGTGGGCCTGTCCAGAGACGTTTCCCCTTACCCCCACAATCAGGACAAGGGTGTGTATCTCTTGTTTTCTTTAATAGTTTTGTAAAAATAGATTTACAATCTTCACATTTAAAATCAAGAGTTGGCACTTTTATTCTCCTCTAGTTAAACAAATAATACCTAATTCAATATATTTTAAAAATTTAATAGGACAAAAACTAGGATAATTAATTCGATCATTTTTATCACAGTACTCTACTTTAATATCTAAATCATAATCTCCTTGAGGATTTGCAGTACCTAAATCAGTGCACATCATTTTTACATCCTGATAATGAAAGTACTCTCCTTCATTAAGTACAGCTTTTACTTTTTCAAGAGCATACACTTTGTCAGTAGATAATTCAATCACAGAAGGTCTATTAAATATTTCTTTTAAATGACTTTCCATACCTAAATCATGTACTATTTGTGTAACCACTACTTCTAATTCTTCTTTATTAATTTCCACTTTATTTTCCTTTGGTTAAATACCAGTGGTTACTTGCTGTCTGGATGAATGAGAATCTGACCTTTTTTATCAGTCTCAATGCCGGGAACTTCAACTGAAGGCTCTCTATACAACATTCCATCCTTAATTTTGCAAATATAACCTTTCGCTTCATTGCTTACTTTGTATGTTCCGTTAGTAACGTGCATATTATCACACGTTGATTCAAACGATTTCACTGGTTCCGGCTCAAACGCTTCCGGACATAAATCACGAGCAAAACATTCAACGTCCGTATGTCCATGTTCAAGAACTCTTTTAATATCTGCTTCTGTAATATTCACTTTATTCTCCTATTCTACATTATCAAAACAATCTTTTATTGACTCGAATGATTCATATGATACTTCATGAGGTTTTCCACCATCTATAGAAATAGTATGAGTTTGTTTACGTTCCCAAAGGAGTTTACGTTCTCCCCCCCAATTATTTTTTGATGAATATATACTAACTATATTCAAATTAAAAAAATTTGTACATATAAATTTATCATTATATGCTTTTAACTCATTCATATACCTACCTTCAGCATCTACTAGTACATCTCCATTCCGTGTGTTTAATTTAATTTTTCTAATCTCACCATTTGCATATATAACTGTATCATCTGTTCTCAAATCTGATTTTTTCATTATGTTCTCCTTTGTACCATATTCTGTTGGGTTAATAATAATTTCATATCCTTGTGGTATTCTATTCATTCTATCCTCCCTTTAATTACACTGTATAATATAGTATAATTACTGACAATGTCAAGTCTTTTTTTAATTGTTTTCGATTACATAAGAAATACCATCTTCCTGAGTAACAGTCCATGACTTATCAGCTATCTCCATTAAAGCATTATCATGTGTAATCATTATAATTTGCATATCAAGCTTCTTGCTTATTTCTTTAATCATAGCACCAAACTTCTTGCTTAATTGTCCTGTCCATTTTCCTGGTTCATCTAATATGAATACATTTCTTGATCTAGGATTTTGCATACTCCATAATACTACTCTTAAAGTAAAACCTATTACATCAAGTATACCGCCACCTTTATCATCTTTAGGTATGTACGGTTCTTTATCACCTTCTTGTACTAAGAAAAAACACTCACTCTTATTACGTTTAATTTCAAATTTAGCTATAAATCTCATATTCTTATCTTCATACACCCCCTGTAGAGCCATTGTAACCAATGCTTCTATTTTATGCTTCACTTGTACCTGTGTTAGCTGAGAAGCCTTCGCTAAGACCTCCCTAACAGTGGCAAGGGTATCATATTTGTATTGCTTAGTCTCTATAGAATCTTGTTTTTGCTTAATACTATCTTCTAAAAAGACCTTTCTATGCTTTCTTTCATCTACTTTTTCTTTTAGCTCTGATAGGTTCATAACTTCACCACTTCTTCTTCAGGTAATACCTGTTCTCCTTTATACAAATACACCCCTGTTTCCCAAAACTCACAATACTCTTCATCAGGTAAACCAGCACTAAAATCTTCTACATTTAATCCTTTTTCATTTATTATTTTTTCAATTTTATAAGTATATCCTTCTCTAATACTTACTCCATTTTCCTGAACATCAATAAGTATCCACCATCTAGTATCTTCTATTACACTACCATCTGGTTTAAGTGCTATATGCATTACTCCTCCCCAAAAAACTCAGCTTCAATAGCTGCAATAGCTTTAGGAATTTCTAATTCTAAGTTTTCTTGTTTCTTTTTATTTTTTCTAATCTCTGCTTCTAATTCATCAAAATTAGTAAACCCTAACTCTTCTAACTTTTTTATTAGCCCTTCTTTTTTAGCACCTAATCGTATAACACCTTCTTTGGCTTTAGCTATCTCTTCTTTCATCTTCTTAATCTTATCTTCACTTGACATTATCACATTCCTCCCTTAATTTACTTAATTCTATTTTAACTTCTTTAGTTTCTTTTTCTAATAGTTCATTTAAATTCTTTTCAAATAAGTCTGCATCTATCTCTCCTGAAAGACTATCTGTAAAATCACCCAAGATATCTTCACTTATTTCTATATCTTTTATATGGTCCCTAGATAATACTTTATCAGCAGGCTCATGTGGTATAATCTCCCAAGTTACTTCTTTAGTTTCTGTATCATACCAAGCAAAGCAGGGTTCATGTTCCATGCTATCCTTAGAAGCATTTAGCCTATTCATACACCCTGTATTAACTATAATTCTACCATCTTTAGAGTATGTAAACTTCTTGTGAATATCACCACATAAAATAAGATCATACTTATGCTCTCTTAAAAAAGATATACCATATAGTAAATTCTCCTGTTCATTCCATACTTTACTCATACCAATAGAAGCATGGATAATTAAAATGTTTAATTTACTCTCATCCTGTATTTCAGGTACATCTTCACCCCATGAGGCTCCATAAATAGCTATATTCTTTTCTTCATCTAATCCATTAGGAATACTAGATAATTCATTAACTAATCCTGAAGCTATTAAAATTCCAAGATTAGTTTTACGTGTATCTTTACTATACATATACTTATCATGTTGCCCAAAGATTACTCCAATACCAACAGGTTTTCCCACATACTTTAATAAAATTTTACTCATTTCATTTAAAGTAAGGTAGGCTCTTTGTTTATCAAAAAAATCACCAGCTTGAAGAATATATGCTTTTTCATCACATGCCCTACCTAATATATATTTTATTTTCTTATATTGAGTTACTGTTAAATCATCTAATCTAGCAATAGGATTATGATCCAGTATGTGCAAATCAGATAGTAGCAATAATTTCATCTATCCTCCCTTCTTCTAAAACAGTATTACATGTTGGGCATACACCTAATTCTTTTAAGTACACTTTATACTCATCTATTTTCTTTTGTAGTATGTCAACATTCATTTTACACATAGAATCATTACAAACATACTCTGTGTAAAGTCCATCTTGTTTAACAAGCAATAAAAATAATTCAGTATTTATATCTAATCTTTTATCTACCTTGTCAATAAGCACTTCACACTGAAGGAAGTCTTCTTCATCTAAAATACTTTCAGAACATTTATAGTACTCTTGTAATAACTCTATAAAATCTTTTACTTCTGCTATTGAATTTATTTTTTTCTCTACTGCAATAACATCATTTTCTGCTTTAGCTCTGTGTATGTCCAGACTTAATTTCCCATTAATGTATTCACACTCTTCTAATAATTCAATAAGAGTAATACTACTTTTCATTTCTTCAATTTTACTTATAACTGCATTTACTTTACTCTCTGCTTTTAGAAGTGTATTCTTTATACTTAAAAGAAAATCTAACTCCTGCGCTTCATTACCAATTAATCCTAACTTCTGCCAAAGGACTTTACACTTCTCTGCTTCTACACTCTTATTTTCTACTTTAGTAAATTCCCTGCTTAAAGCTTCAACATCCCCTAATTCATCTAACTCCTGAGATAATTCTATCTTTTGATCTTTAAGAAGTTTAATATCCCTATTTTCACCATTAATTTTAGATGTACATAAAGTTACCCATTCATCCACTCTTTCTAATTTTGTAATTTTATTTAATTCTTTACCCACCAAACCAGGAGAATCTAGTATAAGATAGGACATCTCCTGTTGATAAGCAAAATTAAGATCAGATAAGTTAAGTTTTTGCTCAACTACATCCGGTATACTTTGCGAAATTCCTTTAAAAGTTTCATCATCTACTGTATATGTAGCTCCTTTACTATCTTTATGTAATCCTACAGTAGTATCATCTGCAGTAAGTATAACTTCTGTATCTGGATCTTCCGTAAAGTCTGAGTGAAAACGGAAACCAGAGGGTTTGTTTTTACATACCCATTTAAGAGCTCTGGCAATTGCTGATTTACCTGTATCACTAGTACCAACGATCACATTAATTCCTGGTACAAAATCTAGAGTTGTTTTTTTATGACTTTGAAAGTTTTTTATATCTAATTTGGTAAACATTTAGCCCTTCCTCCTTAAATACTCAGCAATAAGAATAGCTTCTGCTCTATCATGGTCTTTCTTTCTTTTTAATTTACTATTTACTGAAGGAAATAATTCAAGAGCTCTAATACGACTAGCATCCTTATTTTTACCCATACCCTGAAACATCTCCTTCTTCCATGTCTGAGGAGTAATAAGTGTTAATGGATGTCTGGTCATAGCAATTAGCCCTTTCCAGACGCCATAGCCCTCACCCATTTTGAACATTGATGATACTCCTTGCCCAGGCATAGCATGTATTTTTTCTAAACCAAAATGGTAATTTTCATTATCTTTTTCACCTATAAGCAAACTAGCCACTATATCAGCCATTTCTACTGTATTATATACTCTTCTATTTTTCTTATTAACCTTAACCTGTAGAGTAGGAGTATCATACACCACAACTTCTCTATTGCTATATATAGCTGCAATAGCTCCGCTTAATCCAGGATCAATTCCAATGTATACCATTACCCCCTCCACAATTCAGTAATTCTAACACCACAATTTATAGTGTCAGCCATAAAAAGAAATCCTACAATATCAGCCACTAAGTCTCTCCATGAGAAGCCATCACCACCATACCACCCATATATTCTCCAATCAAGTATACTATCTTTTATTTCCCATATAACCCCAAAGTACACACAGTATAAAAAAACTTGAAAAGGAGTAGCACATATAAAGTAAAGTATAAAATATAAAATCATAGAACCAAATAAATGTTCTAATTTATCTGATTCTAATACTGCCCCACTTGTACTGTTCCAAGTATCTCCAGACCATGCCCAATGGACTTTACCTGGATTCTTGAATAACATTGGCGTAAATAATAAGATTGTAATTATTGCTGCTAATAT
>Ga0307928_10000166_pt1 | contig 43786 bp, 58 predicted proteins | sample AceLakmetagen232_FD_201815 | JGI IMG/M metagenome (GOLD analysis project Ga0307928, IMG submission 201815) | Saline water microbial communities from Ace Lake, Antarctica - #232 | ecosystem: Environmental > Aquatic > Non-marine Saline and Alkaline > Saline | place: Antarctica: Ace Lake...
AAAAAGCCGGTTTTTTGCAGCTTATGGCCATGAGATTCCTACAAAAACGCGGCGAAGTGTTGAAAAATCATGTTGACGGGGTGCATTATTTGTTGAGGGGTGTTTGAAACCAACCAGTTTGTTTATCAGAAAGTTGAAAATATGCAAAAAAATAATAAATTCGTTATTTTTCCGGTCAATAACAATCTTCGAGTCAATGTCTTCAAAAAAACCAAAGGCCGGTGTTATTATTGTAGTAGAAAATTGCAAAATAAAAATCATAAACTCTCTAATTATATGACCATGGATCATGTTATTCCTAAAGATGATGGCGGCAAAACAGAGATTGACAATTTGATCCCGGCTTGTTCAAAATGCAATAGTTTAAAAAAGAATGATAGCTTGGATACGTTTATAAAGCGGATACAAAAACGGCCTGAGAATCAATTTAAGTTTTGCCGAAAATTGACAATTGGTGAAATTATTGAAATTAACGGGGTCAGCGTTAAATATCTTGGGACTGATGTTGTTGGGACTGATATTAATTTTAATAGTCGGAAAAAACGGGTTAGAAATAAGGCATGAATAATATTTATTCAAAAAAATAAAGGCATCACATGGAAATTTTAATATCATATTTATTAATCACTGCATTATATCTTATATTCACGGCAAACGATTACAACGAAAATGCCCATGAGCTCGGATTCAAAATGGATTTCATGGATTGGCTGACCGCATATATGATATCATTATTGTGGCCCATTCATATTGTCCAGGATCTTTATTATTTTGTGAAGGATAGAATGAAAGAATGAAAAAACTATCGACCATAATCATCTTCACAACAATAATTCTGATCTATGGATTCATGCTGTCGGGGATTTGGTTTTTTATATTTGGGCATTAATTATTGGAGGAAATTATGGAAAATCAAACAATAGAGCAACTTTTAGATGCGACAATTTCACATGCTAAGTGCCTTGGGTATTTTGATAAATTAAACCCTAAGCACAGCACCTTTAAGTATCATAAAAAACAATTGGTTATTTGCAAGGAAATACTTTTGGATCGTATCAATCCGTCTCTTGGTAAAAAGGCCACTGAAAATAAGCGCCCCCAATGCGCGAAATACGCAACATGTGGCAGCACAGACTTTTATAATTGTTCCGATTGTGGAAATTATGAAACACCAAAGGAGGAAAGATGATTTTTATAGATTTTGAATGGCTTGAATTTGAGGCAAACGAAATTAACACATTAAACGGACGGTATGAATATTTTGCTCCTGATATTTGGTGGTCTAAAGAACAAGGCTGTTACCAAACAGCTATACAAGATTTTTCAAGATCATATGAGGATGGTGAAATTATAAATGTTGTCATCATCCCGAAAAGAGAAGTAAAGTTTATGTGGGAATAAAATGTCAACAATAGCTGAAATAATAGTTTATCTTTTTTTCTTACTCATTATATGGTGTGTTTATTCTATTATAAAATTTTTTGGACCTTATATTTTTGATAAATTTTTTAATTAAGGGGGTATAAAAACAGGCATGTGTAGAAGTTTAAAACAAACCACAATCAACAAAAAGGAATGATCGATCATGAAAAAAGTATTTTTAAGTTTATTTACATTGATTATCGCAGCATTTATGCTTTTCAGCACAAGTGCGTTTTGTGAAATTGACAAAGAAGATGTTGAAGAAAAAGAAGTTAAGATTGAATATGGCTATTGTCCTATAACATTAATTTCTGGTGAAGTAAAAGATTGCCTTATTTGCCACCTTGAAAAAACATTTAAAATCCGCGAAGTTGCAATGTTTGAAGAATTTGAAATGCCGAATACACGCTCAAATCTTGGGATGGAAAATGACGAAATTATAGGTAAATTTGATGCCAGTGGCGGTATTAATGGATACATGGCAAATTCTTTTAACGAATTCATTACATATCTGAACCTTAATCATCCGGCTGTGTCAAGGGTTATAATTGAAATTCATTCCCCCGGTGGGTCACTATTTGATGGATATAAAATTGTGGGTATTATAAAGCATTGGAGAGCAAAAGGATACACTATAGAGACACGGGTTCATGGATTTGCTGCAAGTGCAGGATTTTTTATTTTTTGTGCTGGTAATCCCCGGACAATATCACCTCAGGCTGAATTGATGTGGCATGAGCTTATCACATTTTCGATGTTTGACATATCTGGACCATCTGACAAGGAAGATCAAGCCGCTGTATTAAGACACCTCCAGGATACCGCGAATAGCATGATCGGTGAAATATCCGATATGACCAAAAAAGAACTTGACCAAAAAATTAGAAAAAAAGAACTTTGGGTGAATGGTATTGAGGCTCTTGGGTTTGGGTTTGCTACTGGCTTACTTGAATAATATATTCAAGAATAATATTAATGGGGTGGGAAACTGCCCCATACATCTCATGGGTGCTGAAGATGGGATTAATCCTTAAATATCCAGAGATTCCATAGGAAAATAACACATATACATAACCACCTTATGCCATCTGTTCACATATTTGTGATCAGTATGTCCAAAATATCAGACGTACAAGTTTTATGAACAGTATAAATAAATGAACAAAAGGTAATCATGACAAAAGACCAAGAGACAATTCTATTTTTCGCTTTTCGATATGCTTTGGGCCGTAGAACATATGCCGTGAGTATTATGGTTGAAACTCTGCAAAAAGAATGGGAGAACTTGTCTGATCATATTCAGTGCAAAATAAAATCAGAAATTAAAACTGCAATAGAAACGGATTGTGCCGGGGATGGTATAGATATTAAAGAGTGGGAGAAATTATCAGCACAGAAAGTTAGGCATTGACTAACATTATGTGAATCTGTACAACTTTTTGTCCACCCGCATACAAAATGACTATAAAACCGTACAATAACTGCTATTGTGCCTATTATGTTGGGAATAACAAATTTAACTTGTGATATTTTGATGATTTTAAACTATAGCCGGTTCGTCCAATAGGTAGGACATCACCCTTTGACGGTGACTATGCAGGTTCGAATCTCTGCACCGGCTTCCAAATGTAAATAAAGAAAAATAAAGGGAATAAAAATGTGGCAGGATATTATTAACGGATCTTATGAACTATTTGGAGCGCCATTTATTTTTTTAAGTGTAATTAAATTATATAAAGATAAAAAAGTACAGGGCGTTAGTTGGATACATGCCGGATTTTTTACAACGTGGGGTGTTTGGAATTTATATTATTATCCTTCTTTAGATCAATGGTTTTCGTTTTTTGGTGGTGTTGCAATTGTTATTGTAAATACAATTTGGTTGTTTCAATTAATTTATTATTCAAAATTAAAAAAAAAGTAAGTATTTGAACTATACATCAAATGCCACTATTCACGCAATGTCTGAATACCAACACTTCTGGTTTTTATATGGCGCATAAAACTGTTTCGTGGTTCGTTTATGGCACATTCCTTAACGGGTATATTTTGGCACCCAGCGTAAAATTAAATGGCGTTATGCGGTATCGGGAATATACCGTAGGGTTAAATTCAGGGATAAACAGGAAATATGTATGAACGGTTAATTTTCCATAAGTTCCAATATACCCAATTCCCGCCGTCCTACCTGACCATATTTTTTATGATGCCATTCAACAACAGTAGCTCTTGTATTTGAATAAGCTGCTTCATAAGCAAAGGCATCACGTGGAGCCAAGGTTGGAAAATGTTCTATTAAAACCCCGTCCTCTTCAATTAATCCGGGGGGCACTTCTTTTTTTTGTTTATGATCATGGCCCCGCCTAATTAATTTCCTTTTTATTCCAGTTTTATTATGCTCTAATAAATAATTCAAAAAGAATGTAGCAAACTTTTTGTCTGTCCCTGTTGCCCCATGTGTATACATAAAGGCTGTATTGCCCCAATATGCATACTTGTGTAATGACAAAGATGTATCAACGACTATTCTATCATTTTTTCTATAATGGGCCTTTAGTATTCTGGCAAGATTCATAGCGCTGTGATAATCATGGTTACCGGACAATACTTCTATCAAGACCTCATTGGATCTTTGTAATGATAGGTCAATCGCAGTAACCATACTTTCATAAATACAATCAACCATTTTTCCATATCTGGTATCTACATCAAGTTTGTGGTGTGCTTTTTCTGTTTCCGCTGATCTATTATCCGCATGTACATTATCACCACCCATTACAATTATACTTTTTTCAACGTATTCATATTTGGAAAATATTTTTTTAGCTGCTCGAATAATTAAATCACTTGCCATCTTAATATCATAATCTTCGCCAACTTCCTTCGCATGTGCCATCATTCCCAAATGATGATCCATTAATTTCCATTCAAGGCAAATGTTTTTATCAAATACTTCAGGCAGTTTTATTATTTCAGACAAAACAGGAGTCCGTTTTTCAAGAAATTCCCAAAATTGTTCGATCTGCATTTCATCAGGTTTTAGTCTGTCCCAAGTTTGTATTACTTCTCCGTCACCTTTAAATTGCACAGTTTTAAATATTGAACTCCATCCAGCAGGAGCGACAGGCGAATATCCATCGGGCGTGAGCATGAGACCGTTCCTTGCCCCATAGAATAGACATTTATTTACAGCCGAGACACCTATCCCCAACTCTCTCGCCACCACAGAAGAATTACAATTGGATTTATGATATAATTCGTTTACTTCTATCTGTCTTTTTGTAGCATTCATTCAACCTCTTATTTTAAATAATTTAAAACTTCAGGTTAAAAACTTGAACCAATCCCAAACCATGCACCAATTCTGACCCCGGCATAACCTATCAATCCTGTAATTTTCCAAGACGTTATATCCACATCATGTTTAAACTCTCTATCATACCAGGTTCTTTCAGCACTACATTTTGCTTTGCCACATCGCCAATCGTGTTTGCAAGATGCTATCGGATGGTGGTGTCTGGGAAATATTCCTTGAAAAATAGCCGGGACAGAAGAACCGTCCCACATAAAATCAATTGGAATTATATCTTCTGTCCCATCCCACATTTTACAAGATAAGGGAGCCGTTAAAGCCCTCATTTTTGGCTTGCCTTCAACATTTCTCATGTATATTGTTGTCATTTAATTACTTTTACACTTTTAATTTCTTTTACCTTATGTACAGGGTCAGAAGTAATAATTTTAGTTTCTCTTGCTTTATTATAACACATCATTGCAAGACCAATAAAAACTACTGAAGCTTCTTCCTTCATCCCAAGACCATACAGCATCCATGCCAAAACCAAAGCCAAGAGCATGAAAATAAGTCGTTCACCATGCGTTTTTAAAAACTTTATCCACCATTCCATAATTTTACTCCTTTATTTTAGTTTGTCTAAAGGGCTAATTATACTCTCAACTTCTTCCAATTCTTCCGTGGTTCCCACTGATGTATAATCAAAATCAATGGGCTTTGTTCGTACTCTGAGAACACAGCCTGATAGTGATACAAATAGAAATCCCACAATAACCAACACGATTAATTTTTTCATACTTTTACCCCTCTATCATTTTAATTAAATTATCTGCTCGATTAGTCACCTGGCGATACCAGAGCGAATCGCGCATTTGAATTACCATTTTTTTAAAATCACCTTTATTAACTGCGGTTATCATTTTTTTAAACTTTCGGAATCCCCGGGCGCCAAGTTGAAATCGCATATCTAAAAGAGGATGCTGAATTGAATCGGGTAGATTTTCAAATTGAATAAATAATGGAAGCAGGTCTGTATAACATTCATTGATATCATTGTTAAGAAGATGAATTGCCTCTTCTTCTGTGATACCCTTGTCAGAAATATTGCGTCCATAGCCCAAAGTCAAACGGCCTGCTGGACACTTGTATGCTGTGCTACTAAATCCTTCGTGTTTTTTTAATTGTTCAGTTAATACTGAAATATTCATTTAATATTCCTCGATTCATAATTGTAAATTCTTTTTATTGTAATGGGTACAACCCCAAATTTTTTTGCTAAAGAGGAATAAAGACCACGGTAGTATTTTATATTTCTAATTTTTTTAACATCTTTGTCAGATATCGTAGCATTGGGGTGTGTCTCACCGATATGAACTGGCGGATTTGTTTTTGTACCATGGGTTATGCTATCCTTTACATTCGATTTATGTGTCCCCCATCTAAGATTTTTATAATAATTATTAAGAGGATTTCCATCTATATGACAGCATTCCATTCCTTTTGGACAGTCTCCAATAAAAGCCATAAGCACTAACTGATGTACTTTTTTTATATACGTGTTGCCATCTTTTCTTAACGCTACGCTACGCCTGTAATATAAACAGGTACTTCTTGGCTTTGCTACCCATCCGTTTATTATTTTTCCTCCTAACGTAACAATTTGGGATTTTCCGTTTTCCCATCTTGGGTTTTTCCTTGTGATTTTTCTCATTTTCGATTTAATCCTACCATGGTTAGACACTTCATAAAATTCAAACCCGTCTACCCCCTTCCAGACTTCTTTTTCCATATAATCCTCCAATAATTAAGTGTACTTAATTAGGATTATACTTTTTTTAAAGATTGCTGTCAATAACCTATTGTTACCTTTCACGTTCATGGTCGGTTAATTGCTTTTGGAGCTTGCTGAAATTCATATTGTCACCCCTTGATTTTATTCTCCGAACACCCTTTTATCCTGGTGCCTATCACCCTGAGTCAATCCATAATTTCTCGAACAAGCAAACAGGATTAACTTTCCGAGGCAAACTGTAAAGATTTGTTGTTTTGTAGATAATTTCATAATTTACATCCTTGCTATAGCTATGCTCAGGAATTGCCGCGCTTGGCGTTCCTGTTAGACTATATTAATTTATATTTATCCACAATGGTAAGTACACCCCACCATCTTTATTGTTGCTGGTTCATTAGCCCAAATAACTTTTTCAATTGCTTTTGCTACTGTATAGTTGTGAAGTAAATCATCTGATTGTTTCATCCCCTTTCCTGGGATAGAAGATGAACAAATATAATCCCCAATCTCAATATCACCACCCTCTGAACAAACATTAACCCCACCTTCTCCCAATGCGTTGATCAATGCCACATGGTATTCATTGCTCTCAACCACACCCCGCAAAGTATCTGGATGACCATCAATTATTTTTTTAGTAGAAACAGATTTTAACACATATTTAATACCATCATTGGTCTTTAATTCATCGCCTTTTTTTATGCCCAAATCGGGATTATCTTTTTTAGCGGTAGTTATCTTTTCGTTTATAATTATTTCATCGAAAAATCGTTCATCGGTTAATAAGGTGCCTAAAATATTTGATTCTGTGACATTGGTAGTTTCAGAAATAATATTAATTATACCTATCACAGCCTTGTCTTTTATTTTATTTGATACATTTAAAAAAGGTAATCCTTCGCTAACACTCAAAAGTAAAGATCCTTCCGAACATGCAATATCACCTGTAACCATTTTCTGTTTAGAAAAACCTAAATGGCTACCAGTAAACGGCACATATCCCCCGGCGGCGTACATTTTATCGCCAGTTCCAACACCATAGGTCCCAGTTGCGGTATCTCCATAAACACCATAAGTACTACCTGATGAACCATTCACACCAATACCAGAACTTGTAGCTTGTCCTTTAATCCCATTACCAGTTGAAGCCAAACCATAAACACCTGAACCAGCATTGCACAAACCTTTTATGGCACTGCTTGTAGTGGCGGTGCTTGCGGTTACAGAATATATACCCTCTCTTACACTAGCGCCTGCATATGTATTTCTAACACCAAGACAAGAATAGGATGAAGCAGTAGTAAAATATGCCCTATTATTAGTGTAGCCTGATGTATTCGTGTCAGAGCAAAAAAACTTACAGGTTGAAATTGCAGCGGAATCAAGTTTAGCTGCTACTATTGCACCCACTTTTATTGAGTCGGCCTCGACTAAATTTGTTCCAATATACCCACCACTTATCAAGGTGGTTGAAGCCATTGCGTTGACCCTGGCTGTATCATAAGCATCATAAGTGCCATTGCGGATACCTGTTCCATTTGCTGCTCCAGTTTCAATCGTAGCGGCGGCAATCCCGCTTACTAATGTTGTGTCTGCTGCTGTATTAGCACTGGTGACATCCGCCCCATCTGTATAATTAAGATCAGACCTATCCTGATCAACTAAGTTCCCCGCGCCATCCCATGACCCTATTGTTATACTCGTGGTGTCAATCTGTGTTGAAGTAAGTGAATTAGCAACTATTTTATCGGCTGTAATACTGCCAGCAGCAATACTATCAGCACCGATAAACACACCACCCATACCACCAAAAGCCTGAAATTGAGCAAAGATTGGGCTTACACTTGGAAATGCCACTCCAACTAATATTTGATTTGCTCCAACAGCATCGCTTGCTGTCGTGGTTACTTGCAAAACAGTTGTTGAAACAGATGGTTTTAGGTAAATATAATATGTTGTTGCAGGAGACATTAAACCTGTATTGCCAGCAGTAATCGTATAAGTTGTGCCATCAATTATTATAGTTTCATCATTACCAGCAGACCATCCGACTGTTCTATAATCAGATGATGTTAAAACAAGAGTCGAACTCCAATTTCCAGCATCAGCACCAGCGGCACCATCGTCCCCATCGTATATTTTTGTAATTGTTATTTGAGCAAATACATCACCGAAAACGCATCTAATTATTAGAATATCTGTACTCCATGCTGCATTATCATAGGCAAGACTGTATGTGCTTGCATCCTGTGTTCCTGATAAATTTGCCCATGCAACCCCTGTCCAATATTCCCAATCATAAGTATCTGTATCACCCACCAGATTCGCAGTCAACGTAACCGGAGAGGTTACGGGAACGACTTCTCCTGTAAGAAATTTGAATACGTTAGAACCTGAAATATAAACGGTGTCTATATTGCCCAAAACTGGTGTTGTTGAATCCACAGCTACTGCAACTGCTGCCGGTGATAAATCAGCAAATTCTTGTAATATTGAAAAAGATTTCCCGGTTATTGTTACTGTCAAATCAGACTTTATTTTAAGCTCAGAAATAATTATATCTTGATTGCCACCCAACATAGTGTCATTGACTGTAACGACATCGGAAGGTTTTAGGGTTGCGAGTGTCGTCATAACAGAACCCGTTGTTGAGAAACTTATGGAATCTCTTACTGCCAATTTTCTTTGGAAATGTAATATCCCAAGTTTTTGAGCAACTTGGCTATCACCAATAAATTTACACTCAAGGGTTGAACTATCCGGTTCTGCCGTTGTTGCATTAACGGGTACGAGCGCCTTGCCAACTAAATTATTTTGAGCATAACCATCTTCTGCCCAAGACACATGACCGGAATCAGATGTGGATTGTGTAATTCTTGACGGGTTATAAGATAGTTTTTTTGTTTTTGCTGTTGTGAAGGTTTCCTTACTTGTTTTAGAAAAAGGATGCAGTTCTATTTTATCTGAAACATATAAGGTGGAATCGCATTGAATAAGAAGGTCAGACAAAACCGATTCCCTGTTTTGAATTTCATAGTACCCTCCATTCCATTCAATTCCCTGGGTAACATATGTCGCCGCCGCTGATACAAAAGTAGTTCCTGTGTCTATATCCCCGGCAGGCACTCCAAAATCTTGCAAAATAGTGGATAGAATTGTCGCAGGGAGTACGGTTGACCCTGATGTTACTGAATATTTGACTAAAGGTTTTTGGTCTGATGGCCATGTTCCTTCTGTATATGGAGAGGGGGGAGCAATTACAAACTCTGCTAATTTATATCCCGAATCAGAGGATTGGTTGAATGTATAACCGGCACTTGTCCATATATTTTCTCCTGATTCTGGCGGTGATTTTACTTCATCAATTGTATAAACCACATCGTCACCAAGAACATAATACCCGGTTGAATCACCATCGTTATAAATATATGTTAATGGAATATAAGCCGTGCCGAATATTACTGGTATCCTATTATCATCGTCTATTGGTTGAACATTAGCCGACACCCATGTTTCACGTGGATGCGGAGTATTTGGATAGTCGCCATCTAAATATTTCTGAAGAATGCCGGAACAATAAACTTGGATTTTCCCATAACTTAAAATAGCGGAACGGATTTCAAATTTCCAAGTTCGTGTTAAGGAACCATCAGTTATTAATTTAATGGTACAATATTCACCTTCCAAATCGGTGCGGGCCAACGCATCATCAGCATTGTCCACTTCAAATTCAAGGTCGGATGGATAGATAAGGCCGCCACCGCTGATATCCCAGCCCATTGAAATACCACCAAAAGAATCAGGAAATACTTTTGCTGTATAATCAACTGCTGAAAAGGTGACAGCTTTTGTACTCCATTTATATGTGTCTATTTCAAAAAGCCAGGAAATGTTCATTTTATTCCTAAAGTTTCATTAATTATCACATATATTTCATGGTCAATTGCATTTGGCACTCGTGGCAATGGTTCTATAGTTCCGTGTATTACCGAGCCCGTCCATATGCAAAAGATAATAAGGATTATTATCAGAGCTATTTCTGTTTTATCTAATTTCATCGTGCCCACGTTGTAAAAATAATTATATCTCTATAAACGTCATGGCCGTCTTCATCAACACCTACAATCTCTTTACCTTCAAGTTCAGGCAGTATCGAAAATAGCTGTTCTTTTGTTCCGAGCACCCATGTGTCTTCCAGAAATAACGCCTCATTTGTAGCCACATAATTTTCATCTGACAAGGGATTATCAGAGTCAGTCAAATCCTGTAAATCGGCTAAAATTTCAGCACCCTTTATGGCTCCCAAGAATAGACTGACAATTGCTTTGCCTTCATGAGTTTTCATGGTTTTAGAATTGACCGGAAAAATATCAAAGAAGCTATTATCGTCTTTCATGGGGATTTGACAGGCCCATTTATCGGCGTGCTGTTCTGGGAGTATCAAATCTTCGCATTTCAAGTCTTTGATGCTTGATTGATAAGCATTCGACAGGCCAAAAACCATATTTGTTGTGGGGTTAAAAGAACCATCGTAATCAGCGATGTCGGTTTGCCATATGCCTGAGACTTTGACGTTTAGCTGCATTTTATTTGCTGACAAAGCTGTGTTGTATCCTGCTACTATTTCAAAGGGGTATGGGGTTCCTGCTACCCAATCAACATCAACAGCAGCGAACAATCCAGACCCATCGCCCAAATAAATACGACCATTAATGCGCTGTGTTAAAAAATTATTGAAGGCCACATAATTATTTATTCTTAAAATGTCTGCATAATTACCAACCGTATCAGAATACGTGACCCCAGGAGTCCAAACCCCCGTCATCCGAAAACTACCCTCAAGCGCCGTTTTAAGCTTCGGGAAATCCCCCGCCAGATCCGCAGCCCGGATTGTTCCGGCTCGGCTGGCTATTGATCCTACAGCGTTATTGAAAATCGGGTATAAAGAAATCGTTCCGTCGGTCAATTGAAAATGAGTACAAGCACCTGTAATAGCGATATCAACAGTTCCAGCACCGGTTACCTGGAAATTAACCCCTGTTCCTTCCGTTGCTGATCCTGCGCCTGTTATTGTGGCTGTATTCGCACTTACTGCTACCGATCCACCACCCAAAATCCATAGGAAATATTCACCTGTTCCTAGACTTGCTGTGGTTTGATTTGCGGGGGTGAGTGGGACGGTTAGAAATTGCTCAAAATTTGCGTGACTTGTTGGGCCTGTTTTGGGTATGTTCAGAACTTCCGTGGCTGCAACTGAAACGAAAGTATTACTGTTTAATTCATCAAGATATCCGGTTGAGCCTGCGCTGGTGTCGGTTAAATCATTATTCGACACTTGATCCGTGATTGTCTTTTCTTGATAGAATTGATAATTATCTAAAGTTGATATCCCCGATAGTTTAACTCCGCTAAAAGTAGCCATTATAACTCCCCCCTATACCACAAATGAAAATGAAAAATCATAAGCAAGCCCGGCATTAGCAGTCACGGTAAAAGCCGTACCAAGGGATGAATCAATATATAACTCCATAACTCCAGCCGTTGTTATATAACAAACTCCTGGTGCAGTTAAAGTGGCTGCATTATCAATTAAAATCGGTCCAAGAATTGCTGTAATAGCTGCTGGTCTAAAGGCTGCTGGTAGAGCAACACCAAAGGTTATGGCATTTACGGCCACGCCAGCTCCTTGGGCTGTTAATGGGAGAACAACTGTAACAACGTTTCCTATCTTCGTAGCTTTCCATATAACTTCTGTCGTGATTGCACCGGTGCAAGCAGTTGAAGCAGCCACATACTCTGTATAATCGTCTAGGGTATTTACATCTGCACTTGGGATGGCTGTTGAAGGGAAGATTACCTGACCGCCTTTTACTTCAACTGGTTGTGCCGCTGTTCCAAGTTCGAGGTTTCCGTCTGCATCAGAGAAAATAGTGTCTGTTATTGTTCCCGCAACTTGCTGTTGAATATGTATATCAAAGTCTTCAGTACCACTTCCAGTGTCAGTTAAATTCCCATATATTTTTCCATTTATATCTGGATCGTCACCATCGGAATCTTTAAACTCAAATCCTGGTAAGGCAGTTGGATCTGTCGTAATTGTGCCAGCATCAACATCTTGACTATTAAATGAAAAACCGGCTGTTGCTGCTGCATTCAGAATCGCCATCACTTCTGCTGCGCTCACGTTTGTTGCAACCCCTGATGCTTTTTTTGCCAAAAATTCACTCGCTGCAAGTGTAACCTGATTATGTGTTCCAACCCCTGTCCCGACAATTATTTCATCTGCTGCTGTAAAATCTGATTTAGCCAAGGCACCAAGCGTTGTTATTTGATCTGCTGCGCTTGCATCATCAATCAATGCCCTTCCTGCTGCGGTACAAGTGATTTCTTCCGTAACTCCGGCCCCGGCTGTTTTCCTACCCAGAATTTTATCAGTAGCTGTAATATCTTGAATTTTTGCGTATGTGACTGCTTTTGCTGTAATTGTTAAAGCACCACTGCCAGTAACTTCCCCGGTATGGTTTGCATTTGTTAATTTCAAAGTGTTAAGATCAATTGCCGCTTTAGCACCAGTAAAGTTTCCATCAATTGCACTCATCATTGATTTTGGGGTTGTTAACGAACCAACGGCATCAATTGTAGTAAATGTTATAGCCATTTTTAACTCCTTTTAATTTTATAACCACGCTGCGGTATATGCCACGCTCCAAATATCTGTATAAACAGTCCATGGGTCAGCGTAAACAATTCCTCCAGCACCTTCTATTCTTAATACAACTGGACTTATGGACAAATGACCGGTTGGTTCGTATGAGGTTGTTAATGGCTTTGAAAACCTAACTACATAAATATGCCCATCGACTGGATGCTTCCAAAGGAATGTTCTTCTTCTACCTGCACCTTTTGTTTCGTTAAACCAAAAATCAATCAAAATATCGTGATTTGCATCTGAGATATAAGCCCATCGTAACTCTACATCGAAATAAACACTTGTGGATATTCCAACAATCGAAATCGTACCATCGTCAAACTCATGCGCGACCTGTTTTTTATCACCAGTCTGCGGCAGGATAGTCGTAGGCTTAACTTCAAATATAGTTGCTGTATAATCAGCGGATGCCCCACTTAAATATCTATACATGGACAACCCTCCTTATTTGTGTTTGTGTTTCAGGGTCAGTCCTGATTGTTTCAGCCGTTAATGATTTCAACTCTTTGTCGCCTATAAACACCCTGATTTGAGTATCCCCGCCACCACTATTATTTACAAGTTTTTGGAGAATCGATTTAATATCCTTCATGTCATTGTCAGTTGTGATATGCTCGACACCATGGAAAGTTGTTGGGATCGTATACCCTGACATTGGCCCAGAAATAATCCCGCCGTCATCAAATGATGGTGCTGGTTGTGAATATAGATTTTGTAAAAATCCTGCATCTGATAATACTTGTTCCGTAACTGCTGGTGAACCATAATCAGTGGCCCAATCTAAAAATTGTGATGCAAAACTTGTGAAATCAGATACAGATTCTGGGTCTGCAATTGCTGCTCCATAAAGTTCGTCATAATGACTTTGCATATAATCGGCTGATACAGGCCCGTTTGACCCACCCATTATGTTATCAATGAGAGATTGAATATTGTCCAATGCACTCTCTCTTGCTGCTGTTAATTCGTTCTCTGCATCTATAAGGTTATCGACTGTTTCTGTCCCGTCTTCAATTGTCCCAAATACGTCTGTATAAAGATCAACAATATCTTGTGCTCCAGACAGATCATATGCACCAACCATTGCAGTAATTGACCATAGATCATCCCCGGCAGCAATGGCCGCACCGACTGCCTCATTAAGCGGCATAATATAATATTCTGAGATAGCTTCTGCAACGACTGAAGCCATGATATTTGAGACCGATCCGGAAAGGATTGAATTAATGTCGCCACCACCGGCAATCGCTGATTGTAAGGCAGTCGTACTCAATCCTGTGACAGAAGCACCGAGAGCGACATTTCTTGCAGACTCAATTTCAGTCAAATTTTCAACACTGATATTGGCATCATTTAAAACATCAATTAATTCTTCCCACGAAGTTTTTAAGGTGTTTATTTCTGTTGTTATGGCGGAATCAAACATTTCATCAAGGCCGGTTCCGATTTCTTCCAGGTAGGATTCAACGATTACGATATTTTCGAAAGCATCCAGTGAGGTTTCACCAAATTCTTCTACTTGTCTTGTAAATCTATCCATGAAATCAGTAACTTCTTCAATTGCCTCACTAAAATATGCGAAAGCTTCTATACTTGTTCCTACACCGAGGCTGGTTGCAAGATCTGTAAAAAATGATTCATCGAAAGACTCTCCGCCGGTTTCAATAATTGAACTGACAAGGGATTCTCGTAAATCGTTAAAAATATCACTTGCAAAAGTTGCTAATACGGATTCAAGTTCTTCGTCGCTGATATCTCGATCTGCTAAAAGAAGCTGCGCCCCAAAATCTGTGGACGATAAAATATCATTTAAATCAGTACTGATTGAATCATCAAGTATTGTAAAAATGCTGTCAAAATAATTTATAAGAACATCATTAATCGCATCTTTTGCCTCCTGGGTTCCCACATCACCCACATCTGTTTTAAAATCAAACATGTCAGATGAAATTACTTGCCCCTCGCTAAAATGAGTCTGGGCTGCACTAAGGCTTTCAACTTCTAAATAAGGCGGATCTGACTCGTGACCAAAGAGATTATCAATTAGACTTATCGCGCCTACAGCAAGGCCGATATAGGGTACGATAGAGGCAAGCGAAGATGCAAGGCCAGTGGTTGCTGGTGCTATCTCTGCCAAAGTTGCCGCACCCCATCCAATTTCACCCCCGGCTGCAATTGCGCCTGTTGAGGCAGCAGTTCCCAACCATGCGGCCTCACCACCAACGAGTGCACTTCCGATAGACGTGCCAAGATCAGAAGTAAATAAAGACATTGCGGCGGATGAAGTAGAACCTGAATAAGCCCCCCATAAGCTGCTTGCAATAGAACCGCCCTGCATCAAACTACCACCATCAGCATCAGCATCAGAACCAAGGCCCAATGAACTTAAAAATGAGCCAGAACTACCAGAAGAACCATAACTACCAGTGATACTTCCCACAACATCAATAATCATGGTAGTGGTGGCTTTTGCTAATATTTCAGCGTAGACGCTTTTGAAAGTATCCAGCACACCTTCCCATAGATCAGTTTCACCATCCAGCATATCAACCCAAAAATCAGAGGCAATATCGTGGATATTATCATACATGTGTTCGTAGGCTTCTTCCTGTTCTTTTAATGCCTCTTCTTGTAATTTTGTTTGTTCTTTTAATGCATCTTCGCGCAATTCTTCGAGATCATTTAGGGCCTTTTCTTCAAGATCATAATCATTTTGTGTTTTCCATGTAATATAATCTTCAGCCTGTTCAACGGCTTTTTCATATCCCTTTTCACGAATGAGCCATGTATCATCTTGAATTTGTTTAGCCAGTTCAATTTCAATTTTATATTTTTCGATATTGGCATCTTGGAGTGCTTTTAATTCTGCATCTGTTAGTTTTTTTACATTGTCAGTTGTTGTTTCTACAGATTTTAATGATTTTTCATACTCTTTTATCTGATCTATGGCCAACTGCATTTGATCATATTGTTTTTGAGTATATTCAGGCATTGGGAAAACAAGAGCACCCTCACCAGGCATTGCCGCTGCCACTATCTCTGCTGCTGTCCCTCCAGCCTGAAGAATTTTGGCAGCAGCTAAATCATTCTCAGTATAAAGTTTTTTTAACTGAGCATTTATAGCTACCATTCCTGTTACAAATAACCCAAATGGGGTTGATCCAGTTAAAATTCTCCCTAAAATACCATACCCAGCAGCACCAACAACACCATCAGGCAAAGAATTGTAAATTGAAACTATCCCACTTAATGATTCTTCAATTTTATCTATTTTTTCCGGCAAATTAGAACCAAGATCAGTAACTATATTTGCCAAGTGCATTGATATATTTTTTAGTGCTTTTTGGGTTTCAGGTTTTGATATTTCAATCTGCATTTGTTTCATGGATTCTGTTGCTTTATCAATAAGAATAACCATAGCAGGGCCAAATGCCAGCCCCATTTTAACTTTGAAGTCTTCAACATAACGAGTAAAAGAATTTAATTTTTTCCCGGCTGTTGTCATAGCAGCTTCATAAGTACCGGCTATTCTTGACCCATAATTAAGGACTGCATTCTGTCTGATAATTGTTTTTTCTGCTGCACTAAATGAAGAAACTGCTCTGTCGGTGGCAGTGGCAACATCTTTATAGGCTTTCCCAAAATCAATAACGATACCAATTGTTCTTAATATCATTGATCTGCCTGTTTGAATTCCATCTATCATCCTTCCAAAAGCCTCAGATGAATTTATGTTACCAATTACGGCGGCATCCTGTGCAATTCTACCAAGTTGAGTGGCTTTTGTTAAATCAAGTTGTGCCTGGGCCATTTTGGTCAACGATGCCCGTGATTCAATCATTGATATGCCGGTTTTTCTCAATGCCACATCAAAAGCATCCATTTGGCTTGCAGAATAACCGGCATTACTACCAACTTGTTTCATAACAATGTCAAGAGTTTCAAATCTTGCAGCAAGAAGGGCGGAGTCTTTAACCAATGATACTACTTTATAAGCAACAACAGCCAAAGCAGCAGCAGCAGCAACTGACATAACAGTGAAAGCCCTTGTGACTTGACTCTGCATCTTTGTGGCAGCAGATGTAACCGTTTTAGATGACTTATCCAAATCACCCTTCAGCTTATCATCTTTTGCCCGTATTTCTAAATAGACTCCACCAGCCTTAGTCGCCATCACTTTTCCCTCATATTATTCAGCCATATTCTTGACATTGTTAAAACTTTTTCAAAGCATCCTTTCTGGCCAACAACATCATACAGATCCATTGCTTTATAAATCGGTCCATGCATGATATCAATTGGCCCTTTCTGTCCCATTATAAGTTGATTCCTTGTCAGATAAAATATTTTTACCGCTTGCTCATTTTCTTCTATTCTTTCCGGCTTGCAAGTGCTACAGGGCGGTTTTTCTGGTGGCTTGCGATTCCCGTACATTTCACGACATGCCTCACATTGTTCAGCATAAATGTCATGCCATTCTACGGTTTCGACAAGTTTTTTCCTTCCTTCTCCGTCTGTACTGCCGATGCATTCAATTGCAATTCCATACACCTTGCCAGAAATCGATCAAATACAGGCACTTTTGCCAGAAGAATTTTATTTTCTCTGGTGCACTCAATTGGTTTCTTTTTACCGTCAAAAAAATCCTTTAAATCCGTAATCATATAGTCAATTCGATCATCAGCATCTTTTTGGGCTTCTTCGGCAGATTGACTTTTATAATATTCAATCCGTTCCATGGTTCTTGATTTCGGATTGAGTACGATTTCAGATGTTTTTTTTCTTTTTGAAGTTTGTTCCAGTATCAATTTTCTTGCAGATCTTAAACAAGCTTTTCCGGTTCCGGGTTTTGGATCATCATACTTAATTTCACCAGTTGCCAAGTCGATTGTTGATTCAAAGAAATCAAACCAATCCCCATCAGTTTTTTCAAGATTAAAAATTACACCGTTTTCCATGTTGGCCTTTCCTTTCGTATTTTTGTTACTTTTCATTGTAATGGGGTGGTAGCCACCCCACATAGATTAAAATGTTAAAATAAAACTTATCAAGTTCCATATGCAGTCATTACAGCCGCAGAAACTTTTCCAGCAAAGTCAACCTGGCCCAATGCATTCTTGTCAAATTTAATTGAATCACATTTAGTCGGCAAGATTTTCCCACCTGCGGCAACTGCCCAATATTTCGTTGCAGTTTCATAAAAATACAAGTTTGTGAGCTCAATTCCAGCCTTGCAAGCTGTTGAAAAAGCCGCCTGCCCTGTTGAATCTGCGCTATCGTGATATCCTGTAAAAGTTACCGTTCCGGGGTTTCCAGCACCTCCGAAAACAAAGCTTTGAACGCTATCTCCAAACTCTGTATCTTCAAGTGTCTGTGCTTCGTACCCACTCATTGTCCATGTTGATAATCCGGCAATTTTTACACTGCCATACATCACTTTTGCTAATTTTCCAGCGGTGGCGCTCATTTTAGTCTCCTCCTATCTCGTTTATTAAGACTGTTGAATCCAATCTTTTGTTTGGGAAACGATCATATAACCATCTCCACATCTTCATAAAAGTTTCATCCGGTTCCCACTCACTGTGAAACCGTGTGCAGTAATGTTCTGCCCATGCGTCTATAATCCAAGCTGAACCAATTTCGTTAGCCCGCATACATGCATAGGTGCCGTAAAGGTCAAACCCCTCCATACTTTCAAACCTAAATTTAGATTTCATGTTTACTATAATCGTACATTCATCTATACAAGAACATTTTTCAGGAAATTCATGGCCTGATACTATCCATAATGGTGAGCTCATATCGTGGAAACGCCCACAAAGTTCTCCTGTTTCATCTTTTCCAACTATACCAGCAATTACCCAGTCTTCCGGGAGCTTTGCTATTTGCTCTTTAACTGTCGGGAGCCAATGTTTCCTATAAAACATATCCTGGTGACTTAAAATACCTATTTCGGCACCGCTTTTTTCTATGGTGTCGAGGAGCGTATTAAGCCCCATGGTTGCTGTTTCTGGGTTCATAATAGTGAAACATGGGGTATCACCGATACATGAATTTCTAAGTATTAAATCAAGCCGTTTGCAGTTGTTAACCATACAGCCGAAAGCAACTGTCGGGCCTTCTGCTATTTCTTCTGTGTTGTTCCATCGGCCTGGCTCAAAATAATTAAATCGGGCGTATAGATCTGGCCTGTATTCAACCTTATGGAATTTCTTGTACTGTTCTGCAAGGTCGCCATCCCAGCACGACATGTCTTTGTATGTGTATTTTTTAAAGACTTTTCCTTTAGCGAATAGCTGTTGTGCGCTCACCATTCCGCATTGCATACCATCCGGACTGGCAAATAAAGTTACGGTTGAATATCTCCTGACTTCTGCAACTCTATCTGGAATATAATGGCCACGCTTGGCAGATATAACAACCACTTCTGAATCGAGTTTTTTTATAGCGTCAAAAACATTATCTTCATAAGAATCATCGTCATCAGCAAGACCATAATAATCATCATCATTGATATTGCAGTTTTTAATAAACCAATTCCGTTTAAAGCACTCTATCATTTTGGATTTACAATCTTTTGAATCCATTGGGATTATTGCCGGGAATATCCACCGTTCATTAAAATCTATATTTTCATCTTGAAACATAACCGGGTGTAAAATCACATCCATAGGCCGATAAGCTTTGATTAATTTTTCTTTATTTTCATATCGCATAAACGGTATTACAAGATGGATTTTTTTATTAACAGGTTTTGTCCATTTTAAATATTGTTTGATTATTTTTATATGGTTATGGTTTTCATTGACATAATCATAAAGAAATTGAGAATCATCCGGATTGTATTTTTCAAGCTCAGACATTAACCATTCTTTGGTCACTGGTATATGAAACCGCCTGCCTGAAAAGTTGTTTAGGGCTATTTCCTTGATGTTTGTTTTGGTCACATAGCCATCACCAATAGCACCCATATAGCTTCGATTATCAGCAACTAAAACAGGTTTACCCCTGGACATGCTTTCGAGTGCTCCCCGGCCCAATGTAATACAAAGATCAGCACAATCAATTTGATTTTCAATTGGTTTTGTCGGGTCACTCATTTTTACATTATAATGTTTCGATAAAAAGCTAAACGGGTTGCCTTTTGACTGTTGTTCTTTTCTGCTGATTATCAAAATATTTCTTAAAGATGCCCCTGGTTGCTTACGGGTGCCAATCGGAATAGGTTGGGCAATAACGTCACTGGTAAAACCGTTTGCAGCTTGGGCTAATTGGACTTCCTTGCTTATAGAAACGTATCTGTCAGCTCCTTTTTTAAAAGCTTCATCTTTAACGATTCCGTGGGAGATAAATATTTTTCTGGCTTTCTTATCTTTGATTTGGTCTGTGTAATGGCTTGCTATAATAAGGTCACAATCATCTCTTTGATCTGTGGTTATTTCATGCCCCATGTTTTTGAGTGTATCAGCGACACACTTCATAAACCGGCCTGAACCTCCAAAGTTTATATTTCCACTTACATCAATTGCAAAAATTAATATCCTCAAAGCAGTATTCCTTTCGTATTTTTTTCTTCCCAGTTAATTAAAGGCCTGTTAAAATCTGACATTGTATGAATTGCCTTTCCTTTACGTTTTAGCCATTTCTTGCTGTATTGTGGAAAATATTTATAATAATAATCACATGTTGCTTCCCATTCTTCTACTGAAATTGCCTTGCCAAAATGTTTGACATATCCGGCATTAAGAATTTTGGCACCATGTTTCAAGGTTGCCTCTCTTTGATCCATTGCCCAATAAAAAACCTCTGGAGTATTCCTGAACATCATTAAAATATTTCTGTATTCCGGTCCCAGCCATTTCCTTTTATGGTATGGCAGGTTTTTGTCTTCGTCAGTGATATAATAATCAAACAATCTCATTATAACACCATCATATGATTCATAATTTTTAAAATCATAATCAATCCTTTCATCCGCATCAAAATAAATGATCCATTCAGGATTATCTTTTTTGGCTAAATTTAAAACGGCTTGACGGGTTTGATATTCTGCTCTTAATCTGTTCGTGTCCCAAATTTTACCCTCAATTAATCCTTTGACTTTTGGATGAGATTTGCAGATTTTAACAGTGTCATCTGTTGACATATCATCATAAACATAAAGAGCATCACAAAAAGAATAAAAATCAAGTGTATCTTGAATTATAGCTTGCTCGTTCCTGATTTTAGTGATTCCAACTAACTTCATTATTTTTTGGCCTTTCCAGATATTTTTTTTATCTCTGTTTTTGGTTCAACGGATTTTACAATCTTGACAGGCTTTACTGGTTTAACCCGGCAAACAGGACAAAGAAATTTAGTCCCGGCTGCCTTTTGTTCGTTAAAATCCGTTCCTGAAATTTTATACTCTTTACCGCAATCTGCGCAATTTACAGCTATCATTTTAAAAACTCCCTTTTGAAATATGTTTGACCTCTTGTTATAACGATTAATTCCCATCCATCCAGACCAAGTTTGTTCATTTTTTCAATACTGATTAAAGAAAAACTGCAATACCCAAAGCATCTTTTTGGTGGTTCATTTTCCAGGGCTTCAAAATCAATAGCCTTGTCAGAACAAACAGAACACAGCAAAGGTTCTTCAGCTTCCATGGCTTGTTCATAAATGCTGGCAATTGTCGTGAATTCATTCCCGCAGGCCTCACATTTGACTTTTACTTCTGGATCATCCATTTTAGACTTCCCTTCGCGTGTAAGGTATTGAAACATTCATCATATACCAATCTTCATCAATTCCTAAATTCATAACTTTTGCCGGATCACAATCAATTGTGCCAAAAGCCACCATACTGAATAAGGTTGACAATGTGTCAGCATATCCCCTAGCAACCACTGACCCTGTGTTTTTTTGTGTGAATATTCCAATATCAATGATACCCATATATTCTTTGGTGGTATCCCGTCCGAATTCAAGCGTTTCAACATCCCCGGGTAAAATAGTACATCTTATCCAGGATATTCCAGGGGTTGGCACGTATGGGATATTATCCCAGGCAATTGGAGTTGTCGTCCAACCTGTATTAAGCCTTGCTTCAATATCGCTTCTTTCAACTACATAACTCATAAAATATTTTTAACCTCATCAAGTTTTTTCTGCATCTGTTTGGCTGTTTGCCTAACCCATCCCTTGGGTGCCTGCTGTGACGTTCCAAATTCCAAAGGCATTGCATATTCTAAATTGTTATAGAGATACATTGTCTGGCCTAATTTATAAGCTGAAATTCCCTTAGATTGTTTTGTAATATTTGATATTATATTTGTTGTTGTCTCAAAATTATTTTTACTTATTGACGTTGACCATGCTGCACGGAATCTACCTGTATCTACTGGGCTTTGCCTAATAAGCTGTTTCATTCCATCAAGCACCACTTTTCTGACAAAAACAGAGAATTTTTTATTAACTTTGTCAGCAAGTTTTTTTGTATTGAAATCGACTCGACTCATTTTATCCAAACAGCCTTAGCTGTTCTCCGTTTGTATTATTGTGTTTCTTCATATTACATAATCTGCACAAGCATTGTGTATTTAATCTCGTATGATCACCACCCTTGCTCAATAGTATAATATGATCTAAATTAGGATAGAGTGGATGGTTTGGATTTTTAAAATCCGGTCTGGTTTTCTTGTTACAGTGCTGACATTTATATCCGTCTCTTTCAAAGATTTCAATGGAAGAAAACTTTTCATATTTTGCGCCCGCTTTTAATGCTCTTCGTTTTTGGCTGCCTATCCTGTCCAGTTCCTTGCCTCTATCTGTTTGCAAATATTCTCTTTTTTTCATCAACAAAACTTCTCTATTGTCTTCCCAATATTTTTTATCTCTTTTTGAAATAGCCTCTATGTTTTTAATTCTATATATCTTTTTTCTTGCTGCTGTTCTTTTTTTATTATTTTGTTGATATTCTTTACGGTCTTTTAAGCATTTTTCTTTGTTTGCTTCATAATATGCCTTACCCTGTGCTGATATATTTTCTTTATTGTCTTGTTTGTATTTTTTTGCTTTTATATTTATTATTTTTTTATTTTCTTGATAATACAAAATAGATTGACGATTCCTTTTTTCTTTATTGTCCTGGTGATATTGTCTAAACCATTCTTTAAGCTTTTCTTTATTTTTTTTCTTATATTCTAAATTTTTGGCCGTTATTTCTTTTTTATGGGTAATGCTGTATTTTTTATTTGACATTGCTATTTTATCTTTGTTTTTTTTTCTATATTTTGCATTACGTTTATTAACACAAATTTTACATACTGAATTTATTCCAGTTTTATGTTTTTTACTTTTATTAAATTCATAAATTAATTTTTCACAATTGCATTCTATGCATTTTTTAATTACACAATTTTCTGATAATATTTTATTGATAATATCCATTTTACCTTCTTATGCAGACCGACGTGCTCTCATTATCCACAGTGCTCTCGCAGGGTCAATCAATACATCCTCAACAGTCCATTTTTTACTATCTGAGTCAGTAATAATATCTGAGACTTTCGGAGTGGGTGTTAAATTCACATTTGGAATACTGGCCTTTAAATCTGTGGCCAAAATCACCCCCCCAGCCTGGTCTATTTCCCGCGCCGTATAATCTTCAAATAATATTGATAATTCCGTATAATCCGTGTCAGTGGAAGAATATACACCCGTTGCTGGCACATATACTGGTGTCCCGACTGATGTATATGTGCAAGTCAATGGGATATTACCTATTACAACGAATGCTGTTTTAGCGGCCTTCTGTATTGTTTCTGCTAATCCCATTATTTAATCCCTATAAATAACTGTCACATTATAAACACAAGTCGTTCCGTCTTGATTCCTAATAATCATGGAATAGCCTCCACAAAACCCTCTTCAGTTAATGGCTCCCAGGTCAAATGCCAATGTATCACCCCTGATGTGGCATCCCCGGCCCAGGTAACTCTGATATAAGTTGCATCAGTTCCGTCATTTACAGCGACAACACCAAATACTAATTTTTTAAGATCAGTCTCAACCATCGTTCTTGCTGACGCAGATGTATAAAGAACAAGAGCATCATTCGCTTTTTTCTCCTTGGCTACATATGATCCAACCGGCACACTTGACATATCAACATTATTTGCAATTAAAACAATATCAGTTTCATCATATAATTCAATTTTGACATTCCCAATATCCGCGGCACAAGCTGTTTCTACATGTCCCGCAAGACCAAGTATTTGTACTACTCCATACACCCTAAATAAATTTTGACTACCTGCCCCAGCGGCTATTGTACTCCAGTCAGTGTGTTCAACTTTTTCAGAATCAAAACTAAAATTACTAAATACATTTTTTGCGTCTACATCCACCCATCTACCATCATCAGCCCCACTGGAACAATTCAAAATGGTGTAATCTGAAACTCCAGAAGCAAGGTAAAAACTGGATGACTTATTGCTTGTAGAGGTACAATTTCTGAATACCCCTAATGCTCCAGCCGTTACGTTATAACCTTTGGATGTATCCCCTGTCCCAACTCCGATACAATCAATAAGCCTTGTTTGATTACCAGATATAGCGTAATTAGCTATAGTCTGTAACCCGCAAGCTCCGTTTGATATCATATTACCTGTTCCTGTAATATTAATACCAGTTCCGCCACCAACAACCGTCGGGCCACCTCCATTACCTACCCTGCAAAAATCTCCTGTGATAGACATCCCTGTTGCTCCGGATGCCGGTGTAATTCTCACTCCCCCCTTTAATCGTACACTATCTGCGGTTATGGTTATAGCAGTACCCGCTGTTGGGTCAAGAATTACCCCAATTTCGAACCAAAGCTCCATGCCTTTATCACTAATGGTCAAATTTTCATCATAGGTTCCATTGGTGATTGTTATGGCATCCCCTGGGCCACCTGCTATAATAGCCTCTCCGATTGTTTTAAACGCCGTACCCGGTGTAAATCCTGTCCCTGAGGTTGCCACTCCAGGATCAACATAAAAAATTGCACCGATGAATTTTGGGATTTGAATATCAGGCAAATAGGTTGCATTGACAGGAAGAACAAAGGCCAGGAATAAAATTAATATTAAAAATAATCTTGATAATTTTTTCATTTATAATCTCCTAATAAATCCAGCCATTTGTACCATCAAGATAAATGGTCACACTGGCATAATTTGCAGATATTACCGCTGTCCCGGCCCCATCAATATTTCCAGACTCAAGGCTCACTGTAATATTATTTGCAGCAGCACCACCACCCTCATCTTTTATAATAAAAATTCTGGGATTATCTGTGCTGCCTGAATTGACATCTTCAGTGGATATGGTAACTGCCCTATCTGCTCCAGTTGACGTTACTGCTATAATGTAGTCATTGGTTAAAATTGATGGATTATAATCGGTTGCTGCTGCTGTTCTGTGCATTATTATTCCACCCATTGCTATTATTGACCCGGTATATAAACTTGATCCTGTCGTAACTGTCCCGCCATTAAAAACATAAAAATCGACGTCTGCATTAGACCCACTTGGAGCTGAATCAAAAACGATACTCCCGTCTGCCACGCTTTCAACGATATAAACCCCAAAATCTGCTACTGTTGTTCCTGACCAGATTATTGCAAGATCACCGGCTGCACAGTTTGTTGTGAAATTCGTTCCGGCTTTTACTACTGTTGTGGTTCCGTCTGTTGAGGCATCTGTTACTGATTCTTTTTGGACTGCGTTTAGGACATTGTAGACTATGGAGTTTGCTTCGATTGAGCGTATTGCTTCTACTCCACCGGCTATTTGGGATAAATGACCATCTTCACCCCCTATACCAGTAGTTTCATACGTTCTGTTTGGTATGACAGTAGTGATTGTTGCCATTGATGACCTATTACGCATCTTTGCACTATCGGCAATTCTACAACCAAATCCCTGTGAACTAAAAAACCCTATCTCGCCAGCACCAGCTTTAACCATGATAGTATCATCAGCACTTGCATAAATTTCGCTATCACCATCTTGATCAAACATTACCCCATATTGAGCGCCAAACCCACCAACAAAACCTTGCCCACCAAGAGCATTGATATACCCAACCACTGTACCATCAGTTATGTTTTGGGAAATAGGTTCTTGAAGTTCCTGAATAGTTGTACCTGCACCCCATGTGGTATTAGCATCAATGGTTACTTGATCCGAACCAAGCAAAGCCATGACAATTCTAACATCATCTGAAGCTTTTAGCCTTGAGCCTATTTTACATAGGGTGTAATCTGCCGTGGCTGAAAATGTCACTGTTCTGGTTCCTGCGGAGATTGTGCCTGTGAATGAGGTTACCATTGCAGGTGCTATTCCTGCTGCACCTTCGAGTGAATATATGTCTGTGTTTGCTCCGGCTGCTGCTTTTTCATTAAACGTATCCCAATCAGTATCGTTCAATAGCCCTTTTTGACTTGTACTTGCATCTTGAATATCATCAGTTCCGTCTGTGTGACTTGCTGCATGGGCTTTGGGTGCGTTATCCCCTGTAACGTCTGCTCCATCTGCTACACTTATAATAGCCCGAACTTCTGTGGCTGATAGATCATCAATATTTCCACCAGTTTTTCGGCCTACTATTGTTTGTTCTGCAATAGCCATGGCCTGTGGTGTATCATCTGTCGTGGCCCTGAGAATTGTATTGGCATTAAAATCGGTTTTTAATACTACTCCTGTGGCTGGGGCAATGGCCGAACCATCAGCCCGTGCATAAGAAATACACCGCCAATCTCCGGCAGAATATTCATAAAATATGGCTATATCCCCGGCTGCTGTAGTGATATTCGCAGCGGTTGGCAAAAATAAATCATTTGAATGAGTCAGAATAAGGATACCATCAAAATGCAATGTAATTTGAGTACCCTCGGCAATGGTTGTAATTGTGGCAATTGTTACTGTCCCGGTTATGTCAAAATAATTACCAACGCCCAATGTAACAGCCGTGGCAGAAGCAACATCAGCCCCTTGATGAGTCTTTAAAGTTTCACTTAATGTTACATTATAGAAAGTAGGGTTTTTAGGATATGATTTTCCAGATATAACAGGCCCGGCAAAAACATTGGCAGTAAAGAAAAAAGCTATTAAAAATGTAAATAAAATTATTAATCGTTTCATATTTTCATCCTTAATCTGCAATATACCGTGGCACAATTTCACAAGATCCACCACCCGCCACCGCAATCTCAATATAAATTCCAGTATCAACAGATATAGGTGGATTATCATTCCAGGCGTTTAATTTTACAGTCCCATCAAATACTGAATCGGTCGGGATTAATTTCGTTCCGGCTGCTGATGTATTATCGAAAACATTGACAGTCACATCATTTGTGCCGTCACATTTTATGGCAAATCCGTGAAATTGACCAGATCCATTCAAAGCAATTCCACTCGCTGACAAGGCTGTGCCAGACGTAACCGGCATATTTTTTCCGTATAAAACTTTTCGTGTTATTGCCATTTTTTAGCTCCTGTTTTTATTTGCGTTTTTTTTGATCATCTCTAATCTCTTTCAATAAATCATAATGTAGATCAAGCCGGCATTTAATTGATTCAATTTCCGATGTTACTTCTTGCCTAACCTCTGCTACACTTACTTGCAAACCCAATGTTGAAGCAGAAACCCACACACACCATGTCAAAATTATTCCCGAAGCTACTGTGACTAAAAGTTTCAAAAGTGTAGGTATTTGCATGTGGCTCCTTTAAATTCTTATCGTTCTGCTTATTCCGGTTGTAACAGCCTTATCACCAAACGCCCTGAGCATATCAAATACTGCTGCTGCCATGACGGGTGCCCGATCATTTTTATCTGCAACCAAATTTATACTTCCCACTTCTATCTGCTTAAAACCAAGCATCCCATTATCAGCCGTTCTATCTTCAATGACCAATAATCGAGCCAATTCTGATTGTGCATTTTGTACTTCGGTGGGGATTTCATCATCGTCAATCGAATTTCCATTTTTATCAACCATGCCGGAGCGGGGTAGATCAAGTGCCTGGTCAGAATCAGATTGCCATCCGTCCCAGTCCATTTGTTCGTTCATTAAACGGCATGACCATACTGTATACCCATTTTTTGCGGCATCGGTCAGGGCTGTCCAGGTCGTGTCGTGTGGGTTGGTTAAAACCCAGGCATCAATATCAGCAATAGAGCGATATGAGTTCGCTCCTGTTATCCCAGCACCGGTTTCCACAATTACTGTAATTGCCATGATATTTTCCTTTTTTAAAAAAGCCGGGTATATTTCACCCCGGCTTAAGGATGGTTAGTGTATCATTAAATGTTAATTAAAATGCACCACCAGCTCCGGCAGTTACCAGGCCAGTTGCATCAAGTGGTTCCCATGTAACATGAAAAATAACAGTTCCATCAGTGGCTGCATGAGTAGCAATGGTATACCCAACATCCACACCTTGAGTTGAAATTACATCAAACATAGCATGAGTCAAAGCAGATTGTGCTTCAGCACCAGCAACAGGAGTTGTGGCGGCTGCTCCGTATACAGCAGAAACAATATCACCATCAGTGAAAGTAGTTCCAGCACTATCAAGTGCGGTTGCGGCAAATATAGAAGCAACATTTCCAGCAAAACCAAGAGCCATTGTTCCATCATTGGAAGTGGTAACAACTGTTTCAGTAACATTAGCCCAAATCTGCATCCTAACAGCCCCGGTTACAACTGCAATTTCATGAGCAGCAGCAGTTTGCCAGGTAGCATTACCAAGATCAGCGGTAACAATAAAGGAGCGTGGTTCATGGGGAAGGCCATCATTCATTTTTCCATCAATACAAAAGTTTCCAGCCCAGGTGTCATCAGTAGAACTCAAATAACCATTTGCAACGGTTACTTGATCAGATCTATCATAAAAATAATTTCCTACAACTGCATTTCCACCACCAGCACCAGCAACACCTGCGGCACCCCTTGTGCTAATAAGTATGGTCATTGCAGAAGCGGAAGTGCTTTTCGTAAAGGTATTCCCTTCAATACGGCAAGAAAGAGCATCCAGATTTATGTTATGGGTATTATCACCAAACATGTTCCCAATAATTTCCCAAACAACTGCGCCTGATTCTGAATAATCAGTTGCACAAACAGCCCCTTCTAACGCGCCGCCAGTTGTAAAACCAGAAAATCTATTGTTGAGAATTTTAAGATCAGTAGGTGGCCCGGTCGGTCCAACACCTTCGATACCGGATTCAGATCCACTTCCAGAAAACCAACAATCTCTGATTATTGAAGAACTTCCAGTTCTATTAATCGTAACATTAGCAACTGTAGCAGATGTACTTGCAAATCGGAAACCAGCTACTTCCCATTCCCCACTTACAATTGCTAGCTGAATAGCATCAGCAGCGCCTGATTGCCAGTAAGGAATTTGGTTGTTTGCACAAACACCTATTAATCTAACTCTTTCAATTCCTACAGGAGTTGTGACCGCTTCGGTATATGAAACACCGCCAACATAAATAGTCGAATAATCTTCAGCAAGTGCTACTGCGGCTCCGATTGTTGCTTTTGCTGTAGCCCAGGTCAATCCGTCATAGGCATCACTTCCAAGTGCACTGTCGACATAAAGAGTAATTCCATTGGCACTGACGTCTATAGCTCCAACGCCAAGCTGTAGGGTTGTAATTGTTCCCGGAATAGTAGTTTCTGTGTCAGTAAGAATACCTTTGATATACGCCATTTCAGAATTAGTCGTGGCGGGTGTTCCAACAGCGGCATCGGTTTTTCTACCAATAACATCCCTCATTATTGCATCATCTGTCCCGTTAACTGTTGGAACATCGTGCATAGCATCAAGCACCACGATGGATGCCGGGATGGTATTGTTTGTATCGGTCAAAACACCTTTGAGATATGCCATCAAGGATTTATCTGTCGTGGGCGCTGCCACCTCTGTATCATCTTTTTTACCGATAACATCCCGCATGATTGTGTCTGTTGTGGCATCTTTTGCCGGCACATCAAAATATCCGTCAATGGTAACAAGTGAAGCAGTCGAGGCAATAGCATCTGAAACCAACTGTTTCAAATAGCCCATCAAGGATTCGGTTTCACTCACTGCCCCGGCTGCGGCTGCATCAGTTTTATTTCCAACAACATCCCTTTGGGTAACATTGTCAGTGGTATCGGCTGTGGGCACATTTTCATATGACCCATATAAAGGCTGCGTATAATTCGGTGCAGCCACAAGGGTTTGAAATCCCAGAAATCCCGCGATAAGAACTGCAATCAGGATAAAGGGTATAAGAATTTGTTTTTTCATCTTCGGTCCTCCATATTCATTTTTTCATTATTTTTTTGGTTTTGCTTTTGGTTCTGTCTTGGCCTCTTTTGCCTTGGCAGGAGTTTCAACCACTTTCGGCTCAACTACTTTCAGTTTTGCCACCTTCGGCTGAATTTTCTTTGCTACAAAAAGCTCATGTTTGTTTGTCAAATCAGATTTGTTAATAACCAGATAGCCATGCTCTGAGTTTTTTGATACAATTTTGACGGTTTCTAAAACTCCCATGATAATTTCCTTTCTTTATTATTATAATGGTAATGGTGGGCTATTAAACCCACCATAAACCCACCTATTATTATCCAGCGAGACGACAAGCTCTAAGAGGATCAATAAGTGCTGTTCCCCACAAACAATCAACATCCCATATTGTCATTTTGTAACCACGAATTAATTCAAGACGCATGATCAGTTTGGAAACAGGATCGGCCAAGGTAACAGATTCTTCAACATTACCAGCCTTACCTACACCCAAAAGTTCTTTCAAGCCAGCATCAGGTGATCGAACAGCCAAACCAAATGCATCACGGTTAAAACCAAGATTTACAACATGGGCAGCCTTCAGAGTAACATTTGTTGCAGCGGTTGTAATGGCCACTTTCAGGCCAGGGGTAAATGTTACTGCACCTGCGGTTGCCGCAGTAGCTGAAACTGTATATGTTTGATCATCACCGGCAATGGTAAAAACATCACCTTCTAACATACCAGTTCCCACTCCACCATAAGTCATTGTGATGGATTTAACACCAGCAAGATAACCAGAGGCGTTAGTTGCAATAGTTGAGGCAGTTCCGGCAGTATGTGTCGGAACACCATCATCAGCGTTCCAATTAAAGCCAAAAATATCGCCTAATTCGCCGGATCTTTTTGTGTCGGCACTTCCCCGTTTATTGGCATCTGAAAAAGGTGACAAATTAAGGGCTGCGGCTTCTGCATCAAAGTTAAGCATACCAATTCTATTATCCCTGGGGCATACCTGATTCTGCAAGGTTTTTCTCAGGTTGGTTGCACTGGCGACTTCAACACCAGATCCGAAGGGAGTGGTTCCTGCTGTGCCAACATACCCATAGATACCTTTATATGTTGCAAAGACAGAATCATTGATGGCATTTGCGATTGATTTAAAAGCTTCATTCATTTGAAGTGGTACGAAGTCGGCACTTGCTCGGATTCTGCCAATTTCCTGATCGTCAAGGGCAAAATCAGCATGTTGCCATTCGTCAAGGGTTATTTGAGTGGTTGCTGTGGTTAAATCGGTAGGTGCTGTTGGAACGGCTGCCGGAACTACATCTGTAGCAGTCATTGCAGTGGCAATAGGGATATCTATAGTCTGTCCCTTTGCTTTTGCATCCATGGAATAGTCGGTGTTTACGAGCCTTGTCATTAAAACTTGCTGGCGCAAGCCCATCATACCTTTCGAAAGTATCTGAACAAGGGTTGCTGTTAAGGTGTTACTCATTATAAAAGTCTCCTGTAGGTTGCCTGGGATTGTTCCCAGGGGAAATTAAAATTAACATCCCCCCCGGGGACCGTCCACTTGACACCGCCAAGAGACTTTTTTTTCTTCGATATTGCTATTTATTTATTTTTGTTATGATTCCACCGGAATCTTCTTCCCGGCACCGCCGAAAAGACACTATATTAAATTATAAATATCATTATATAGCTTTTATCTCACCGTTTGCAAGTTTTTTTATCATATCACCAGAAATATCTTTTCCAGAGACATCATTTACACTTACCTGGCCCGCGTTAATAAGTGGAACATCATGCCCGCCCAATGACCCAGAACCTTCTGATTTTCTGAACAAATTTGACTTTGGAATATAGATTTTTGTCAAATATTCATCAAGAGTCAAATTTCCATCACCAGCCTCATTCTTTTTCGGAAGTTTTTTGTCATTCAAAAAAACAATTTCATTTGTATCAGGATCAATTGAGGCAATTTTTTTAATATCATCTTGTATATATGGCATGTTCCCTTCGGCTGGCATGGCGTATTTTGAAACAGTCATTGCGACAGCATTGCCGACTTTTTCAGCATTCCAACCGGCCTGAATTTTAGCAGATCCTTCTTTTTCTATTTTCATTTCATCAGAATGCTGTTGAGCTAAATTTGCCTTCAAAACACCCCATTCACTTGCTTGTTCAAGCCGTGTGTTTTCAAGTTCCTGAAGTTTCTTAACCGTGTCAGCATAAATCACAGGATCAATATCTTTTACCTTCAAAAGCTGTGCCTTCAAGGTTTCTTGTTCTTTTGCAAGGGATATGTTGGTGTTTCTAAACTCATCCAGTTTTGATTTTGAAACAAAACCCTGTGGCACCCAAGCACCTTCTTTTTCTTCGTAATGTTCTTTGAGTCCTTCGGGAATTTCTTCCTGTGTCGCGTAGCTTGGTACTAACATTTTAATTTCCTTTCTTTTTTAATTATTGGTTTTTTTTAATCCACTTATTATATTCAAATAAGGTGATATTTCCATACTTATCAAAATCAATAATAAAATTATCTTTAAAATTATCAATAGAGACTATATCACCTACCCTGTGATTGTAAGTTTGTGCGCCGGAATCAATTTTCTTTTTATCAACATCCAGATACCCATTATCAACAAGCACCTGATAAATACCCTCTGACAAGCCTTCAATCTTCTTTTCACCCTCCTGGCCATCGAACATTTTATGACCAGTTGTGAAATCAATGGCGTGCAGAATTTCATGGATAAGACTCACTGCAATATTTGATTCTGATCTTGGGATGTCAACTGATTTTTCGGTTATTCTAATCTCACAAGTATCTGGATCACAATCAGCCGCCCGGTCAAATCGTTCTTTAAAAATATAAGGAAAAATAATTTTGTACGTGTGGCCACCAATTTTCATTGTTTTTGGAATTTCCATTTTGATCCTTTCGGTTATTCTTATATGCGTGCATAATTACATCTTACACTTATTTTACCTATACGTAATCGCTTTTAAAAATATCATCTTTAATGGGGTAGTATGTCCCTATGTCTCTATCCTTCACAACCCAATCACCAATACGAATAATTGCAATGTCACCATGAACAGTTTTGACTTTTAAAATTGGTAATCCATCTTCAAAATCTGGTGCATGTTGCCCTGTCAAGGAATTAAATACTTGATCTTTGTTTTCTTCTGTAAATTGAACAGCTTCAACTTTTTTTGGTAACTTTTCGTATTCTTGAAACATTTCACTTTCCTTTCTTATTTTTTCGTTTTGGAGGATTACAACCACCCCTGCCGGTATTGGCACAAACTCCGCCACCGCTTCCATCTTTTTTTGGTTTTGCTTTTTTATTTCCCATTATCAAATACCTTCCATCATTTTAATTTTACACGCCTCGAGCAACCACATCACATCGCCACCGTCAGCATAAGAAGATGCGGCATAGACTTCGCCATCTTTATCAAATCCAATTAAAATAACGCCGTCCATTTTACCCTTTGCGGCTTCAAGGATTTGGTCAGCAGGTAAATCAAGAATTGTTACTCCGCCTATCGGAATTATTTTACCCATTATATACTAAGTCCCCTTGCCTTTAGAATTTCCAACGCCTCAACCGGTGTAAACCCAACCTGTATCATTGCCTCATACCTTTCCCGGTAATATTGAGCCAATAGAAGGATATCAGCCATTCTTTGGGCGTGGAGGATGGTTGATTTGACGTAATCTTCTGAATCTTTGTCGTTTTCAGTTGATTTGTCTATTGGTTTATCTTTTGGCATTATCCGAATAACCTTAATTGTTCACCATTTGCGTCATTCCCCTTATTTGTATTACATCGATGGCATAAACACTGAGTGTTTAGTCTGGTATGCGGCCCACTTTTGCTAATCGGTATTATATGATCAAGATTTGGGTACATAGGATGATGATGGTTAAATGTTGGTCTTGTCTTTTTGCCACAATGTTGGCAAATATAATTATCACGTTCAAAAACATCTTTTATATTAAATATCTCATAACCTACACCATATTTAAGTGTTCGCCGTTTATGGTTGTATCTATGTATTGATTCTTTCCCGGTATCTGTTTTTAAATATAATTTACGGGCATTCGCTATCTCTTTTTTATGCTTTTTGCGATATTGTTTCGCCAACATTGCATGAGTCTCTTTATTTTCTTCATAATATTCATGATGCTTTATTCTTATCTTTTCTTTATTTTTTTCACGATATATTTTATTCTGTATATTTTTTTTGTCCTTATTTAAACTATAATATTTTTTACTTTTTTCACTTAATACATGTTTATTTTTTAGATAATATAACCTATATCTTTCTTTTGTTAATTCTTTATTATCTAAATTATATTTTCCTGTTCTCTTAATAATCTTAATACTATTCAGCTTATAATATTTCCTATTTTTTTCATTTAACATTTTTTTGTTTTTTAGATAATATGATTTTGATCTTACAGAAGAGCATTTTTTGCATTCATTGTTAATGCCATTTTTTTTTCTTTTATTTTTACTAAATGAAGATATTGGCTTTTCAATTTCACATTTATAACATTTCTTGATTTGACTTTTGGCAGGTATTTGATGTATATCTATGGCATCCATTAGTACATACTCCTAATATGTGTTATTGGAAAGGCAGGATGGGAACCAACACCTATGCTGCCTTTTATTTTATACCATTTTATCATATTTAAATCAATTCCTTTATTAATTTCTGCCTTCCATCTTTGGTTGTGAAATCACTCAACGGCATACCGCTTTTCCACAGTCCGTGTCTTGTTGGGCCTAACATTTGAACCTGAACCTGTTTAGGTAATGATTCAAAGAAATTATCGTATGAACCAAGGAACCTACCAACCGAAACAGTTTTATTTCCACCTATCCCTATTTTGCCTGGTGTCAATTTTCCTGTAATTGGATCAATCTTACCCCGAATAGTATAGGGCTTAAAATTTTCTTTTACCTCTTCAATATTTACGCCTAACTCCTTGAAAGTCTTAGTAATTATGTCTTTGAAACAACGGCAGTTCAGGTGCAACGGCATTTCTGGCCCACCGTTTATCGGGTAAACTATCCCAGCCGAATCCAATGATAAGCAGCGAACGCACGTATGGTTCTCAGCAACACTGCTCCATTTCCAACCTTTCACAATGTCATCGTTGGCCTTCATGACCTCATTCATGGCATTGACATTGACTGATTGCACATATGTCCGTGTCAAGCCTTCCATATCACCTGCAAAATCAGAATAAATACCTTTATTAAACCGCTTCAACATATTCGGATAGCTTTCACCCAGCAACATACCGCTTATTATATCTGACTTGAATTTATCCTGTAATCTATAGGAAAAACTCTTTTCAACCCATTGATTGAGTTTTTTGCCGCCGATTGGTGTGGTGGTGACAAGTGATTTCATCTGGGCAGCGGACAAAGCCACGTTATTGAAGTTAGGAACAAGCCCACCAAATGATGCGATTTCACTTTGAGCAGTATAAGAAGCGGCACCGGCCACGCCAGCCGTATCAGCGATCTGATTTGATATCTGGCTTTGTAATGCCCCGGTTAATTTGTTCATTTCGTCTGACAAGGCATTCATTCGGTCCGTTGAAAAAATGGCATCTGGACTGATGGTTTTTAGCTTTTTAGTTATGCTATCAGAAACCTTTTTCACTGATTTATTGATCCTTGTTAGTGCATCCGTTTCATATAGGGATAATTTATAATCCCATTGCGTTTTTTGGGCTAATTGGATAAGCTTTTGTATTTCATTATCTGTTAATTTTGTTGGCATTTTATTTTATATATCACTTTTATAATAATATAAATTCATTTCGGGCTGTTTCTAATTGTAAATTCAAATCAGATATTATTTTAAGCCTGATATCTTTAAATAACTTATCAGACATTTCGGTACATAACCATTTGGATTCTTCTGGATACCTTTCATATTTTCCGGTACAATAACTTAGATTCATTTTCTTTTTTATTGTATTATTCCATATTTCCAATTCTTCTTCAAGTCGCTCAATCTTGTCCTGTAAATAATTAATTTTTTTTAATGTTTCAATGTCCATTTTCAGACCCTTTCATTTAACCCTTATAAAACGTAAAAGATTCAACACCACCAAATGACCACCCACCACCCTTCACAAATCTATCACCAAATTCACCAAATTCTGTTGTTATGGGCAAGTGTTCCGGAGCAGTAGCAATACCACCGGTTGCAAATTCAAATGGTTCAATTGGTATAGAAAAAATAATACTTGTTGCTGCTATAAATTTTATGAATTTACGTCTATTCATATTGACCCTTTCATTTAACTCATGTCAAATTCTATTTTTGTTATACAAGACGATTCTAATATATCTTTAAATTCTGTATTATTAAGCCTTTCTGGAAATCGTATATCATAAACTTCTGCCCCGGTATTCACTTCAAATTTACCGACAGCCTTTAAAATTTCGTCTGCCAATATTTCTTTTGGTGTCTTTTTTGTTTCAGGGCGCTTTTCTTTTGTATATATTACATCTTCTTCAAGTGGTGCTTTACATTTTATCCTCCAACACGGCTTTATAACACAAGGGGCGAGCATTGCGGCTTCACCACTTGTCATTGGGATATAAAACATATAACCATCCCCTTGTTGAAATGATTGTCTGTTTTCACTTGATACTATGTTAATTTTGTTTTTCATTTTCGACCCTTTCTTTTTTGAGGCCCAGGGTGTGGAATCGAACCACGCTCCTGTTAAGCTGCCTACATTATCATTTTATTCACAGGACTGATAATGCCCCTGGACATATTAAAAATTCAAACACTCCCACCCAGCCCCTGAAGAGCTATATTATTCTTTTGATTCTTTGCTGTATCCTCGGCAATTGCTTCCTGCTCTTCTTTTACCGTTTTACCTGGTTGCAATATTTCACCCTGCTGTAAATTCCAAAGGAATGTATCAGAGGACATTTCACCAGCCTGGACAGCACCAAGTAATGCCGTTATATCCAGTGGCCCAAGTCTCGTACTCAAGAAATCTTTATTAACGGTTACTTGACACTCACTCTCGGCAACACCCACCCAGAATCCAATATCCTTTAAAATATCTGTCAGGCCATTTTCAACATTTCCAGCTATATCAGCAAGGGTGGCAGAATCACCGGAGCCTCTTAATCGTACAGTTTCGGCTGACTCAACACCCGGTCGTTGTTCTTCCAGTAATCGAGCCCCCACAACCGCCATCTGTTTTTCTAATCTGTCAAGGCCAGCAGCCATTTCAACAAGCCCAATCCCACCAGTAGACATAAACCAGGACTTAGCCCCCGGCTCTGGTGTGTGGTGAACTGCCCCAGGCCCCAATGGTATTTCCGCATCAGCATCAAAATTAAAACCAGCAAAACAAGGCGTAGGAAGACCGGCAAAATTTAGCCCGTACTGATAAGCCACTGTAAGTTTCCAATGGCCTTTCAATAAATTAAGCAGGTCAAGCAATGGGGGCCTCGATGGTGTTGGTGTGTTGTTTGAGGAGCCAATGAAAGAAAAAGGTATGGTGGTCAGCCGCTTTCCCTTATAGCTTGGCATTACTGGATTTGGATTTTCCGGTGTGCTTAGGACAGCCACCCACAAATCGTTAGTTTCATCAGTTTTCTGTTTTACTGTGACAATATATTCTCCATGTTCATCAAGCTCTAAATATCGTCGCTGTTCGACTATTTTCATTTTTGATGGATCTTTTGGGTCAATAACTTCGACCATTTCACTTAAAATAATTCTTTGTTCGACGCCCTCAATGATTATTTCCGGCCATTCAATGATAGATAAAGCATTGTATAGACTAACATAAGGGATTTCATTGCGCATATCGACCAGGGCACCAATACGACCATAGCCAAGAACGGCATCTGTTATTTCCCGGGTCAGATCATTAAATGAAGCGCCATTGAGCATGATTTTATTAAGTAAGTCTTTTTGACGGTCTGGAAATTGGATATCAATTGGTTTTCTAAGGATAGCTCCTTTCAGGCCCTGGCGAGTACGAGCAAGTGCATTATATAGAATCCCAAATGATTTATACTTATCATACATGGCTGAACTATTTTTGCTTTTTTCCTGGCCTTCGAGCATGGGGGTGTAGCGGGTGCCCTTTTCTTTTACTTGTCGTTCGCCGGCAAAAAAATCATGTAAATCAATATAATCTTCCTGGTATTCGTCAAATTTGTTTTTTATATCATCCATTAGTTACCTTTTGTATCCACATTGGTAATGTTTCAATAAACGACTTTTTTAATTTTTGCTTTGCAATTCTAATATTAACACAAATTTCACCAAGTGACCCTTTTAAATCTAAAACTATCTGATCGTCCGTCACCCAATATGGAAGTTGATAATATTTTCTAATACCATCTATTGTTTTTTTATTCATTATTCCATCACCCCAAAAATATATCCTACAAATCCCGACCATATAAGCCATATTATAATAAACCAATGTTTTTTAAGAAATTTTATCATTGATTATCCTATAATTTTTTATATCCATGAACTGGGCAAATCCACGTAGTTTTACTTTGTCCGAGGCTTAACCAATTAGCCATATAACTACAATTACACTCAACAGACACCAACTCAACAGGCTCGGGGTTTTCAATCCCCCAAATACGCTTAACCTCATCATAAAATTTAGCTTCTTTTAATTCATCAAATGAACGCTTAACAAGATCATCATATGCTGTTTTCAACTTATTATATTTCTCGGTCAGCTCATTGTGAATATTTTCAAGTATCTTTACGTCTTGACGCCTGTGCCAATTACCACATCCTGATTCTTTTACATTTATACCAGGAATACCAGATAGATGTTTTATTTCATATCGTTTCATTTTGACCCTTTCAAATTAAAATTATTGACATGGCCAAACCAGCCACAACACTAACAATAACTATCAAAAATAAAGATGGATATATCATTCTTTTATATGATCTATCCTAATTATATGAAGAATTATCAAACAAGCCCAAAATTCTAAATCACTACCACTAAAAAAGAACGTGATAACAAAAATAAACCAGATTAGAGAATACCAACGTTTTAAAATAAATCTGATCATTATATTCCTTTCAAATTAAAAAAATAAAAACCTAAATATAACATTATATTAAATTAAAAATATTTTGTCAAGAAATATCACAATATAACCAGGCTAGTTATAAATATCACCACGTACTTGACACAGTTGATGCCCGTTGTCGAATAGGCATTTCATAGCTTACAAAATAACCGAATCCATCATTCATATGATCGAATCCAGACTTCTTATCAGGCTCCCCATTAGTATCATAGTTTTGCTGTTCCAGGCATTCAGCGACAGTCGGACAAGCAATACAATTAACAGCAACCTTGTCATCTTCAAAAGCTTTGTTGACAGATAAGACCCTATTTTTTACTAATGGATTTGAATTGAAATTTAATATCTGAAACCCAGCTTGTCTCAATAATACTATATCACTTTCTGAGGCATTATTTGATTTTCGATTTTTCCCACTTGCATCCGGATAAACTTTTATCAAATGATTTTGGAATCGTTCCTTGATTATCTTGATCATGTCGGGGGTGTCGAAGATTTCCTTTAACTCTGCAACCGCATGGAACTTAATACCACGCTTTACAAACACTACAGCAGCCATGTGTTCAACGTTAAAATCCATGCCGATGTAGAGGGGTTCTTTTTCCTGAATTATCTCGTCAGAACCGTTTATTTTCCGATCATAATTTCGATATACCGTGCCAGAGGTAAGGTTTGTGAATTGGCCTTCGACATATGCATCAATTAATTCTTTCGGGTATGCTTCAATAAGGCTGGGGATATAATCTTCGGGCAGATTTTTTTCGTTATCATACGTGCTGGCCTGGATCATACCATAATTTTTCAATAACTTAGGATTTTCAGCCGGATTTTTTTTGAATAACTGATAAACATATTTGAATCCTTCTGGGGTGGTTGTAACGTCAATTCCATTCTTTAGACCATCAACCTTATATCGCATCCTGGCAATGATTTTTAACCAGGCTGTCCGGGCTTTGTGGATGGGGAGTGTGTCTAATTCATCTACTAAAGCATGACCGATTTTGAAACCGATAATTGACCCTGGACGCTCTAAAGATCGGCAGATAGTTGTGCCCCTATATTGGCCTCCTGAATAAAAATGAACCTCTTTGTTTCCTTCTTTGATATCAACTGACATATCCATTTTGTCTGCAACTTCTTCAATGGTGGGATAGAAAATTTCACGAATATGCGGGTATGTTGGGGCAAAATAACCTTGATTAATAAGCGGCCACTGGTAAAAGTGCTGACACATAGATAAACATCCAGTAAATGTTTTAGACGATCCATATCCTGCAACAAATGCTCTAAATTTATGGGACATAGCTAAAAAATTTGTTTGTGGAATTATGGTTTCAACTCGCATTTTTTATTACCCTACCATCAACAGCCACAAACTCTATTTTAACCGGCTGTGGTTTAACATCTTGATTATCATTAACCTGTTGGTTTTCAATGTAGCCACGCTTTTTGCCTTTGCATTTTAAATAAAAACACAATGATCCAAAATGACCTTCATCCATCTTTGTTAATAATTTTGATTCTGCCAAGTCAAGATATGATTCTTCTATCTCTGTTTTTATATCCCATAACTTTTTATTTTTTTGCATACGTTTATATATAGCTTGATATGATACCCCAAGAGTTTTCGCTGCTCTGGTTACAAATCCGCCATTTTTTCTGAGTGCATCTTCTATCTGTTTAACTGTTATAATCATATTTATAGTTCAACTTCCTTCAACTATTAAGCTATTTTTTTTGTTATCCAAAGACAAGCCCCATTTGTAAAGGTTTTTTTAGTTTATTGCTTTTTATTTTATTTTCCATAGCGGGAAGCAATTGAAAATTAGACAAACTCCAGCAATTTTTGAAATCACCATCATTTGGCTTTGTGTAAGAATGTTTAGATATCGGGTTTATATGATCTAATTCAAGATTTCCACTCATAAAATCATCCCACGTATATCCTTTTGGGATAGAATGTTTTAACTTGCTTGATAATTCTTCAATCGTAAAATCAACAAGGGTTTCCCAATGCTGACCATTTTTTGATCCATTCTTTAATGAAAGTCTTATTGTATTAGACATCATATAATTTAATCTATATAATGAATCATTCCGATATCTCGATCTCTTCTGTTTACTTTTACGTATTTTATTTTCTGAAATATTCCAATACTTTTTACAATAATTATTAATCCTGGTTTTATTTTTTTGATAATAATCGCTCTTGTATTCTGCAATCCTAATTTTGTTTTCTTTTTGATAATTTTTATAATGTTTTTTTAGATTCTCTTTATTCTTTTCCCGATATTTTATCTGATAGATTTCTACTTTTTCTTTATTTTTTAAATTATATTTCTTTACTCTCTCAAGTATCTGGTTTCTATTATTTATATATTTGACTTTATTTATACTCTGAGTACACTTCATACAATTTGCTCTTAACCCATCTTTTGAATCTTTTCTATTTTGAAAATAATCAATATGTGCTGGTGTTATTCTTCCACACATAGAACAAATTTTAGAAGTCACATCCATATTACCTCATATTCATATAACAAAAAAAACAATAAATAATAATATTATTGACACAAAATTTGGATAATTACAAGTGTTTTGATTAGAATATGGAATAAATATATAAAAATAAACATAAAAAGCACCGAACAAATTAATGAACGATGCTTTTTATTGTCAGGTATTGGGTATGATTTTATATTTATGCATTTTGAGCGGGGGTGGACGGCCTAGACCCTCAGTTATTCCCCGACTGGGAGGGTTCCACGCTACGCGGTCACGTTTCGTCTTTCGACTCATCAGACGACCCTTGCGGGTGTCGGGCTAGATGTTCCCATGTCATCCGTCCTGGGGAACCCATGCTCAAAATACACAAACTATATATATTATAAATACGATTAAATTATTTGTCAAGAAAAAACAATTAATAAAAATAAATATGAATTATTTTAAAATAAATGTGATTTACCCCTTGACATTGTATATGATAGGGACTATAGTATGAGCATGGAAAAAACATACACACATAAAATAGGGGGAGAAAACATGAAAACAAAATTACAGTTTAAAGTAGGTGATCAGGTTGAATGGTTTGACGGAAAATATTCCAGCATTAAAAATTATGGAACAATTATCCGGTTAACTCCAAAACATGCTGAAGTCCGTGACACTGATGCATATGAGGGCCTTGTAAAACTCACAGAGTTAAACTGGTCATAAACCAAACAAACCGGGGCTGAAAGGCCCCACAAAGGAATAATACAAAAATGAAAATAAACCTAAAACAAGCCCGCGAAACCCTGAACCTCACCCAGACAAAAATGGCAAAGGCTATGGGCGTGGCGCGGGGTACATGGTTGAAATGGGAACGAGAAGAACAAGGTATCACGGCAGGGCCTTATCGGTTGCTTAGGGTGTTGCTGTGGCTAAATTATGTTGGAATGTTTGATATATATTTGAGAAAGTTTAGTGGGGGGAATAAAAAATGAAAAACCCAAATTCTAAAAATTCCAGGCAATTCGGTATTTTTTATAAATATGATTCTATACCAACACTTCCACTTGAAACCGGAACAGCAGGGGATATTTCATTAAGTTGGAGATACCGCAACCTTAATCCTTTAACTTTTAAAATCCGACCCATGGACGATATAAACGGAAATAATGACGAATGGATGCCGGGATATGATGCGGACACCGGAAAGCCATTGAATACGTTATTTAAGATGGAGTATTGAATAATATGAATACAATAAAATATATTGAACAACCCAAAAAATCATATTGTTGTGGCCAATGTTGTGTTGCCATGGCAGCAGGGGTGGCTATTGAACAGGTTTTCGCCATAATGGATAAAAAGGGTAGCACAAATACAAAAACAATTCATAAGGCTCTATCTTTTTATGGTATTAATTGTGGTCCTAAAAAATCATTAACTCCTATTTTTGGTAATTTATCAAAACTGCCACATACTGCTATTTTAAAAATAAAACTTGATTGGAAAAAATCAAACTGGCACTGGGTTTTAAAACATGGAGATATGATTCTTGATCCTGGAAAAACTGGCATAACTAAAATAAATGAGTTTATCGAAACTCCTGGACA